>Ga0265293_10001052_pt1 | contig 62133 bp, 63 predicted proteins | sample Munlanlewell138R_FD_192505 | JGI IMG/M metagenome (GOLD analysis project Ga0265293, IMG submission 192505) | Leachate microbial communities from a municipal landfill in Southern Ontario, Canada - Leachate well 138R | ecosystem: Engineered > Solid waste > Landfill > Unclassified | place: Canada...
CCGCGCAAGGTTGTCGGCACCGTCAACTCCGTGGAATTCTTCCTCACCGTCACGGTCTCGATCGCGTTCATCTGGCATCTGGGCGTGGCTGACGTGGCGGGTGCCACGCTGGGCCTGCTGATCGGCGGCATTCTGGCGGCGCCGTTCGGCGCATGGGCCGCCAAGCACATTCCGGCAAAAGGACTCCTGATCCTTGTCGGCGCGGTGTTGACCGTCACCAGCGGTTATGGCGTGTGGAGCGCCTGGGGGTGAGAGCGCGGGAAAAGGTGTAGGGGAAAAAGGGGCGGCCCGGAAAAGCGCCGCCCCTGTCGCCTTGCTTTCAGCCGCAGACGCCCGCCGCCGCCAGCACCGCCAGCGTCAGCACGTCCGGCGCGATCGCCGTCATCGGCGCGATCTGCACCGGCTTTTCCATCCCGATCAGCATCGGGCCGATCGCCGTGTTGCCGCCCAGTTCGCGCAGCAGCTTGGCCGAGATATTGGCCGATTGCAGCCCCGGCATGACCAGCACGTTGGCCGGCGCGGAAAGCCGGTGAAACGGGTAGTTCGCCATGATCCGGGGATTGAGCGCGGCGTCGGGCGCCATTTCGCCTTCATACTCGAAGCCGGGGTTTTCTTCGGCATCGAGAATCGCGACAGCGTCACGGATGTTTTCCAGCCACTTGCCCGAAGGGTTGCCGAACGTCGAATAGGACAGGAACGCCACGCGCGGTTCATGGCCGAGCCGCCGCGCGACGGCGGCGGTGCCCTTGGCGATCAGCGCCAGATCCTGTGCGCTGGGCCGTTCGTTCACGGTGGTATCGGCCAGAAAGATCGTGAAGTTCTTGCCCACCATCAGGTGCGTGCCGAACGGCAGGTGGTCCGGCGCCGGGTCGAGCACCTGGCGCACTTCCTTCATCGTTTGCGAGAACGTGCGTGTCAGCCCGGTAATCATCGCGTCGCCCACGCCCATCTTGAGCAGGGCGGACGCGAACACGTTGCGATCCTGGTTGACCATGCGGCGCACGTCGCGTTCCAGGAAGCCGCGCCGCTGGAGCCGCTCGTAGAGCATCTGGACGATGGTCTCGACATGCGGCGAATTGGCCGAGTTCTGGATCTCGTAGCTTTCGGGATCGGCGACGCCCAGTTCGGCCATCTTGTCCAGCACGGCCTGCGTGCGGCCGATCAGCACCGGCTCGCCATAGCCGAAATCCCGATACTGGACGGCGGCGCGCAGCACGATCTCGTTTTCCGCTTCCGCGAAGATCATGCGCTTCGGGTTCGCCTTCACGCGCTCGTAGACATGCGTGAGCACCGAGGTCGTCGGATTGAGGCGGCTTTTCAGCTCGTGCCGATATTTCTCGAAATCCTCGATCGGCTTTTGCGCCACGCCCGATTCCATCGCGGCGCGCGCCACGGCGGACGGCACGACTTCCATCAGGCGCGGATCGAACGGCGCGGGAATGATGTAGTCGCGGCCGAACTGCTGCGTCTTGCCGTAAGCGGCGGCGACTTCTTCCGGCACCTGCTTGCGCGCAAGCTCGGCGATGGCGTTGGCCGCGGCGATCTTCATTTCCTCGTTGATCGCCGTCGCCTGAACGTCGAGCGCGCCGCGGAAGATGAAGGGGAAGCCCAGCACGTTGTTGACCTGGTTTGGATAGTCCGAACGGCCGGTCGCGACGATGGCGTCGGGCCGCACGGCCTTCGCGTCCGGCGGGGCGATCTCCGGGTCCGGGTTGGCCATGGCGAAAATGATCGGTTCCGGCGCCATGTCCTTCACCATGTCCGGCGTCAGCGCGCCTGCGACCGACAGGCCGAGGAAAATGTCGGCGCCCTTCAGCGCTTCGATCAGCGTGCGGGCGCCGGTCTCGATCGCATGGGCGGACTTGAACTGGTCCACGCCGTCGCGGCCCTTGTAGATCACGCCCTTGCTGTCACAGACCGTGACGTTCTCATGGCGCACACCCATCGACTTGATGAGCGCGGTGCAGGCGAGCGCCGAAGCGCCCGCGCCGTTCACCACGACCTTGACGTCCTCGAACTTGCGCCCGGTGATGAGGCATGCGTTGACGAGGCCGGCCGCGGCGATGATCGCGGTGCCGTGCTGGTCGTCGTGCATGACCGGGATCTTCATGCGTTCGCGCAGCGCCTGCTCGATGATGAAACACTCGGGCGCCTTGATGTCTTCCAGGTTGATGCCGCCGAAGCTCGGCTCCATCAGCGCGATGGCTTCGATCAGCGCATCGGAGTCTTCGCTCGCCAGCTCGATGTCGATCGAATCGACATCGGCGAAGCGCTTGAACAGCACGGCCTTGCCTTCCATCACTGGCTTGGAGGCCAGCGCGCCGAGGTTGCCCATGCCGAGAATGGCGGTGCCGTTGGAAATCACGGCGACGAGATTGCCCTTGGCGGTATAGTCGTAAGCGGTGGCCGGATCGTCTGCGATGGCCTGCACGGGTATGGCGACACCCGGCGAATAGGCCAGGCTCAGATCGCGTTGGGTCGCCATCGGCTTGGAGGCGATGATCTCGATCTTACCCGGACGGATGGTCTTGTGGTAGAACAGCGCTTCGCGCTCGGTAAACTTGACGTTGCTTTCTTCGGACAAACTTTGTCTCCCCGGTTTCACTTAGGCCCCTAACCAATCCGCGGGCTTCGCGATAGGGGAAAGCTGGCCTGCGGCTGTTCCGAATCGTCATTTGGCCCGGTAAGCATGGCCGCCATGCACGGCACGCCCGCCTCTCCGCCGCCTGGTCCTCCGCCCACGCCGATGATGGCGCAGTATCTTGCGTTGAAGGACAAGGCCGACGGTTGCCTGCTGTTCTACCGCATGGGGGACTTCTTCGAACTGTTCTTCGACGACGCGAGGGCGGCCGCGCAGATTCTCGATATCGCGCTGACCTCGCGCGGCGAGCACGCGGGCCAGCCCGTGCCGATGTGCGGCGTACCGGTCCATGCGGCGGAAGGATACCTCGCGCGGCTCATCAAGGCGGGATGCCGCGTCGCCATCGCCGAGCAGGTGGAAACGCCGGAGCAGGCGAAGAAGCGTGGCGGGTCCAAGGCGCTGGTGGCGCGGGACATCGTGCGTTTCGTGACGGCGGGCACCTTGACCGAGGAAGCCTTGCTGGAGCCGCGCCGGGCGAACATGCTTGCCGCCCTGTGCGAAGTGCGCGGGGCAATCGGCATCGCGGCCTGCGACGTATCAACGGGACGCATGGAACTGGAGGAATGCGCGCCCGATGCGCTGGCGGCGGCGCTTGCGCGGCTGGGCGCCAGCGAAGTGATCTCGCCGGAAGAGTGTCCGCAAGCGCCCGAAGGCGCGATCGCCCGTCCGGCGCGCGATTTCTCCAGCGATGCGGGCGAGGCTCGGCTCAAGGCGATCCACGGCATCGCCACGCTCGACGGGTTCGGCCAGATGTCGCGCGCGATGCTGGCGGCGGCGGGGGGGCTGATCGCCTATCTGGATCATGTGGGGCGTGGCGTGCTGCCGCTGCTGCTGCCCCCTGCGGTAAGGGCGGGAGACGCGCATCTCGCCATGGACGAAGCGACTCGCGCCAGTCTCGAAATCCTCGTTTCGGCGCAAGGCACGCGGCGCGGCAGTCTTATCGACACCGTGGACCGCTGCGTCACCGGCGCGGGGGCGCGGCTGCTCGCCGACGACCTGTCCGCCCCGCTGATGGACCGGCAGGGAATCGAACGACGCCTCGCGCTCGTCGACTGGCTGCACGGCAATGCCTTGTTGCGCGAGGATGCGCGCGCGATCCTGCGGCAGTTGCCGGACGTGGGCCGGGCGCTGGGCCGGATCGTGGCGGGGCGTGGCTCTCCGCGCGATCTCGGCCAGTTACGCGACGGTCTGGACGCGGCGCGGCGGTTGCACGACTGGCTGGCAACGCAAACCGATCCCCCGGCGCTGCTGGACGAACTGCTGCCCGCGCTCACCGGGCACGGCGCGCTGGTCGATCTGCTGAGCCGCGCGCTGGTGCCTTCCCCGCCGACCGAGCGCGGGCAGGGCGGCTATATCGCGGAAGGATACGACGCCGCGCTGGATGAATTGCGCGCCATGTCCTCGTCCTCGCGCCGGGCCATCGCCGCGCTGGAAGCGCGATACCGCGATGAGACGGGAATATCCGCGCTCAAGGTCAGGCATAACGGCGTGCTCGGTTATTTCATCGAGGTTCCGGCCCGGCATGCCGACCGGCTGATGCAGCCGGACAGCGGTTTCACGCATCGCCAGACCATGGCGGGCGCGGTGCGGTTCAACGCCCTGGAACTGCACGAGGAAGCCACGCGGATCGCGGAAGCGGGCGGTCATGCGCTGGCGGCGGAAGAAGCCCATTTCATGGAACTGTGCGTGGGCGTGGTTGAGCGGCGCGAGCCGATTGCCCGGACGGCGGCCGCGCTGGCCCGGCTGGACGTGGCGGCAAGCCACGCCGAGCGGGCGGCGCAAGGCAACTGGACGCGGCCCCGGATCGTGGATGAACCCTGCCTTGCCATCGAAGGCGGGCGGCATCCCGTGGTGGAAGCGGCGCTCGCCGAGGCGAAAGGCGGCGGGGGAGAGCGTTTCGTCGCCAACGATTGCCGCCTGTCCGAACAGGACCGGCTATGGCTGATCGGGGGACCGAACATGGGCGGCAAGTCCACGTTTCTGCGCCAGAACGCGCTGATCGTGCTGCTGGCGCAGGCAGGGGCATTCGTTCCGGCGCAAGCGGCGCAGATCGGACTGGTCGACCGTCTGTTCAGCCGCGTCGGCGCGTCGGACAATCTGGCGCGGGGGCGCTCTACTTTCATGGTGGAGATGGTGGAAACCGCCGCGATCCTGTCACAAGCGACAGGTCGCAGCTTCGTCATCCTCGATGAAGTAGGGCGCGGCACTTCGACATATGACGGGCTGGCGCTGGCCTGGGCCGTGGTCGAGGCGGTCCATTCCACCAACCGCTGCCGCTGCCTGTTCGCGACGCACTACCACGAACTGTCGCGCCTTGCCGAAACCTGCGAGGCGCTTTCGCTGCATCATGTTCGCGCCCGCGAATGGAAAGGCGATCTGGTGCTGCTGCATGAACTGGCGCAGGGCCCGGCCGATCGCAGCTACGGCCTTGCCGTGGCGCGCCTCGCCGGACTGCCGCCGCCGGTCGTAGCGCGGGCGAAAGCGGTGCTGGACAAGCTGGAAAAGGGCCGGGCGGCGACGGGCGGTCTGGCCGCCGGGCTGGACGACCTGCCGCTGTTCGCGGCTGTAATGGATGCGCCGGAAGAAGAGCGGGACGCCTTGCGCGAAAGATTGTCCGCCCTCGATATCGACTCGCTCAGCCCGCGCGAGGCGCTGGACCTGCTCTATGACTTGAAGCGCGAGGCTGGCACGGGTTCTTAACTTGATGAGCGCATAAGATGGCCATGTTCGGCCCGCGTATCTCGACAGTGTTCCGCAGCCGCTGGAACGCCCTGTTCTGGGCGCTCGGCATCATGGCGACGGCCTATTGTTCGGTGCCTTCACCGCCGGATGGCGGGAATGTGGCGGCCAAAGCCTCCCAGAAAACGGCTGCGCCGCCGCACCATCGCAACCCCTGGGCCAAAGAAGGATAGCGGGTCAGTTTTCACCTTCGCCCGGAGCAATGTCCGGGCGAGGATGCGCGTTCCGCCGGGAACGGCGGTTCAGCGCGTGGGAACCGGCGTTTCGCCCGAATAGTCGTAAAAGCCGCGCCCGGTCTTGCGGCCCAGCCAGCCCGCCTCGACATATTTCACCAGCAGCGGCGCCGGGCGATACTTGGAATCGCCCGTGGTGTTGTAGAGCACCTTGATGATCTCGAAGACCGTGTCGATACCCACGAAATCGGCCAGTTCCAGCGGACCCATCGGGTGATTGAGACCGATGCGGCAACCCTTGTCGATATCCTCGATCGAGCCCATGCCGTTGCCCAGCACGAAAATCGCCTCGTTTATCATCGGCACGAGGATGCGGTTGACGACGAAGCCCGGATCGTCGCCCGCAACTACCACGGCCTTGTTCAGCCGTTCGGCGAAGACCTTCGCCCGGTCCAGCGTTTCCTTCGACGTGGCGAGGCCGGGGATGATTTCCAGCAGGCCCATGACCGGCACGGGATTGAAGAAGTGCATGCCGATGAAGCGCGCGGGATCGACGGCCTTGGCACCCATGCGTGTGATCGGGATCGAACTGGTGTTGGAGGCCATGATCGCATCGGGGCCGAGAACCTTGCCCGCCGCCTCGATGATCTTGTGCTTGATCTCTTCCCGCTCGGTGGCGGCTTCGATGATGATGTCGGCGTCCGACATGGGGGCATATTCGCCCACCGGCTCGATCCGGCCGAGCAGCGCGGCGGCGTCGGCCGCGCTCATCCTCTCGCGGGAGACGAGGCGGTCCAGCGCCTTGCCGATCTTGTCCTTCGCCTTTTGGGCGATGGCCTGTTCGACGTCGGTCAGATAGACCTTGTAGCCGTATTGCGCCGCCGTCTGGGCGATGCCCGATCCCATCTGGCCCGCGCCGATCACACCGATAGTGGACATTCTGCCTCCCGTTCGCACATGCAGCAAGGCGGCATGACCTAACGAGTGGAAAGGGCTTTGGCTAGTGGCTGTTGAAAACCTATCGGCAACCTATCGGTTTTGGCCCGGAACCCAGAGCACATCGTCCGCGCCATTGGCGTTCGCCGCGCGCGCGAGCACGAAAAGATAGTCCGACAGCCGGTTGATATAGGCCAGAGCCGCCGGGTTCACTGGCTCCTGCGCCGCCAGCGCCGTCATGGCGCGTTCGGCCCGCCGCGCGGCCGCGCGGGCGACGTGGACGCGTGCCGCCGCTTCGCTGCCGCCGGGCAGGATGAAGCTGGTGAGCGGGGCGATATGCTCGTTCAGCGCGTCGATCCGGCCTTCCAGCCATGCGGCCTGCGCGGGCACGATCCGCAGAGTCATCTCGCCGGGCGTGAAATCGGTGCCGGGTGTCGCCAGATCGGCGCCGAGATCGAACAGGTCGTTCTGGATGCGCGTCAGGTCGCGGGCGTTCGGATCGGTGTTTTGTGCCGAACCGGCGAACGCGCAGACGGCCAGCCCGATCGCGCTGTTGGCTTCGTCCACCGCGCCGATGGCTTCCATGCGCGGCGCATGCTTGGCCGTGCGCGAACCGTCGACGAGGCCCGTCGTGCCGTTGTCACCCGTGCGGGTGTATATCCTGTTGATCTTTACCATTGCGACGAATGGAAATCAGCGCGCCATGGCGAGCAGGATCATCACCACGACGACAGCCGCCGCCTGATACTTGATGCGCGCCCACATCATGCGGTTCTGCAAAAGCTGCATCTCCGTCGCGCCGGTGGCTTCCCCGCGATCCTCATTCATGCCTTCGCGAAAGGCATTGAGGCCGCGCAGCAAGCTGATGAGAGTCAGGCCCATCAGCACGGCAAGGGCGATTGCGAGCACATAGATCATGGGCTGGAATGTAGGCACTGGCGGAAGGAAATGCCAGCCGGAAAACGCCCCTGCCGCAATTGCGCCGCCAGTGCGCGGCCATCCTCACCCGCGCGGCGCCGGTCAGCCAGCGAAGGCGATCCGCGCCGCTTGGCGAGCTTGCCGCCGCTTTCGTCCACCAGCAATCCGTGGTGATGCCATGCCGGAACGGGCAGATCGAGCAGCGCTTGCAGCAGGCGGTGAACGTGAGTCGCGGCGAACAGGTCCATCCCGCGCGTCACCAGAGTCACACCGTCCGCCGCATCGTCCAGCGTCGCGGCCAGATGATAGCTGGCGGGCGCGTCCTTGCGGACCAGCACCACGTCGCCGGACAGGTCGGGCCTTGCCGCCTGCTCTCCCGCCAGTTCGTCATGCCATGAAAGCGCGCCGGTGAGCGAAAACGCGCGGCCCGTGTCCAGCCGCCACGCGGCGCCCTCGGGATCGACGCCGCGCGCCCGGCACGTGCCGGGATAGACGGGTCCGTCCGGGCCCATCCGGGTGCTGGCAGCCGCGATTTCCCCGCGCGTGCAGCGGCAGGGATAGAGCACACCCATGGCCTTCAGCCGTTCGGCGGCTTCGGCATAGCGGGCGAGCCGATCCGACTGGCGGATCGCGGGGCCGTCCCATTCGAGTCCCAGCCATGCGAGGTCCGCCACGAATTCGTCCGCCAGACCGGCCCGGCTGCGCGCGCCGTCGATATCCTCGATCCGCAAGGCGAAAGCGCCGCCGCGCGCGCGGGCGAGGTCATGCGCCACCACGGCCGCGAAAGCGTGGCCCAGATGCAGCGAGCCGTTGGGGCTGGGCGCGAACCGCGTGTGGATCATCGCGGGAAAACTGGTGCCGCGAACTTGGGGAAAACACGGGTGCTAGCTGTGGATAGCCTGTGCAGCGGGGCCTTGACGCTGGCGTGCCGCAAGTGCTCAAAAAGCACCATGCCCTGCCATGAAACCGCAATGCCGCGCTGCCACGAAAGGCCATGCTCAAGTCGGAGCTGATCGAGCGCGCGGCCCGGTTCCGCAGCGCCGAGGGCGACCCCTCCCGAAATCTGACCGATTGCCCTGCCCTGGTGCTCAACGCCGATTATACGCCGCTCTCCTATTATCCGCTCAGCCTCTGGCCGTGGCAGACGGCGATCAAGGCGGTGTTCCTCGATCGCGTCAGCATCGTCGCCAGCTATGGGCGCGAAGTGCACAGCCCGAGCTGGTCGATGCCGATCCCTTCGGTGATCGCGCTGCGCCAATACGTCAAGCCGTCGGAGTTTCCGGCCTTCACCCGTTTCAACGTGTTCCTGCGCGATCGCTTCGCCTGCCAGTATTGCGGCAGCCCGCATAACCTGACGTTCGATCACGTGGTCCCGCGCAGGTTGGGCGGCCGGACGAGCTGGGAGAACATCCTCACCGCCTGCGCCCCCTGCAACATGAAGAAAGGCGGGCGTACGCCCGCGCAGGCCAGGATGCCGCCTATCGTCAAGCCGATCCGGCCGACAAACTGGCAATTGCAGGAACGCGGCCGCGGCTTTCCGCCCAACTACCTGCACGAAACATGGCGGGACTGGCTCTACTGGGACGTCGAGCTGGAAGCCTGATCGCGTTCCCCGCTCCGGCGGGAAGCGGAGTCATTTGCGGATGACATTGCCGCGACGCCGCGACATAGCATAGGCCATGAGCAGGCAGTATTTCGGAACGGACGGCATTCGCGGGCGCACCAATCAGGGCGCGATGACGGCTGTCACGGCGATGAAAGTCGGGCAGGCGGCGGGCACGCGGTTTCTGCGCGGCAGCCACCGGCACCGAGTCGTCATCGGCAAGGATACGCGGCTTTCCGGCTACATGCTGGAAAACGCGATGGTGGCGGGCTTCACCAGCGTGGGCATGGACGTCGTGCTGCTCGGCCCGATGCCGACGCCCGCCGTTGCCTTGCTGACGCGCGAATTGCGTGCCGACGTGGGCGTGATGATCTCGGCCAGCCATAACCCTTATGAGGACAACGGCATCAAGCTGTTCGGGCCGGATGGCTTCAAGCTTTCGGACGAGGACGAACTGGCGATTGAAGCTATGCTGGCACAGGATCTGCCGCTGGCCGCTTCGGAAGATATCGGCCGCGCGCGCCGGATCGAGGACGCGCGCGGGCGCTATATCCACGCGGTCAAGGGTTCGCTGGCCGATAACGTGCGGCTCGACGGCCTCAAGATCGTGGTCGATTGCGCCAACGGCGCGGCCTATCAGGTGGCGCCTTCCGCGTTCTGGGAACTGGGCGCGGAAATCGTTGCCGTCGGCGTTTCCCCCAACGGCAAGAACATCAACGATGGCTGCGGTTCCACGCATCTCGATCTCGTCAGGGAAACGGTCGTCGCGAGCGGGGCGGATATCGGCATCGCGCTCGACGGCGATGCGGACCGGCTGATCGTTGTCGATGAAAACGGCCGGACCGTGGACGGCGACCAGATCATGGCCCTGATCGGCTCGCAACTCGCGGCGCGCGGGACGTTGCGCGGCGGCGGCGTGGCCGCCACGGTCATGTCCAACCTCGGCCTTGAGCGCTTCCTCCGGGGCAAGGGGCTGGAGCTGTTCCGCGCGAAAGTGGGGGACCGCCATGTGCTGGAAATGATGAAGGCGCGCGGCTGCAACGTCGGCGGTGAGCAATCGGGCCACATGATCCTGCTCGACCATGCGACCACGGGCGACGGCACTATCGCCGCGCTGCAAGTGCTGGGCGCGCTGGTGCAATCGGGCAAGCGGGCCAGCGAACTGCTCCACCAGTTCGATCCTGTGCCGCAATTGCTGCGTAACGTGCGCTTTTCCGGGGGAAAACCACTGGAAAGCGATCCCGTGAAGGCGGCCATTGCCGATGCCGAAGCGGCGCTGGACGGGCGCGGGCGGCTGGTAATCCGGGCTTCGGGAACGGAGCCGGTGATCCGCGTCATGGCCGAAGGCGACGACGCGGGCGAAGTGGCAGCCGTTGTCGCCTCTATCTGCGCCGCTGTCGAAAAAGCAGCGGCCTAGCGATCCCGCCAGCCTTCGCGCACCCTGACATCGTCCAGCAACCGGGCATAGACGCCGGGACGCCAGTCCGGCTCGCCGGTCAGCGGGTTGTCCTTCAGGATCGGCAACTGGTTTCGCGTGCGGTCGCAGCGCGACAGGTCGATCGTGGCCACGACGATCTCGTCCTCTTCCTTCGCCGGGCCGCCGTGGATCGTCGGGTTGATCGGCCCTTTGCCCGGCCCCAGTATCAGGCTGTCGCCCGGAAAGGTCACGTCCCGGTCTTCCCCGGTCAGGTTCGCGCTGACGATGAAGAAGGCGTTTTCCAGCACGCGCGCCTTGAGGCCGGTATAATACAGCTCTTCCCAGTTCGGCACCTTGGGCATGGCCGTGGGATTGAGGTAGATCCGGGCGCCAAGCGCCGCGTAATACCGGGCCAGTTCGGGGAACACATAGCTGTCGTAGCATATGCCGAGGCCGACCGGCCCCCATGGCGTGTCGAACAGGCAGGGACGGTCGCCCTTGCGCGCCCACAGCGATTCGTCGCCCGGCAAGTGGATCTTGCGATAGCAGTCGACAATGCCTTCCGGCCCGGCGACCAGCGCCGAATTGTAGATCGTGCCCGTGGCGGCGTCGCGCTCCGGCAGGCCGACGGTGAGCCAGATGCCCAGTTCCCGTGCGCAGTCCGCCAGGGCTTCGGCGGCGGGGCCGGGCACGGTTTCGGCATTGGCCTCGTGCATGGCGACCGACTTGCCGTCATGGTTGTAGCCGGTCAGCGCCGTTTCGGGGAACAGGACGATCTTGGCGCCCCGTGCGGCCGCTTCGCGCGCCAGCGCGAGGATGCGGCCCAGATTGGCGGCCTTGTCGCCCCAGACGGCATGAAAATTGACTGCCGCGACCGTAACCGTGTCCGCCGGTTGCTCCATGCCGTTCCCTATCCCGTTGATCGCTTGGTTGCCGCACCCTGTTACAGTCAGGCGGGCGGGGGTGGCAACCATGGCGGCAACGCCCTAGAGCCGGGAACATGACCAAGCCACCGCGCATCCTTTCCATCGCCGGGTCCGACAGTTCGGGCGGCGCGGGCATCCAGGCCGACATCCGCACGATCACCATGCTGGGCGGCTATGCCATGACGGCGATCACGGCCGTAACCGCGCAGGATACCACGGGTGTCCATGCGGTGGAGGCGCTGTCGCCCGCCATGGTCGCGGCGCAGATCGACGCCTGCCTGCACGATATCGGCGTCGATGCCGTGAAGATCGGGATGCTGGGTTCCGCCGCGATCGGACAGGTCGTCGCGGACCGGCTGGAACGGGTCGGCGTGCCGGTGGTGTTCGATCCGGTCATGGTCGCCACCAGCGGATCGGTGCTGGCGGACGGGGAGACCATCGCCGCGTTCGAGCGGCTGATGCGGATCGCCACGCTGACCACGCCCAATGTGCCGGAACTCGCGGCACTGGGCGGCGATGCGGCCATGGCGGCGCGCGGCGTGGCCTGGCTCGCCAAGGGGGGCGATGCGGAAGGGAGCGAAGTGATCGACCGGCTTGTCGTGCGGGGCCACGACCCGGTGGTCTGGCGCAGCCCCCGGATCGAGACGCGCCACACGCACGGCACCGGCTGCACGCTGGCCAGCGCCATCGCGACGTATCTCGGAATGGGGCTGGATTTGCCGGATGCCATCGGCAAGGCCCGTGCATTCGTGCGCGCGGCCCTGCTGGCTGCCCCCGGCTTCGGACGCGGCAACGGGCCGCTGGGGCATCAGGCCGTCAGACTGGAATCCTGAACTTTCGTCATTGCGAGCGGAGCGAAGCAATCCAGAGCGGTTGTGTGCGACACCCCCTCATGCTGAGCCTGTCGAAGCATGGATTGCTTCGTCGCTTGCGCTCCTCGCAATGACGATTTCACGACGGGCGATCGTGGTCCGCGCGCAGGATGTCCGCGATCCTTTGCGCCGCCTGCCCGTCGCCATAAGGGTTATGGGCGCGGGACATGGCGGCGTAGGCATCGGCATCGTCCAGCAGGCGCTCGGTTTCCGCGACGATCCGGTCCGCGTCAGTGCCGACCAGCCTCGCCGTTCCCGCCGCCACGCCTTCGGGGCGCTCGGTCGTCTCGCGCAGCACCAGCACCGGCTTGCCCAGCGCGGGCGCTTCCTCCTGAATGCCGCCCGAATCCGTGAGCACGAGATGCGACGCCCAGAGCAGGCGCACGAAGTGCGGGTAATCGAGCGGTTCCAGCAGGGCGATATGGGGATAACCATCGAGCCGGGCGAGCAGCACGTCGCGCACTGCCGGATTGGGGTGGAGCGGCAGGGCGATCCCCACGTCGCCGCGCGCCGCCAGCCGTGCCAGCGCATCGGCAATGGCTTCCACGCCCTGCCCGTGGTTCTCCCGCCGGTGGCACGTCACGGCGATCAGGCGCTGGCCCGCAAAGCGCGCTTCGAGCTCCGCGATTCCCGCCCCCAGCGCAGCGTCGGCGGCGATATGGTCTGCCATCCATTGCAGCGCGTCGATCACGGTGTTGCCGGTCATATGCACCCGGTTTGCGTCCACGCCTTCCGCCAGCAGGGCCTGCGCCGCGGATTCGGTCGGCGCGAAATGGAGGTCCGCCAGCGTCGCGATCATGCGGCGGTTGGCTTCTTCGGGGAACGGGTGCGCGATGTCGCCCGATCGCAGCCCCGCTTCCACATGCGCCACGGGTATCCGTCGATGGAACGCGGCCATCGCGGCGCAGAGCGCGCTGGCCGTATCGCCCTGCACGATCACACGGGCGGGGCGCACATCGTCCATCACTTGCCCCAGCCGCACCAGTAGCGCCGCCGTCAACTGGCCGAGATCCTGCCCCGGCGCCATCACGTCCAGATCGAAATGCGGCGTCACGCCCGCGATGCCCAGCACCTGATCGAGCAGTTCGCGGTGCTGGCCGGTCACGCAGGTCAGCACGGAAAAGGCGGGATCGGCTTGCAGCGCGCGGATCACCGGGAACAGCTTGATGGCTTCGGGCCTCGTGCCCATGACGATCAGTGCCGGGCCGGGGGCGCCCGAGGCTGTCTGTGCATTCATATCATGGCCTTAACACTCGCTTGACGGAAATGGGAATAGGGTGCGTCTGGACAAGGCATCGGCCTTGGTTCAGGGCATGGCTTGGCGTGGAAGCGCACTCGCGCATCGGGGATTTCGTAATGGACATTCTTGTCACTGGCGTTGCCGGGTTCGTCGGCTTCAGCCTGGCGCGCCGCTTGCTGGCGCGGGGCGACCGGGTGATCGGCGTCGATTGCGTCAACGATTACTACGATGTCCGCCTGAAGGAAGCGCGGATCGCCGTGCTGGCGCAGGAAGGCGGGGACCGTTTCGTGTTCCGGCGACAGGATTTCGCCGACATGGCGGGCCTGACGGCGGCGCTGGACGGGCTGGAGATCGACCGCATCGCTCATCTCGGCGCGCAGGCGGGCGTGCGCTATTCGATCGAGAATCCGCATGCCTATCTGCACTCGAACCTCGCCGGGCACCTGAACCTGCTGGAAGTGGCGCGTCATCGCCGGGTCGACCATATGGTCTATGCCAGTTCCTCGTCCGTCTATGGCGGCAACACCAAGCTGCCCTTCGCGGTGGAGGATCGGGTCGATCACCCCCTTTCGCTCTATGCCGCCACCAAGAAGGCGGACGAACTGATGAGCGAAACCTATGCCCATCTCTATCGCCTGCCGCTGACCGGCCTGCGCTTCTTCACGGTCTACGGCCCGTGGGGGCGGCCGGACATGATGATGTGGATCTTCACGAAAAAGATCATGGCGGGAGAGCCGATCCCGGTGTTCAACCATGGCGACATGCACCGCGATTTCACTTATGTGGACGATATCGTCAGCGGCGTCGTTTCCTGCATCGACAACCCGCCGCCCGACGATGGCCAGGAAAAGGCGGGCGGCAGCGTCAACCCGCACCGACTCTACAACATCGGCAACAACCGTTCGGAACACCTGATGAAAGTGGTGTCCCTGCTGGAGGCCGAGTGCGGGCGCAAGGCCGTGATCGACTATCAGCCCATGCAGCCGGGCGACGTTCCGGCCAGCTTCGCCGATATCGAGGCGATCCGACGCGATCTGGGGTTCGAGCCGGCGACGGCCATCGACGAGGGTGTCCCCAGCTTTGTTCGCTGGTATCGCGACTATTACGGCTGCTGACTTGCCGCCGGGCGCTTAATCGGGAATCTGGCGTCCATGGCGATTCTCAGCGACAGGTGGATCCGCAACGAAGTGCGGCATAGCGGCATGATAGAGCCGTTCGTGGAAGGGCAGCGGCGCGAAGGCTGCATTTCCTACGGGCTTTCGTCCTACGGCTATGACGCGCGCGTGGCGGACGAGTTCAAGATCTTCACTAACGTGGACAACGCGGTGGTTGATCCCAAGGATTTCGCCGCGAACAGTTTCGTCGACCGCAAGACGGACGTGTGCATCATCCCGCCCAACAGCTTCGCGCTGGCCCGCACGGTGGAATATTTCCGCATCCCGCGCGACGTGCTGGTGATCTGCCTCGGCAAGAGCACCTATGCCCGCTGCGGCATCATCGTGAACGTGACTCCGCTGGAGCCGGGCTGGGAAGGCCACGTGACGCTGGAGTTCTCCAACACCACGCCGCTTCCGGCCAAGGTCTATGCCAATGAAGGCGCCTGCCAGTTCCTGTTCCTGCAAGGGAACGAGCCGTGCGAAGTCAGCTATGCCGAGCGTTCGGGCAAATACATGGGCCAGCGCGGGGTTACTCTGCCCCGGCTGTGAGCGGTCCGCAGGGCTATTTCATTATCGCGATGATGCCCCAGGAAAGCCCGGTGCTGGCGCAGAACATGGGCCATGACCAGTAAACGGTCTGGCCATGGATATTGGCGCGGAAGATGTCGAGAAAGCCGCCATGCGATCCGGTCGATCCGATGATGATCGCGACGACGAGCGTCAGGATTACGCCGGGAAACAGGGCCTTGAATAGCGCCATAATCTGATCTCGTGCTGGTCCATAGCCTTTCGGTTCCCGGAAGAGACTGGCAGGAAATGGTTTCCATTTCGTCACCGCGACCGTGGCGGGAGCAAGCGAAAGGGTTGCCGCGCGCCCTGTCGCAAACTGGAACGGGCCTGCCGAATAGGGGCTTCCCTGTAGTGAATTGCGGCGGTCAATGCCGGATCGCAAGCCGCACACATACGGAGCAAGCGAATCACGGCCTGGCAGAACGAGCCGCGCGGCGAGGCCGTCGCCCCCGAAGCATGGCGCGGGCGGTTGACCGACCTGCTTCACGATTGCACGGCTAGCGCACCCGGCGAACAGGGCGAGCGACTGCTGGAAGCCTATGCCCTGTTCGCCGATGGAGCGCCTGCGGCCGTGTCCGTGCTCGCGGCAGTTCCCGAACCGCGCGGTTTCGGGCATCTTCTGGCCTGCGGAGCATGGGAAAGCGCGGCGCTGGCTCTTGTCAATCCGCAATGCGCGTTCATGCTGTCGCGCGCGGGAAGCGGCGCGGCGCTGGCCACCATGACAGTGCCGGGGCAAGGCACCGAATCGACGGTCGAGGCCGCAACGCCCGCGCTTGCCTTGCTCAGCGCGCAGCTTGCCGGGCTGATCGAACTGATCGAGGATAACGGATGCGGCGCGCGGACCCCCGCCGCGCCTCGTCACGCCTCTCGATCCCACTGACCATTGTGCATCAATCCATCAGCGCCGCCTCGATGGCGATGCGGATCGCTTCGGAAGTGTGGTTCGCACCCATTTTCGTCAGCATGTTGGCACGGTGGATTTCCACCGTGCGGGGACTGATCGCCAGTTTCTCTCCAATGCGCCGGTTGGACAGACCGCCGGCGACGCCCGTCAGCACTTCGCGCTCGCGCCGCGTCAGCCGTTCGATGCGGCGGCGGGCCTCGGCCTGCCTGATGCGGGAACCGCCGATCAGGGTGCAACGCGCTTCGGCTTGCCGCAGCGTAGCGGCCAGTCCGGTTGGGTCGAAGGGCCAAGCGATATAGTCGACGGCCCCTTCGAGAATGACTTCGACGATTCGCGCCGGGGCGGGCTGTTCCGCGAACGCGACTATCGGCAGCCAGCATCCGGCCGTGGTCATGTCCTGGACGCAGCGCGCGAAGGCATCGTCCTCGTCATGGATAAGGGTAATGGCCAGGCTCGGCCAGCGGCCGCGAAGCTCATCGACCGATTCCAGCGGCTCGACGTGCAGGTCGCTCCCCGAAAGCGAATGGCAGATGCTCGCGCGGCGGCGGGAATCCGCGTCGATCAGGATAACGGAAGTCGCGGCGCCCATCGGTTTGTCCCCCTAGTCAGTTGCGCCTAGGGGCTTATGGCGAGTTGCTGGCCGCCGCCTGCAGGGGTTCCTCCGAAGTCGAACTATGCGGAATGCCTCGTGCTCCTGAGGTGCGGATTTTCATGCTGGAACAACATCCATTTTCAAACAATCTCTTTGAACCCACCTCGCATCGCCCCCGCGATTTCCACGCAATCTTGCCGCAGGGCGTCTAGCGCATTGGCGTCGAAGTTGATCGCGCTGTCCAGCACCGTGCGCCGCGCGGCGTCATAGAAATGGCGCAGGGCGTCCGTGACGGGGCCGTCTCCCGACACGCCCATGAGGAGGGCGAGCACGGCCGATAGCGCGCGAGTCAGCGCCTTGCTCTTCGCCGCGTTGTCGCCCAGTTCCTGCGCGCGGAGCGCGGTGGCCAGCGATCCGGTCAACTGCTCGAAGCAAATCGCCACCAGATCGCGCGGGTCGCCGCTTGCGGCCCGCGCATCGAAATCCACGCGGCGATAGGCTTCCTGGGGGGACTGCGGCGCGAGCACGGTTAGCTGTTCCTGGCGTTCCAGGCGTCGATCTGGTTCTGGAGAAACGAAAGTGTCGACCGGGAATTGCCGACCATCGTGTCCGCCACCGCGAACCGCTGGACAAGCCGGGCGCGCAGGGCTTCCTGCTGTTCGGCCAGTTTCGCCTGATCCTTGCCGATCTGCGCCTTCTGGTCGGAATAGCGCTTGACCGAATAGCCGAAGCCGGGATTGCTTTCGCTGCTCGACGATACGCTGAGCGACAGCTTGTTGATCGTCGCGAAGATGCCATGCACGCCATTGGTGAACATCGCCGCCGCCGCTTGCGGATCGGCGGTGAGAGTGGCGGTAAGGCGCTTCTCGTCCAGCGCGAAAGTGCCGTCGCGCTGAAGGGCAAGGCCAAGGTCGGCCAAGGTGCGCGGCGCCCCCGGCGCGGCATTGGGCATGACCGTGCTGCCCGCCAGCGTCGAAAGCGAGAGCCGCAGCGACCGCGCCCCGCTGTCGCGCGCGAGGTCGCCGGTCAGCGGGTTGGTCTGGTTGCGCACTTCGCTCGCCAGTTCGTTGAGAGCAGCCGTAAAGTCGCGCATCGCGCTCGCGATGGCGGTGGATGGATCAGTGAAGTTCAAAGTCGTGGGCGCGCCCGCGTTCGTGCCCGTCAGGGTGAGCGAGACACCGGGAAGCGCGTTCTTCACGGTGTTGCTGGCCGATGCCATCTCCAGCCCGTCAAGCTTGAACGCCGCGTTCCCGGCTTGCTCCAGCAGGCGCCCGGGTTGTCCGGCGGGCGTCCATGCCAGCGCCGAAAGGCCCGGATCGCCCGCGTCTTCCGCCGCTTCCAGCACGAAGCCGTTCGCCGCGCCTTCCGCGCCTTTCAGCACAAGTTTCGCGCCTTCCGCCGTATTGGCGACATAGGCCGTCACGCCGGTTTTCGCGCCATTGATGGCGGATGCGGCGTCGGCCAGCGTGGCGCCCGGCGCGATCGTTATGGTCGCGGGGGCATGGGCGGTATCCTCAGTGAACGAACCGCCCGCCACCGTGCCGAACCGCAGGGTCAACGTTCCCGAACCGACCGTCTCGGCGGATGATGCATAGGCCGGGCTGGCCAGAATCTGCCCCTTGGCCAGCGCCGTCACTTCCAGCGAATAGCTGCCGCGCTGGACCGCCGCGCCTGTCAGGTTCGCTTGCGCGACGGCGGCGTTTCCGACTTGCGGTTGGGATGAAAGATCGCCCATCCGCACCCGCTCGCCCAGCGACGCGGCGAAAGTGGACAACATGGACTTGAGGTTGGCGGCGGCGGAAATCTGGCGGTCCAGCGTTTCCGACTTGGCCGTCAGCCGGTCCGTGCGCGCCGCGAACTGCGCGTTGGCGAGATTGGTGGCGAGTGCTGCCATGTCGATGCCGCTGCCCGCGCCGAGCGCCGTCACCAGCGAGTCGACCGCGCTTGAATTGGAACTGATCGTAGCCATGGAGGCAAGAACGGGAAAAGGCGCGCGCGGTTAAGGGGGCGATTGCGCGCCTTGCCGCCGTTCCCCATATTCCGGCGATGGCAGAACTCGTTATCAGACGCGGGCTGGAGGAGCCGGATACGTCCGGCAGCTTCGTCCCGCACAAGCCCCAGCGCCCGGAAAAGAGCGACGGCGGCAAGCCGTTCCGCATCGTGTCCGACTATGCGCCCGCGGGCGATCAGCCGCAGGCCATCGCCGATCTGGTCGCCGCCACGCGGGAAGGGGAGCGCACGCAGGTGCTGCTCGGCGTCACGGGGTCGGGCAAGACTTTCACCATGGCCAGAGTGATCGAGGAACTGCAACGCCCCGCGCTGGTTCTCGCGCCCAACAAGATCCTGGCCGCCCAGCTTTACGGCGAGTTCCGCAGCTTCTTCCCGGACAATGCCGTCGAATATTTCGTCAGCTATTACGACTATTACCAGCCCGAGGCCTACGTGCCGCGTAGCGATACCTATATCGAGAAGGAATCGAGCGTGAACGAAGCGATCGACCGGATGCGCCATTCGGCCACGCGCGCGCTGCTGGAACGCGACGACGTGATTATCGTCGCGTCGGTTTCCTGCCTCTACGGCATCGGCTCGGTCGAAACCTATTCGGCGATGATCTTCGACCTCAAGAAAGGCGACACGCAGGACCAGCGGGAGATCATCCGCAAGCTCGTCGCCCTGCAATACAAGCGCAACGACGCGGCTTTCGCGCGCGGCGGCTTCCGGGTGCGGGGCGACAATCTGGAGATTTTCCCCTCTCACTACGAGGACATGGCCTGGCGGATCAGTTTCTTCGGCGACGAGATCGAGGAGATCGCCGAGTTCGATCCGCTGACCGGCAAGAAAGGCGCGTCGCTTGACAAGGTGCGGATCTACGCCAATTCGCACTACGTCACGCCCGGCCCGACCATGAAGCAGGCGGCGGATGCCATCCGCTTCGAGCTGGCGGAGCGGCTGAAGGAACTGAACGGCGAGGGGCGATTGCTGGAGGCGCAGCGGCTGGAACAGCGCACTAACTTCGACCTGGAAATGATCGCGGCGACAGGCAGTTGCGCGGGGATCGAGAATTATTCCCGCTTCCTGACGGGCCGCCTGCCGGGCGAGCCGCCGCCAACCCTGTTCGAATACCTGCCCGATAACGCGCTGCTGTTCGTGGACGAAAGCCATCAGACCGTGCCGCAAGTCGGCGCGATGGCGCGGGGCGACCACCGGCGCAAGCTGACTCTGGCTGAATACGGCTTCCGCCTGCCGAGTTGCATCGACAACCGCCCGCTGCGCTTCAACGAATGGGACGCGATGCGCCCGCAGACCGTGGCCGTTTCCGCCACCCCGGGAAGCTGGGAAATGGAGCAATCGGGCGGCGTCTTCGCCGAGCAGGTGATCCGCCCCACCGGCCTGATCGACCCGCCCGTCACGATCCGTCCGGTCGAGGATCAGGTGCAGGACTGCATCAACGAATGCCGCGAAACCGCGCAGGCGGGCTATCGCACGCTCGTCACTACGCTGACCAAGCGCATGGCCGAGAATCTGACCGAGTTCATGCACGAGGCGGGGCTGCGCGTGCGCTACATGCACTCCGACGTGGAGACGCTGGAAAGGATCGAACTGATCCGCGACTTGCGGCTGGGCGTCTATGACGTGCTGGTCGGCATCAACCTGCTGCGCGAAGGGCTGGACATCCCCGAATGCGGGCTGGTCTGCATTTTGGACGCGGACAAGGAAGGGTTCCTGCGCTCCGAAACCTCGCTGATCCAGACTATCGGCCGCGCGGCGCGCAACGTCGATGGCCGCGTGATCCTCTATGCCGACCGCATGACCGGCTCCATGGAACGCGCCATCGCGGAGACGGACCGCCGCCGCGAAAAGCAGCGCGCCTTCAACGAAGCGCACGGCATCACGCCGCAGACGATCAAGCGCCGCATCGCCGACATCGTCGCCGACACCGCCAGCAAGGACAGCGTCGTCGTCGATTTGGGCGATGACGAGCGCAACAACCTCGTCGGCCACAACTTGCGCGCCTATATCGAGGAACTGGAGCAGAGAATGCGCGCCGCCGCCGCCGATCTGGAGTTCGAGGAAGCGGGCCGTCTGCGCGACGAGATCCGGCGGCTGGAAGCGGAAGAACTGGGCCTGCCCGACGCGGAAAAGAAAGCGCCGCTGGTGGGGCGCAGCAACGAAGGCAAGCCCGGCACCCGCAAGCTGCGCTATGGCAAGACGCAGAAGAAGTGGGGGCGGTGAAGGCAGCCTTTGCGGGAACCCTTCGGCGATCCCCCTCGTTCCCTCTTTCGCAGGCGCGCCTTTTTGCGCCGGAGAGACAGGAGCAGCCGGATGGGCGGCGATAGCGAATACGAACCCCGCGATTCCCGGAATGTGACCGGCACGGCCTCCACGCCGGACGGGCGCTGGACGAAGCCCGATGCGCGGGTGCCGCGCGCCGATGGCCAGCCCGGCCCGGTCGCGCCGCAGGATGCACCCCCACCGGCACGGGTGCCGCGCAAATAAGCCCTGGAGGGCTTGTTAATCCGTTGCGATCCGGCAAGGCTGGCTGCGGGTCAAATACGCCAGCCTGAGGACGCGACCGGGATGCCCATCGACAAGAACGCCGGGGCGTCCGGTCACTCATGGAACGGGCGGCATCTCGCGGCGCTGCTGGGAGCCAATCTGGCGCTGGCGCTGGGGCCGTGGTCCGTCCGGCTGGCGGACAGCGGGCCGGTTGCCGCCGGGTTCTGGCGGCTGTTCCTGCCGCTGCCGTTCCTGTTCCTCTTCGCACGGATGAACCGCCAGCAGATCGCCGGTTTCCCGCGGCATCTGTGGCTGGTCATCGCGGGAGCCGGCCTGTTCTTCGCGGCGGACCTGGCGGCTTGGCACATCGGCATCGGCATGACGCGCCTCGGCAACGCCACGCTGTTCGGCAATTCGGGCAGCCTGCTGCTGATGCTCTGGGGCGTGATCGCGATGCGGCGCGCGCCCACCCGGTTCGAGACGACGGCCATCCTTGCCGCCTTCACCGGCGCGGCCATCCTGTTCGGGCGATCGCTGGAAATCAGCCACGCGACATTGGTGGGCGACCTGTTCTGCCTGCTCGCCGGGTTCTTCTACACGTTTTATATCCTGCTGCTGCAAGGAGCGCGGGCGCGGCTGGGCAACTGGGCGCTGCTGTTCTGGTCCTGCGTCGCGGGCCTGCCGCTGCTGCTGGCCATCGCTTTCGCGCTGGGCGAGCCGGTGTGGCCCCGGCATTGGGGCGCCTTGGTCGCGCTGGCGCTGGGCAGCCAGGTGATCGGGCAGGGCCTGCTCGTCTACGCGCTGCGCCACTTCTCGCCGCTGATCGTCGGCATGGCGCTGCTGACGCAACCGGCGGTGAGCGCGCTCTACGGCTGGATGGTGTTCGGCGAAGCCCTGCTGCCGCTCGACATGCTGGGCATGGCGCTGGTCGCCGCCGCGCTGGTCATCGCGCGGGCTGGCGGGCGGCGTTAGATTCCCGCTTACGGCCTGTTGCCCAGATCGCCTTTGCCCACCGTGCCGCTGGCCATTTCCAGCATCCGGTCGAGGCTCTTCTTCGCGGCCAGGCGCAAGCCTTCCTCGATCTCGATGCGCGGTTGCAGGTCGCGCAGGGCGAGGTAGAGCTTCTCCATGGTGTTGAGCGCCATGTAGGGGCAGATGTTGCAGTTGCAGTTGCCGTCCGCGCCCGGCGCGCCGATGAAGGTCTTGTGCGGCAGCGCCAGTTCCATCTGGTGGATGATGTGTGGCTCGGTCGCCACGATCAGCGTCTGGCCTTCCATGGTCTTGGCGTATTGCAGAATGCCGCTGGTGGAGCCGACATAGTCCGCATGGTCGATGATGTGCGGCGGGCATTCGGGATGGGCCGCGACCGGCGCGTCGGGATGCTGCGCCTTGAGCTTGAGCAGCTCGGTTTCGCTGAACGCCTCGTGCACGATGCACACGCCGGGCCAGAGCAGCATCTCGCGTCCGAACTTGCGGGAAAGGTAGCCGCCCAGATGCCGGTCGGGGCCGAAGATGATCTTCTGTTCGGACGGAATCTGGGCGAGGATCGTTTCGGCGCTGGATGACGTGACGATCACGTCCGACAGCGCCTTAACCTCGGTCGAGCAGTTGATGTAGGTCAGCGCGATATGATCGGGGTGCGCCTCGCGGAACGCCTTGAACTTCTCGGGCGGGCAGGAATCCTCGAGGCTGCAGCCGGCGTCGAGATCGGGCAGGACGACGATCTTGTCGGGCGAGAGGATCTTGGCGGTGTCGGCCATGAACTTGACGCCGCAGAAGGCGATCACCTCGGCGTCGGTTTCGGCGGCCTTGCGGGAGAGTTCCAGGCTGTCGCCCACGAAATCGGCCAGATCCTGCAATTCGGGCTTCTGGTAGTAATGCGCCAGGATCACGGCGTTGCGTTCCTTGCGCAGCCGTTCGATCTCGGCGCGCAGGTCAAGCCCGGAAAGCACTTCGGTCTGGACAGTCATTCGGTTCCCGTTCCTCGCCGTCGCCACCACGCGGCGACACGGCCTATCTAGGGATGCGATGCCCCCGCCCCAAGCACTATTTCGTTCAGTCCGCGATCACCGTCGCGGCGGGCTCGCCATCGAAACGCACGGTCACCGTCACGTCGCGATAGCCCGCGACTTGCAGCGGAATGGCGATGTTCTGGCGGATCGCCTCCTTCGCGGCGGAACGCGCGAGGCCCAGCAGCACGGGGTTCGCCGCCTGCTCGGCCGCCATGCGTTCGGCAAGCTGCGTGTTGGCGCGCGTCAGTTCATCCTGCGCGGTGCGGGTGATGAGCACGCCTTCGCGCAGATACTGCGCGCGCGCTTCATCGAGGTTGGGCCGTCCCATGGTGAGCGCGGGCAGCCGCACGTCGAGCCTGCGGGCGCTTTCGTCCCAGGCGAGCCGGTCCCGCCCCATGGCCGACAGGTCCAGCGTGTAATCGACGCGCGCCGGAATGACGGCCACCTGCCGCGATTTCAGCAGACCGAACAGGCGTTCATCGTCGGCGGCGACAACGGGGGAAAGCTGCGCGCTGAACACCGTGAGCCGGTTCTGCTTTTCAAAGGCGTTGAGCGAGGTGGAAACCGGATCGCCCGAAACGCCCGCTGCGAAGGCGCGCCACAAGGCCCAGGCCGCGAGGGCCAGGGCGGCCACGAACAGCAGCCATGGCAGCGCGGCGGCGCGCGCCGGTGTGGAGGCGGGCTGCGATGCCGGCTCTCGCGTCAGTTCAGGATCGACCATGATTCGGATTCCGAACGCGCGACCCGGCCGCGCCGTTCCAGGTCGATGAGGTGCGCGAGGACAGAGCGCCCGGCAGCGGGCCACAATTGCTCGTCCACGCCTTTATACATGCGCGGCACCATGGCGCCGATGCTGGCCGTGCCTTCGCCCAGCAGTTTCAGGATCTGGTTCTCGCGCTGGCGGCGGTGGCCGATCATGCCGCGCACGAGCTGGCGCGGCTTGTCCACCGCCGGGCCGTGCGCGGGATAGAACACGCGGTCCTCCCGGTCATAGAGCTTCTGGAGGCTGGCCATGTATTCGGCCATGTCGCCGTCGGGCGGAGTCACCACGCTTGTCGACCAGCCCATGACGTGATCGCCGGTGAACAGCGCGCCGGTTTCCTCCAGCGCGAAGCACAGGTGATTGGACGTATGGCCGGGCGTGGCGACGGCGCGCAACGTCCAGCCATGGCCTTCGATCGCCTCGCCATCGGCGAGAACGCGGTCCGCGCGGTATCGCGTATCGAACGCGGCGTCGGAACGCGGACCGTCGTCGGCGAGGACCAGCGGCGCGCAGCCGATCACGGGCGCGCCGGTCCGTTCGGCGAGCGTCCCGGCGGCGGGCGAATGATCGCGATGGGTGTGCGTGCAGCAGATGGCGGTGACGGAAGCCCCGCCGATGGCGGCGACCAGCGCGGCGACATGCTCCTCTTCCTCAGGGCCGGGGTCTATCACGGCCAGACTCTCCGGCGTGCCGACCAGATAGGTCTGGGTGCCGGTAAACGTGAAGGCGGACGGGTTGCGCGCCAGAACGCGCCGCACGAGCGGCTCGGGCTGCTCGGCCAAAGCGTATGGCGGATTGTTGAAGGCGGGGTTCATCAGGCGGCCGATATGGCTATTGCCGCCCGCCGTGTCGAGAGAGGAACGGGGGCGGGGCGAATGCTATCCCGCGATCCGCCGTTCCAGCCTTTCGCGCAGGGCGAGGATGGCGCTGGGTGATTCCCGGTCCCGTTGCCGCCATTCGCGGTCCAGCCGCGCGAGGCGGGCATAGAAGCGTTCGGTGGCGGCGATCAGATCGCCTGCTTCGGGGGGCAGCAGCGCCACCCTGTCGGGATCGGATGCCGGATGATCGGTCGCGAGCCTGCCGTGGCGGCGCAACTGGAATTCGGAAAGCTCGCCCATGAAATAGGCACGGTGGTTGAGCAGCCAGGCGACGGCATGCATCATCCGCGTCGTGGCGCGCAATGCCTCGCATGACAGCGCGATGCGCACGAGATCCTCGTCACCGCCCGCGTCGATGCTTTTGCCCGACAGGTCGAAGGTTGCGCGCACCTCGTCCGAAAGGACGAGCGCTTCGCAATACAGTCCCTCTATTATCCGGGAATTGAGGCTGGCGGTCTGCGACATCAGCTTGCGATAAGCCCGCGATTCCGGTGGCGGCAACGATGAAGGAATCTTGTTCACAGACCAATTCGGGACTGTCCCGCCATGGCACGGTTTTGGCCCGTTGCGGCGTGGTTCCGCGCGCTGGCGCATGTGGTCAGGCAATGATGTCGGGGATCAGATAGTCCTCGATCAGCGCGATCTGGTCCTTGAGCTTGAGCTTGCGTTTCTTGAGCCGGGCGATCTGCAACTGGTCGTGCCCGCCTGCCGCCGTCAACGCGTCGATGGCGGCGTCGAGATCGCGATGCTCGACCCTGAGCGCTTCGAGGCGCTTGCGCATTTCTTCTTCGCTCACCGGCAATTATTCCCGCAAGATCAATGGTCCCGGATGCGGGACGAAGCGACGGCGCGAACCCGCTCGCCCCGCCCGCGCCGCGATTGACCGAAACCGGCAATTTAGGCGCTTCGCAAGATAAGCGGAATATGGTTGCATGACAATTGTGCCGGAACCGGATCCAGACCGATTCGGCCTCGACCGTCCGGCCCAACAAAGGAGGACCGTTCATGGACACTTCGCATGTCAGCACACTTCAGCTCAAGCATGCCGGACTGGAACGCCAGATCGCGCAGGAGCAGAGCCGACCCATGCCTGATGGCGCCGTGATCCAGTCGCTCAAGAAGCAGAAGCTTCGCATCAAGGAGCAACTCTCCCACACCTGAGCGCGCCGATGCCGGGGCGTCCGCGCCAATCTCGCGCGGGCGCCATTGGCCGGAGCGGCAGGATCTCTCCCGGCATCCTCTTTCGGAGCCGTCCCGCGTTTCCCATTCCGGGGGTTTTGGTATAATCGGACTGCATGACCAGTCCCGAACGTTCAGCCGTGGCGGCCGCGCGCAAGATTCTCACACGGTTGCACGACGTCATGGCCTCGCGCAATCACGCGCAGGCCAAGCTGAATACCGTGGCGGAAGTGATCGGCGCCACTCTCGATAGCGAGGTCTGCTCGATCTACCTCCTGCGCGAAGGCATGCTGGAACTGTTCGCCACGCGCGGGCTGGCGCAGGAAGCGGTGCACGTCACGCGCATGGCGATCGGCGAAGGCCTTGTCGGCGTGATCGCCGAACAGGTCGATACGCTCAACCTTGCCGAGGCCGCCGCGCACCCGGACTTTTCCTATCGGCCGGAAACGGGGGAGGACAAGTTCCATTCTTTCGCGGGCGTGCCGATCGTGCGGCGCGAACGCGCGGTGGGCGTGCTCTGCGTCCAGCATGTCGAGCCGCGCCGCTACGAGGACGTGGAGATCGAGGCGCTTCAGACAGTGGCCATGGTGCTGTCGGAAATGATCACCAACGCGGGCCTTGTCGACGGCGACGACGCGGCCGGGCTTTCGCCCGCGCAGACGGGGCCGGAGCTGCTCACCGGGCTGACTCTGGTGAAGGGGCTGGCGAGCGGCGTGGCCGTCTACCATCAGCCGCGCGTCAATATCGAGCATGTCATGGCCGAGGATACCGAGGCCGAGCGGCAGCGGGTGTATCATGCGTTCGACCGGATGCGCGACCAGATCGACCGCATGGCCAGCCAGGCGGAATTCGGCGTGGGCGGAGAGCATGAGGAAGTGCTCCAGACCTACAAGATGTTCGCTTATGACGAAGGGTGGTCGCGCCGCATCAACGAGGCGATCGATTCCGGGCTTACCGCCGAGGCGGCGATAGAGCGCGTGCAGCAGCACACCCGGATGCGGATGCGCCAGATCGACGATCCGCTGCTGGCGGACCGGATGCACGATCTGGAGGATCTGTCCAACCGGCTGCTGCGCATCGTTTCCGGCCAGCTTGGCACGGCCGCCAGCCAGGGTCTGCGCGGCGACACGATCCTGGTGGCGCGCAACCTGGGACCGGCGGAACTGCTGGAATACGATCGCAGACGCCTGAAAGGCGTGATCCTGGAGGAAGGGTCGCTCACCGCGCATGTCGTCATCGTCGCGCGGGCGATGGGCGTTCCGGTGCTCGGCCGTGTCCGCGGTCTGCGCGCCACGGTGCGCGAGGGCGACCAACTCCTGCTCGATGCGGAACAGGGCCGCGTTTCGGTGAGGCCGCTTCCCGCCGTCACCGAGGCTTTCGAGGCCCGTTTCGCGCGGAACCGGGAGCGGCAGGCCGCCTATGCCGCGATGCGCGACGTGGAGCCGTTCACCCGGGACGGCACGCGCATCACGATCAAGATCAATGCGGGCCTGCGCGACGACATGCCCAACCTGTCGCTGACGGGCGCGGATGGAATCGGGCTGTTCCGCACCGAGTTCCAGTTCCTCGTTTCCGCGACGCTCCCTTCGCGGGAACGGCAGACCCGGCTCTATCGCGACATTCTGGACGCGGCGGGCGACAAGCCGGTGGTGTTCCGCACGGTCGACATCGGCGGCGACAAGGTTCTGCCCTATCTGCGCCATGACGATGGGGAGAATGAGGAAAATCCCGCGATGGGCTGGCGCGCGCTGCGCGTGGCGCTGGAACGCGAAGGCTTGCTGAAGGCGCAGGCGCGCGCGTTGCTGGAAGCCGCCGCCGGCCGCACGCTCAGCGTCATGTTCCCCATGGTGTCCGAGCCGTGGGAATTCGACGCCGCGCGCAAAGTGTTCGAAAACCAGGTGCGGTTCCTCAAGGGCCGGCGCAAAGTGCTGCCGGAGGCGATCCGCTATGGCGCGATGCTCGAGGTTCCGGCATTGGCCGAACAACTGGATGTGCTGGCGCCCAGGCTGTCCTTCCTGTCGATCGGCACGAACGACCTCACGCAGTTCCTGTTCGCGGCGGACCGTTCCAATCCCAAGCTGGCCGAGCGTTACGACTGGCTCAGCCCCGCGATCTTTCGTTTCCTCCAGCGGTGTCTCGACAAACTGGCGGGCCATTCGATCGACATTACGGTTTGCGGCGAGATGGGCGGCCGCCGGTTGGAGGCGCTGGCCCTGCTCGGCATCGGCATTCGCCGCCTGTCGATCACGCCCGCCGCCGTGGGGCCGGTCAAGGAGCTTGTCCGGCAAGTCGATCTGGCCGAAATCGGCGCGGCGATGCAAGGCTGGCTGGCTGAGCCGGTGACGGATCTGCGCGCGGCGTTGCAAGCGTGGGCGGATGAGCGCGGCATTTCCACGGACTGAGGGAAATCGTCGCGTGTTCGGAACGGTTCGTCCGCGCCTGGCGCTCCACCTGTCGCGCAATTTTACAGTCGCCCATTGCCAAGCCGCCGGCTTTCGCCAAGAGTGCCGGCGATTTTTCGCGCCGTTCGTAACGGCGTCGGGGCGTGAGTATCGCTGATCCGGGGGCGAGCCGGAGCAAGCATTCCGGTGGGAGTTGAATGGCGGATCAAACTATACCGGAAGAGGGACTTCCTACCGAACAACCCGGCGCGGCGTTGCGTCAGGCGCGCGAGGCCATGGGGTTGAACCGTGCCGACATCGCGGCGCGCACCAAGATCGCGGAACGGCACATCGTCGCGATCGAGGAAGACCGGTTCACTGACCTTGCCAGCAGCACTTATGCCGTGGGTTTTTCCCGCGCCTATGCGCGCGTGGTCGGCCTCAACGAGCGGGAGGTGGTCCAGGCCGTGCGCGACGCGCTGGCACGGGCGGGCGCGCAGGAGCCTCGGCCGCTTCCCGCCTTCGAGCCGGGAGATCCCGCGCGCGTCCCGGCGATCAGCGTCGCATGGCTGGCGGCGATCGGTGCGGTGTTGGCGATCGCGCTGGTCTGGTATTTCTGGCCCAGCCGCTATTCGCCCGCCGTGGAACTGCCCGACCTGACGGACGAGCCGGTGGCAACGCCGTCCGCCGCCGCGCTGGCAACGCCGTCCGCCGCCGCGCTGGCGACGCCTTCGGCGGCGGCGCTTGTGTCCGGGCCGGTCGTGCTGACCGCGACGCAGCCGGTCGTCTGGATCAGGGTCTATGACACGGCGGGCGCGCAGCTTTTCCAGAAGGAACTGGCGCAAGGCGAAAGCTATACGGTTCCGGCCGATGCCAACGGTCCGATGATCCGCACCGCGCGGCCCGATGCCCTGGCGGTAACAGTAGGCGGCAAGGCCGTGGCGCCGCTCGCCGACCGGCAGATGACGATCAGCGACGTGCCGGTTTCGGCCGCCGCCTTGCTGGCGAGAGGCGCTCCCTTTCCGGCGGCGTCCTCTCCGGCAGCATCATCTCCAGCGGTGTCACCGTCCGGCGCATCTCCGGCCGCTTCGGTTGCGTCCGTCAATCCACCGTCCGCAAGGCAGCGGGAAAGCGCCCCGTCGCCGCCCCGGCCCCGGGAAAGCGCACCCCCGCAGGCGGAGCCGCCTGTCATTGAGGCTGCCGTTGCGTCCATGCCGGGTGAAACTTCCACTGTTTCGGAATAACCGGGCCTCGACAGGGCGGCTTGCCTGCGGCAATCATTTAACGGGTGGCGGGAATACGTGGGTTTGCATGGTTAATGTCCGGTTTCGTGCTGATGGCGCAGGATCGGGCGACGGATGCGGAACGAGCGGGAGCTGGTAAGACGATGAACAGCGGGCGGGCGCGGTGGCGCCGGATTCGGGCAGTGGCGGGATCGGCGCTGGCCTTGGTAATGGCGGCGTCCTCGATGCCGTCCCATGCGCAGGATTCGGCCGAGGCGCGGTTGCGCAAGATCGAGGCCGAGGTGCGCGCCTTGCAGCGCAAGGTGTTTCCAGGCAGCGACGGAAAGCTCGTCGCGCCGGAAATCACCGCCGGCCAGGCCGCGTCCAGCGTCACGGGAACACCCGCGACCACACCCGTGACGGACGTTCTCGCGCGCATGGATTCGATCGAGTCCCAGATTGCGACGCTGACTTCGCAGACGGAACAGAACACATTCCGCCTTGCCCAGATCGAGGCGCAACTGGGCATCAACGCGGCATCCCAGGCGGCGGGTGCAGCCGCGCCCGTATCTTCCGTCGCGGCGGCACCCGCGACCGTGACCGCCACGCCGCCGGCCTCCTCCGTCGCGCCGTCCGCTCCGGCGGCCGCTCCGGTCAGCACGGCTCCGGCTCCGGCCGCGAAGCCCGCCGCGACCGGCCCCTCGGCGCAGCGCCTCGCCGCCGTGCAGGCCGTCGAAAAGCCGCAGACGAACGATCCGGGCGAAGACGAATACAACTATGGCTTCCGGCTTTGGGAAGCGAAGTTCTATCCCGAGGCGCAGCAGCAACTGAAACTCTATATCGACAAGTATCCGCGCCATTCGCGGATCAGTTTCGGCCGGAATCTGCTGGGCCGTGCCTTTCTCGACGACGGCAAGCCGCGCGATGCCGCGACATGGTTTCTCCAGAACTATCAGGCGGACAAGTCCGGCGCGCGGGCGCCTGACAGCCTGATCTATCTGGCGCAGGCGATGAAGCAGTTGAAGGACACGGGCCGCACCTGCATCGCGTTGTCGGAATTTGCCCAGACCTACGCCATGGAAGCGGCGGGCCGCCTCAAGGCGACGTATGACGAAGCCCGCGCGGGAGTGAAGTGCAATAACTGACCGGCCTTGCGGGGATGAAGCGCCGTCCGCGCGATTCGCGCGGTCGCTTGCCGCGCTGGATCGTCAGGGCAAGCTGGTTGCGGCGCGCTTTGGCGTTGCGGTGTCCGGCGGACCGGACAGCCTGGCGCTGCTGCTGCTGGCCGCGAGCGCGTTTCCCGGCCGGGTCGAAGCGGCGACGGTCGATCACGGATTGCGCGCGGAAAGCGCCGATGAGGCGCGGGACGTCGCGCGAATCTGCTCCGGTTTGGATGTTCCGCACGAAGTGCTTCGCGTGGATGTCGCGCCGGGCAATGTCCAGGCGGAAGCGCGCGCGGCACGCTACGCTGCGCTGGATGCATGGATGGCGCGGCGCGGCCTCGATGCGTTGTTCACTGCCCATCATGCCGACGATCAGGCGGAAACGCTGCTGATGCGGCTGAACCGGGCCAGCGGCGTGGCGGGTCTCGCGGGGACGCGCGCGCGCGGGCAAGTGCCGGGCGGTGGCCAGTTGCTGTTGCGTCCGCTGCTCGACTGGCGGCGGGCGGAACTGGCGGAAGTGGTGAGCGCGGCCGGTATCGTGCCCGCGCAGGATCCCGGCAACACGGACGACAGGTTCGACCGGGCGCGGCTGCGCAAGGCGCTGGCTGGCGCCGATTGGCTCGACATCGCGGCAATCGCCGAATCGGCCGGGCATCTCGCCGATGCCGACGCCGCGCTTGACTGGGCGGCCCGGCGCGAATGGCAGGAATGTGTGCGCAAGGAAGGGCTGGGACTGGTCTACAGCCCGCGCGCACCGCGCGCGGTTGCGCTGCGCGTCATTACCCGCATCGTCGAGGAGATGGATGGAACCGTCCCGCGCGGCGGAGCGGTCGCCCGGCTGTTCGATGCGCTGGCGGACAGGCAGCGCGGTTCCATCGGTGATCTGGTGGCGCGGCCATTGCCCGGAGGCTGGGCATTTTCGCGGACGGTCCGCAGGGATAAGCCCGCATCACCCCGATCCTGAGAGAAAAACGACCCTGCGGAAACAGCACCGCCGCGAAGCAATCCAGGGCGGCCCGTATTACCCTGGATTGCTTCTCCGGTCTTTCGACCCGTGCCGAAAGAATATCCCGGGTCTCAAAATGATCCGGGACAACCGGTGCGGTATTCCCATAGTGACTCAATTGCGCTCAGGAATCGACCAGGGAATCGCCGGTATTTACCATCTTGCCGCGAGTAATGAACACCCGGTCGCCCAGCGCGGTCGTCTCGAAGACTTTTTTCGCGAACGGCTCCGGCATTCCCACGCAGCCGCGGCTGGCATAACCCCATTGCACATTCGTTGCATGAAGCGCCACGCCGTCGTTCGTCAGTCGCTGCATATAGGGCATGGGCGCGTCATAGAGATTCGAGATGTGGTGGCGCTTTTTCTGGGTGATCGGAAAAACGCCGGTGGGCGTGGGCTTCTCGTCGCTGCCGAGCAGCACGGCGGCGGCGCCGATCTCGTAACCGTTGCGGAAGATGGAAAGGACGCGCGCTTCCAGGTCGACCGTGATGACGATGGGGCCAGCGGGCACGTTCGCTTCATCCCAGTGCCATTCGCCATACTTGATCGGCCCCTGGATAGGCAGGATGCGCTTGATGACGAACCGCTCGTCGGCGGGCGGCGCGGGCGGTTGAAGCGCGGCAGCGGGTTGGGCGGTGGCGGTTTGCGCCTGTGCGGTCACGGGGGTTTTTCCGGTCTGATCCAGGCCGAACTGGCCCGATGCCAGAACAGCGGTCCCCACGCCTGCGAGGCCGAGCAGCGCGGCGGCGGGAATGGCCCATTTCGCGGGCGATTTGCGTTGATCTGACATGGATAGGGTCCGTATTCGTTGCATTCGATCCGCGCAGAGTGGCGGATTTCAACGATTCGGACCAGCCCGGTGCCCCGGACGTTCCAGCGCGGGACTCTCCCCGGGCCATGGGTTAACGCCGGAAGAGCGGTTTACCGCCTCCGGTGGTGTGCGATCAGGCTGCCTTGCGGCTTTCGGCGCGGCTTTCTGTCGCGATCCATGCGCGGGCGCGGCGTTGCGCTTCGGCGATTTCCCGCGCGGTCATCTCGTCGGAGATGTCGGCGCGGCAGGCCTGGGCTTCGCTGTGCCCGCCGACGGCGGCGAGATTGAACCACTTGTGGGCCTCGATCATGTCGCAGGCGATGCCGTGGCCGCCGGTCGAGAACGCGACGCCAAGATCGAAATAGGCCGAAACGTCCCCGGCCGCTGCTGCCGCGAGCCGCTCGGCCACCAGCAGATCGCCTTCCGGCGTGACCACATCGGCGCGGTCGAAACCTTTCGTACAGACCGTTTTCATCATCGCATACCCCTGCGAGGCCAGGCCCCTGTGCCCGGCACTTGCCGCACGTTCCTCCCAGCGTGGTCAATAAAAGGTTAACGTGATCGTTGAAATCGGCACCATCCCGGTTCCCGGATCATTTCATGGGCATAACCGCCACTTGCCGCTTGTAGGGGCGGCGGCACGCAACTATAGGCGCGGCAACCAGGTTCGCTGTGAGCTTACGGTAATGACCGGGGCGCAGGATCGGGGCGGTCCGGGGTGTGGATTTGTGCGGAGATTCTGCATGCCTACGGCACTTGCCGATGAAATCGATGTCCTTGCCAAAGCCAAGCGCTCGCTTGGCTCCGATTATATGCCGGGCGAGAATGAGCCCTATATGTCGGAACCCCAGCTCGACTATTTCCGCAAGCTCCTGCTTGCGTGGAAGAAGTCAATTCTCAATGCCGCCGCGGGCACGCTCCAGCAGTTGCAGGACGGGCCGATCCGGGAGCCGGACCTCAACGATCGCGCTTCCAGCGAGACGGATTGGGGTATCGAGCTTCGCACGCGGGACCGGCAGCGCAAGCTCATCGCCAAGATCGACGCCGCGCTGCGCCGGATCGAGGAAGGCGAATACGGCTTTTGCGAAGTGACGGGGGAACCGATCGGGCTGGGGCGGCTCGTCGCCCGGCCGATCGCGACCATGACGGTCGAAGCGCAGGAAGCGCACGAACGGCGCGAAAAGGTGTCTCGCGACGATTGATTCGGTGCAGGCGCTTTACCTGTTTAACGCTTTGTTTGCCGTTGCGTTCTAATCCGTGATACTGTGCCGATGGTCGGCATGATGTGGCGTTTCTTTCGGGCTGCGCCATGGCCGGTTTTCGCTTGCAGGTATCCGGGCGCACCAGAAGCATGAGTGACAATCGGAAGATCGGACGAGACAGCCTGTTCCTCATGGCCGATCTGCGCCGCGAAGGCGCGGCGGTGGAGGAGCGCATCCGGGTCCGCAACCTTTCGGCGGGCGGCATGATGGGCGAAGGCCCCATGCGCGTCGTGACCGGCGAGATCGTGGCCGTCAACCTGCACAATATCGGTTGGGTGGAAGGCTCGGTCGCCTGGGTTCAGGAAGACCGTTTCGGCGTTGCCTTCCGCGAGGAGATCGATTCCAAACGGGTGCGCGCCGCCACTGGCGACATGGATGAGGATGCAGGGCATACGCCCCGGCACTTGCGTGCGCTGGTGCAGCAGTCGCCCTCCCGCGAAAAGCTCCGCAAGATCTGACTGCCGTTCGTGCTTCGCCATGGGCGCGATTGGCGATTTGCGAACCAGCCGGGATGGAATAGGCAAGGAGCCATGCCCGTCGCGACACGCTCCTCTGCCCGGTTTCGCCTGAACGGCCTGCGCGGCGCCCTGCTGTTGTTGTTGCCGTTGCTGGCGGGAGCATGCGGATCGCGCGGCGATGCGGGATTGTCCATCGTGGCGATCGGCGATCCCGCGGCGCCGTTCGCCACGGGCGCGCGTCTCGGCGCGATCGGGCAGACGGTGCGGCAGGCGACGGTGGAGGGGCTCGTCAGTTTCGACGAGCAGGGCCGGATCATCTCTGCCCTGGCCGACCGCTGGATCGTGACAGACGACGGGCTGAGCTATATCTTTCGCCTGCGCGACGGCACATGGCCCGATGGCAGCGCGATCACCAGCCAGTCGGCGCGAGCATCGTTGCGCCAGGCCATTGATGCGCTGAAAGGCACGCCGCTTGCCCGCGATCTGGGCGGAATAGACGAGATTCGCGCCATGGCCGGGCGCGTGATCGAGATCCGCCTGTCGCGTCCCATGCCCCATCTGCTGCAATTGCTCGCGCAGCCGGAACTGGGCATGCCGTGGAAGGGGCGGGGGGCAGGCCCGATGGCCCTGACACGTCAGGGATATGTCGCGGTTCTCAGTCCGATTGCACCGCGCAAGCGGGGGCTTGCCGATGTGCCGCACTGGAACGACATCACGCGCGATGTCCAGTTGGTGGCGTTGCCCGCGAAACAGGCGGTCGAACGGTTCAACAAGGGGGAATCCGACCTGCTGATCGGCGGAAGGATAGAACATTTCCCGCTTGCGGGCGGGCTGGGCATTTCGCGCGGCACGATCCGCATCGATCCGGTGATCGGCCTGTTCGGGCTGACCGTGTCGCGGGCGAGCGGCTTTCTGGCCACGGTCCGCAATCGCGAGGCGCTGGCCATGGCCATCGACCGGGACGGGTTGATCGCGGCGTTCGGTGTCAGCGGCTGGACGCCGACCACGCGCGTCGTTTCCCCGGCGGCCGAAGGCGGCGGGGGCATGAATGGCGAGCGATGGGCCGCGCTTTCCCTCGATCAGCGCCGGGCGCAGGCGGCGGCGCGCGTCGCGCAGTGGCGCGGCGAGGGGAACGGGCCGCCGCAATTGCGGATTCACCTGCCGCAAGGGCCGGGGGGGGACATGCTGTTCGCGCGTCTGCGCGGCGATCTGGGCCGGATCGGCGTCGGCCTGTCCCGCGTAACGGACGAAGGTGCGGCGGATTTGCGCCTGTTCGATCAGGTGGCGCGCTACCCGCGCATGGAATGGTTCATGAACCAGTTGTCGTGTGTCGCGCGGCGGGGCCTGTGCAGCGAAGCCGCCGATGCGACGATGCGCGAAGCCGACGCCGCGCCGGACAATGCCGCCCGCGAGGCACTGCTGGGCCGGGCGGAAACGGAAATGACGGCCGCCAACGTGTTCATTCCCTTCGGTCAGCCGATCCGCTGGTCATTGGTGCGCGGCGACGTGACCGGCTTTTCTCCCAATCGCTGGAACGTGCATCCCTTGATGCCGATGGCGATCAGGCCCAGATAAGGCTTCTGTCCAACGGAGGATACGGCACTTGGCTCACACCGGAACGGCGCGCCGCATGACGAACGACCTGCCTCTCGGCCGCGATGCCCATGCGGTGCGGCGCAGGGTGGAGGCGCTGGAAATGCTGCTGGAGCGCGGCTTCACGCTGCCCGGCACGCGCATTCCCGTGGGCCTTGACGCTATCGTCGGCCTGGTGCCGGTGGCGGGCGACATCATCACCGGCGTCATGGGTCTCTATCTGGTGTGGGAAGCGCGCAACCTCGGCATGTCGCGCTGGCAGCTTGCACGGATGCTCGGCCATGTCGGCGTGGACGCGGCGCTGGGCGCGGTGCCCGTGCTGGGCGACCTGTTCGACTTCGCCTATCGTTCCAACAGCAAGAACCTGCGGATCATCCGCAAGCATCTGGACCGGCACCATCCGGCCGCCCGCACCATTGATGGCTGAGGCGCGCCTCCTGATCGCGCTGGCCGTGCTGGGCGCTGCCTCCGCGTGCGGCAGCGGCGCGAACGATCCCGGCCCCGGCGGCGTCACCGTGGGCGAGGCGAAGGCGCTCGACGATGCGGCGAAAATGCTGGACGAACGCCGCCTGCCGGATGAAGCTCTGCAACCGGCGGCAACGGCGGTTCCTTCCGGGGCGCTTCCTTCCGGCTAGAAAGGCTTCAGGCGTGCCCGGTCGCGCTTGCCAGATGGGACGGGTCGATCCCTTCCGCCCGCCAGGCGCGGCTCCAGCGGTCCTCTATCGGCGTATCGAACAGAACATCGGGGTGGCCCGCCGCCGCGAACCAGCCGTGCCGTCGCATTTCGCCGTCGAGCTGGCCGGCGCCCCATCCGGCATAGCCCAGCGCGATCAGCCACTGGCGGGGGCCGCTCCCGTCCGCGATCGCGCGCAGGATGTCGAGCGACGCGGAGAGCGCGCCGAGCGGCATTACTTCGACCGAGCCTTCGCTTTCCCAGTCCGTCGAATGGAACACGAAACCGCGCCCCGGCTCCACCGGCCCGCCGTTGAGCACGGGTGAATCGGGAGCCACGCCGGGATCGATATCCAGTTCTCTGAGGACGGCGTGAAGGCGCACGCCGGGTCTGGCCTGACTCACGCCGATGCCGAAAGCGCCGTTCTCGTCGTGCATGCACATGGCGATCACGGCATGGTCGAAGCGCGGATCGCCCATGCCGGGCATGGCCAGCAGCAGGCGGCCGGACAGGTATTGCGCGTCCGTCATCCCGCCGGGCCTTCGCTGGCGAAGCCGGTTTCGAGGAACCGGGTCGCCAGCCCGGCCAGGAACGCCGCGCCTTGCGGCATGACGCTTTCGTCCAGCATCATGCGGCTGGAATGGATGCCGCAGCATTGCCGCCAGTCCTCGCCCGCATGGGCGAAGCCGATGAAGAACATGGCGCCCGGCACCTTTTCCAGCACGTAGGAAAAATCTTCCGCGCCCATGATCGGATCGGCCAGCCTTCGGAACGCGTTCTCCCCGAACAGGCCCTTCGCCACCTGTTCGCCGAGATCGACGGCGTGCGCATCGCATACCGTCACCGGGAACCCTTCCTCCACGGTGACTTGTGCGGTCAGGCCGTGCGCGGCGGCGATGCAGGTTGCCAGTAGCTCTACTTCCTGCCGGAGCCGGGCGCGGCTTTTCGCCGAGAGGGAGCGCATCGTGCCGAGCATCCGCGCGGTGTCCGCGATCACGTTATGCGTGCTGCCCGCCTCGATCCGGCTGATCGTGACGACCACCGGGTCCATCACCGTGAACTTGCGCGTGACCATGGTCTGAATCGCCGTCACGATCTCGCAGGCGACCGGCACGGGATCGAGCGTGTCATGTGGCATCGAGGCATGGCCGCCGCGCCCGTTGACCGTGATCTCGATCTGGTCGGCGCTGGCGAGCAGCGGGCCGGCGCGTCCGCCGATCATGCCATGCGGCGCGTTGGGCATGACGTGAAGCGCGAAGGCCGCGTCGGGAAGCGGCGCGGCGTGCCCCTCTCTGCCCGGCAGGCTTCCACCCAGCAGTCCGTCGTCCAGCATGAAGCGCGCGCCGTGGTGCCCTTCCTCGCCCGGCTGAAACATAAAGCGCACTTCACCTTTGAGCGAAGTCACTCTGCGGCAAAGGATTTCCGCCGCACCCGCCAGCATGGCGACGTGTGCGTCGTGCCCGCAGGCATGCATCGCACCGGGAACGGCGGACGCGAAAGGCAGGCCGGTTTCTTCCGGCATCGGCAGCGCGTCCGTATCCGCGCGCAGGAGGACGCACCGCCCATCACCCGTGCCGCCTTTGAGCGTGGCGACAAGGCCGGTGGTGGAAAGGCCTTCCCGCCATTCGAGCGGCAGATGCGCCAGCGCGGCGCGGATCTTGTCGCGCGTGCGCGGATTGCCGAGGCCCAGTTCGGGGTCGGCGTGGATGGCGCGGCGCAAGGCAGTGATCTCGCCTGCGACGGTCTGGGCGTCCGCGATCAGGGATTCATGCAGCATTGCGCCATTCTAGCCATCGCCGCCGCCCTGTCGAGGCTCGATGGTCCGAGGCTCTATGGCCCGATGCTCGATACGCCAACTCGATGCGCGGAGCGCTATCGGTGCGGGTCCGGGGCCTCCAGTTCTTCGGGATGGCGGCGCAAGGTGTGCAGCGCCATCCATCCCATCACCAGATAGACGGCCGCCGCCCCGATCGACACGGCCCAGGCGATTCCCACTTCTTCCCCGCCATGCAGCGCGAGAATGCCAAGGCCCAGCACGATGGCCCCGAGCAGGCGCGCCGCCAGCGCCCTGCCCGCGTGCCCGCTGGCATGAAGCACCGGCTCGAACGCCACGCTGGCAAGATCGAGGCTGGCGGCGATGGCCAGCGGGATCAGCACCACGGCTCCGCTCTCGAAGGCTTCTCCTCCGATCAGCGCCAGCGCCTGCCGCCCGGCGAGGATGGACACGCCGACGACGACCGCGCCGGACAGCCCGGCGATCAGGCTGGTGCGAAGCGCCAGCTTGCGGAACTCGCCGGCGGCCTCCGTCACGCGCGCCTTGGCAATTTCGGGATAGATGGCGCGCGTCAGCATGGTGGAGAGTTTGCTCAACGCCTGCGCCAACTGGCTGGCGAGACGGAACACGCCCGCCGCCTTGGTGCCGACCAGGGCGCCCACGGCCAGCAGCGGCCCCTGCTTGACGACGGCGTTCAGAGTGGACGAACCGTAAGTCGCCATGAAAAAGCGGCCCAGCCCCGGATTTTCCGCCAGCGTCCGCCGCCAGCCGGCAAGGTGGCGCCATCGCACCGCCTCCGGGCAGAGCCTGCGCGCCGCGATCCAGTAGGCGATCGATTCGATGATGTCGATCAGCGCCCAGGCGAAGAGGAACCGTCCCACGCTCGGCCCCGTCCACCAGATCAGCAGCGCCGCGATCAGCCGCCCTAGCGGCACCAGCGCCTCGACATAGACGGCCGTGTCGAACCGCCCCAGCGCACGCACAATGCCGGTCGGCGCCGAAACCAGCGCGAAAAGCGAAGCGCAACTGAACCAGAAGCCGAGGTGGACGAACTCGGGGTTGAGATCGAGCATATGGGCGAAACCGAAGAAAATGACGGCGGCGATAGCGCAGCCGCAGATCGCGCCGATGGCGTCGAGCGCCCCCGCGAACAGGCCTAGCCTGCCGAACTTGTCCCAATCCTTCCGGTAGACGTGTGCCGCACCGTAGCGGACGACGACCTGCCATGTCTGGAAGCCGGCGATGGCGATCAGCGCCTGAGCCGTGCTGAAGATCAGCGAGAAGTGGCCGAAATCCTTGAGGCCCAGCGTGCGGGTGAGAATCGCCAGATAGACGATGGAGCAGACCGCGCCGAAGCCCTTGCCGCCCAGCAGCCACATCACGTTGGCGAAAATGCGCCCCAGTGACGACTGGTTGGGATCGGGCCGGACTTTCATCGCGTCCACTTGGACGAGCGCCCGGCGCGGCGCAAGCCGCTCTCCGCGCGGGCGCCGCCTGAGCGGGTGATCGGGGCGGGGGTGACTTGCGCGGCTTTGCTCCTTACAGCGCGCGCATGATCGAACACGCCATTCTGTTGAGCGCGGGGCAGGGATCCCGCATGTTGCCGCTGACGGCGGAGCGCCCCAAATGCCTTATCGAGCTGTCCGGCCGCACCCTGATCGAATGGCAGATCGACATGCTGGCGCGCGGCGGCGTGAAGCGCATCGACGTGGTAACGGGCTTCATGACCGACATGGTCGACGATGTTCTGGCGGGCATAGACGATCCGCGCGTGACGATCACCCCGCGCTTCAATCCGTTCTACAAGGTGGCGGACAATCTCGGTTCCTGCTGGATCGCGCGCGATGCGATGGACGGCGATTTCCTGATCCTCAACGGCGATACTCTGGTGTCGGAGGAGATCGTGCGCAAGGTGCAGGCGGGGCACGAGGGCGGACAATGGCCGATAACCGTCACGGTGGACGTGAAGCCTGCCTACGACAGCGACGACATGAAAGTGGAGCGGGCCGATGGCGGCCGGAGCGACCGGCTGCTCCATATCGGCAAGACGCTGACGGCGGCGCAGAGCAATGCCGAATCCATCGGCTTCCTGGCCTTCCGGGGTGACGGCGCCGCCCTGTTCCGCGATGCGGTGCGCGCCGCGATGCGAACGCCCGAAGGCGTGCAGCACTGGTATCTGAAAGTGATCGACGGCCTTGCGCCGACCGGCAAGGTCGGCACGCTGTCGATCGAGGGTATGGGCTGGGCCGAAGTGGACTTCCTCAACGATATAGAGATTGCGACGAAGCTGACGGAAAGCTGGGTGTAGCGGCCCGGCCTTTCAGGCGAAGTAGCCTTTCAGCCACTCGACCAGCGCCGCAAGCTCATCGCCTTCCAGCGCCACGGCCTGCCCGAGATCGGGCGGCTTCGGCCATCCGGCATCCGCGAAGGCGCGGCCGTTCCATTCCCGCGTCCCTTCGTGGCGGGGGATGACGTGGAAATGCACGTGCGGGTCCACCATCATCAGCATGAGGTAGTTGATCCTGGCGTAGCTCACCGCTTCGCCCAGCGCCGTTTCGATCGCCGCGCTGACGGTCTTGAGTTCGGCATGGGCCGCGCCGGGCAGGTCGCCGAACGCCGTCGCATCGGATTTCGCGGCCAGCACCAGACTGCCCAGTGTCGGCTGCGCGGGCCGCGCCAGCACTGCCCAATGATCGAACTCGCGGACGAGAGTTACGGGATAGCCGAACTTTTCCATCGTCTGGTTCATTGGTTACGCCCCCCGCATTTACGTTTCCGCCAGCCATGACCTGATCGCCGCGCCGCGCCGTGCCGCGATCATGGCCTGAACCAGCCGGACGGCATGGATCGCGCAGGAGATGACGGTCCACCACGCCACGGCGATCAGGCCGAGGTCCGGCCGGGCGAACAGCATGGAAACGAAGAGGATCACCATGTTGGGATTGCGGCGCGCGGTGACGAGCCGGAACAGACTGTCGAAGCGCTGCCAGACATGGATATGGATGCCGCCGTAGAGCCGCATGAATCCGCCTTCGATCAGGCGCTGCACCACATAGCCGCCCTGGATCGCGCCTTGCACCCACCAGAATGTCGCGCTGTCATAACCGAGGCCCCAGTGGACGAGACCCGTCGCCCAGAACCACCACCAGAACGGCGGGTGGACGAGGTCTATCCCATGATCGAAAATGTTGCCCCACCATGACGATGTGATCGTGCAGCGGGCGAGCTTGCCGTCCACGGTATCCAGCACCATGAAGACGAGGCCGAGCGCGATGCCTTCCCAGTATCGCCCCTGCGCGAACAGCCACGTCGCCGCGACGCAGAGCGCGGCGCCCGCCGCCGTCACCATGTTGGGGGTCACGCCCAGCCTTGCCGCGATCCGGGTGAGGACCAGCGCCCATTCCGGCCAGAGATATTTGGTGAGGATATCCGTCACGCCCTTGTAGGCGCCGAAATAGCTGGCGCGTTCCAGCGCGCGCACGGTGTCGGCCCGCAGCGGCATCAGGAACGGCGTTTCGCGCTTGCGAAGCTGCTTGTTCTCGATGGTGGGGCCGTCCTCGAAGGCCAGAACCTCATGCCCGACGAGCGCGGGCAGGGCGGACCGAAGGCGCATGGCGTCCTCGATCTCGCGGGCGGCGTCGGCGTGGCGGGCGTGGGCCAGAACCGGCACACCGTCCAGCGTCAGGACCAGGCCGGGTCGACCCGCCGCATGGTGGAGCCAGGCCGGGTCCATCGCAAAGTCCGCGTTCGTCAGCAGGCAAGGCCCCGCGCCGCATCCTCGGGCGGGAGCAAGCCCGGCCGCGCGGGCGATGCGCGCGGTGCGTTCCTGAATGGCAAGGCCCCAGAGCCGCACGGCGTTTTCGCCGATGGTGACAACCGGCGGGGCAGTGGTTTGATCCGTCATTCCGCCCGACTAGTTCAGGCGCGCCGTGCTGGCAATGAGGGGGCAATCAGGGACGGCGATCGCGGGGCATGACGGCCACACGATGTCATAAACCCTTAACACTTGCATGACATTCGACGATTTCCTGATGCTTTTCCCGCGCGGTGCGCCTAAATGGCTTTGCCGTGCACGGAACCGTTTACGAATTCGAGGCGCTGCCGGATATGGTGCAGCCGACCCCGCGGAAGCGGGAGAGCCGCCGCGCGCCATCGGCGCGCGCCGTGCCGCTGGTGGGCATCGTCCGCAATCCGCGCAGCCACCGCAACCGGGGACTGGCGCCGGAAATGGCGGAATGTTCCAACATCCTCACCGAAACGCCCGCCACGCGCGCCGATCTGGTTCGCGCGCTGCACGATTTCGCGCGGCGCGGCGTCGACTATCTTGTCGTCGATGGCGGCGACGGCACCGTGCGCGACGTGCTGACCTGCGGGGCGGACATTTTCGGCGACCACTGGCCCGATCTCATCGTGCTGCCCAAGGGCAAAACCAATGCCTTGACGGTCGATCTCGGTCTGCCGAACCAGTGGTCGCTTGCCGAAGCCCTTGCCGCCGCCGCGCGGGGAAGGACGATCCAGCGCCGCCCCTTGCGCGTTTCGGAGGCCAGCGGGGGCGCGGGCCGGATCCAGGGTTTCATCCTCGGCGCGGGCGCGTTCACGCTGGGCACCGAAGCGGGCCAGGAAGCGCACCGGCGCGGCGCGTTCAACAGCTTCGCGGTGGGCCTGACGATTCTGTGGGGCGTCATTCAGGCTCTGTTCGGCCGCGCGGGCAATCCGTGGCGCGCCTGCACGCCGATGCGGCTCACCGACAGGGGCACGGGGCGGGAACTGGCCCGCAGCGGCAGAGGCGATCCCGGTGAGCGATACCTTGCCGTCGCCACTACGTTCGAGCGGTTTCCGTTGGGTGCCCGCCCGTTCGGCGCCAATGCTGCGCCGGGGCTGAAACTGGGCCTGATCGACTGGCCGGTGCGTTGGGTGATGCTGCTTCTCCCCGCGATCCTGTTCGGCCTCCATGGGCGCTTTCTCGCCCGCAACGGCGCGATCCGCGCTGCCGCCCGCGAAGTGGAGATCGAACTGGGCGGCAGCTTCATCCTCGATGGAGAGGCTTTTCCGGCCGGGCGCTATATCCTGGGTGAAGGACCGCGGCTGAACTTCGTGGTGCCATGACCGCGCCGCTGAAGGCCCGCGTGGCCGAGGCGCTGGCCGTTTCCGTCAGCGCGCCCGTCACTGCTTTCGCGCAAAGGCTGGCGTCTCAGGCCGGGGCCAGCGCCATGGTATTCTACGGTTCCAACCTGCGGACAGGTTCCCTGGAAGGCGTGCTCGACTTCTATGCGCTGACGGACGGCCCGGAGGCCGGAGGAATCTGGCCGCGCGTCAGCTATCACGAATGGCCGTATCAGGGGCAGGTGCTGCGTGCCAAGCTGGCGCGGATGAGCCTTGCCACGTTTCGCCGGGCGGCGGCGGGCGAACTGTTCGACACCACGATCTGGGCGCGCTTTTCGCAGCCTTGCGCCCTGATATGGCGCGCCGACGACACCGCGCGCGATGCGGTGACGCAGGCCGTTTGCGCTGCCATCGCCACGGCGGCGCGGCTGGCCGTCGCGCTCGGCCCGGCGCGGGGGCGGGCGGAAGACTATTGGCGCGCCCTGTTCCGCGCGACATATGCGGCGGAGTTCCGGGTGGAAAAGGCGGGGCGCGAGGAATCCATCCTTGCCGTGAATCGCGCGCATTTCGACGGCCTGCTGCCGCTGGCGCTGGAAGCCGCGAATATTGCCTTCACGCGCGACGGCGACGTGCTGGCGCCCGCGATGGCCGATGCCGAGCGCCGTCGCGTGCTGCGCTGGTGGAACACGCGCCGCCGGATGGGCAAGCTCTATAATCTGGCGCGATTGGTCAGGGCTTCCGCCACGTTCGAGGGCGCGGCGCGTTATGCGGCCTGGAAGATCGAACGCCATACCGGTGTGCCGGTGGCGCTGACGCCATGGCGCGAACGGCATCCCGTGCTGGCCGCGCCGGGCGTCCTGTGGCGCGTATGGCGCGCGCGCAGGGGATCGCGCGCGTGACGCCCGCCGCGCTCATCCTGGCCGGATCGCGCCGCTTGGCCGGGAAGGGGCGGGTGGAGCCTGTCGCCGAGGCGGAAGGGGTCAGCCACAAGGCGCTGATCCGCATTGAGGGCGCCACTTTGCTGGAGCGAGTGGTGGGCGCTGTGCGGGGCGCGGGACTGGAACGGATCGCGGTCTGCGCCGACGATCCCGAAGTGGTCGCGCTGGCTCGCGCGCTGGGGGCGGAGGTGATCGCCCCGGCATCCGGTCCCAGCGCCAGCGTCGGCCGCGCCTTCGACATGCTGGGCGCGCCGCTGCTGGTCACGACCGCCGATCATGCCTTGCTGCAATCCCGATGGATCGGGGATTTCCTTGCGGACTGCCCCGCGTCCGCCGATGTCGCGCTGGTCATGGCGCGGCGCGAAACCGTCGAAGCGGCGATGCCCGGCAGCCGCCGGACCTGGCTGCGCTTTGCCGATGGGGAGTGGTCGGGTTGCAACCTGTTCCTGCTGACCAGCGATCGCGCCCGCGCGGCGATCGAGACGTGGCGGATGGTGGAAGCGAACCGCAAGCGTCCCTGGCGGATCGCCATGCGGCTCGGCCCCGGCACGCTGATCGCCTATGCCTTGCGGCGGCTGACGCTGGCCGAAGCCCTGGCGCGGCTGGGGCGGCGGATCGGGATCGCGGCCGGCATGGTTGCCGCGCGTGACGGGCTTGCCGCCGTCGATGTGGACAAGCCGTCCGACCTCGCGGACGTGCGGCTGCTGCTGAGCCGGAGGCGCGCGGCCTGACGCCTACATATACTTCATGTCGATGCGGATCGGCCGCACGCCGTCACCGACCGCGATGGCCGTTTTGGTGTGATTCGGGCGACCCATGTTGAAGATGTTGATGGCGGGATTGTTCGACATGCCGCCGCCGTCGGTCCGCAGATCCGTCTTGCCGTTGCCGTTGACGTCGTGACGCACCGCGATGCCATAGCTGCCCGCTTCGGGCACCGGCACGCAGAATGTCATCGTGCCTGCCTGCGCCGGCGCTTCGATGCGGCTGAGCCAGCGGCCTTTCTGAAGCCATTCGCCCGATGTGGCGCGATAGGCCTGGACACGGATATTGCCGGCGGATGAGCGCACGCCGTTCACCGTCACCAGCACGGCGGGCCCGGCGGTAGCGGCGCACTGGCGCATGTCGTTGCGGATTTCCTGCCGGTATTGCGCCATGGCGGGCGCGGCTGTGACCATGCCCAAGGCCGCGAATACCGCCCCGGCAAGCGCGATTTTCCTGCTCATTGCGCTCCATTCCCTGTGGAATGCAATCATGCTGTGGCTGATCGTCATGGGCGGGGCAATAGGGCGATGCGAGTGAATGCGAACTGAACTTGCCGCCCATCGGGGTGGGGCCGATGGCGCCCGGGACCAACAGGACAAGGTTGCCGCGTGTGGAAAACGCACATGCTTCGGCTTGCGGGCGCCATATGGGGTGTCTAACTGCAAGTTCTGGAGCGATTCTCACTCATGTCTGGCACCTCAGCGCCGTTGATTTCCCCTTCCATTCTTTCCGCCGATTTCGCGCGCCTCGGGGAAGAGGTCCGCGCGATCGACGAAGCGGGGGCAGACTGGATTCACGTCGATGTCATGGACGGGCATTTCGTGCCCAACATCACCATCGGTCCCGCCGTGGTGAAGGCCCTGCGTCCGCACAGCGCCAAGCCGTTCGACGTTCACCTGATGATCGCGCCGGTGGACCTTTACCTTGAGGACTTCGCCGACGCGGGCGCGGACATCATTACCGTGCATCCCGAAGCGGGGCCGCACGTGCATCGCACGGTTCAGGCGATCAAGGGGCTGGGCAAGCAGGCGGGCATCTCGCTCAATCCGGCGACGCCCGCCAAGGTGCTCGATTACCTGGTCGACGAGATCGACCTCGTTCTGGTGATGAGCGTCAATCCCGGCTTCGGCGGACAGAGCTTCATCGCCAGCCAGCTTCGCAAGATCGAGGCGGTGCGCAAGATGATCGACAAATCGGGCCGCGATATCCGGCTGGAAGTGGATGGCGGCGTGAATGCCGAAACGGCGCGGCTTTGTGTCGCTGCGGGTGCCGATGTGCTGGTGGCCGGATCGGCGACGTTCAAGGGCGGCCCCGCATGCTATGCGGCGAACATCGCGGCGCTGAAAGGGCGCGGGTAGGCCATGGCCGAAGCCGCTTCCCGTGCGTTGAGCGATGCGCGTGACGAAAGCGAGGCGGCCATGGCAATTCCGCTCGGACCCTCCACGGAACAGGAGCAGGCGGCGTTGAACGACGCGGCGGACAGTGAAACTGTGGTCGGGGAAGCGGCACCAGGCACGCCCGGCGAACTGATCGAGCCGGGCCGTGCGCTGGCCCTGGCCGATTTCTCGCCGCCTGCGCTCGGGGCGGGGGAGCGGCTGATCCGGCTGGCCTACAAGCTGGGTGTGCCCGGCTCCATGCTGACCGCGCCGGTCGGCAAATCGCAGAGGCTGCGGCTGCTGGCGACCGTGCTCAATCCCCTGCCGGGAGACCGCGCGGCGGGCACCGCGCTCAGGGCCGGGCATTTCATGGCGTTCGGCGCGAAGACCGCGTTCGCGCAAGTCGATTTCGCGGGCGCGGCCCGGCTGGCGCCGCCGCTGGAACGGCTGGTCCACAGCTTCGGCTGGCTGGCTGATCTCGAAGCCTGCGGCCCGCGCGAGCAAGTGACGCCCACGGCAGAAAGGCTGCTGACGCTGTGGCTGGATGCCAATCCCAAGCCGCCGTCGCGGCCCGGCAAGGGGCCGGGGTGGACCGTGGCCAACGCGGGCGCGCGCCTCCTCAACTGGCTGGTTCATGCGCCGCTGATCCTTTCCAACGGCGATAAGACGTTCCGCCGCCGCGTTCTGGCGGAGATCAACGCCACGGCGCGCTGGCTGGACCGGCATGTGCGCTCCGCCGACGATGTCCTGGGCGAAGTGGCGGGATGGTGCGGCATCGTCGCGGCCGGGTTGCTGCTGCCCGATGGCCGCCCGCGCCGCCTGTTCGGCGAAGCGGGGCTGGTCCGCGCGCTGGGCGATCTGGTGGGGGACGACGGCGGCCTGCTGTCGCGCAGCCCGCTCGGCCAGATGGAAGCCGTCGCCCTGCTGATCCGCCTGCGCGCCTGCTATCAGGCGACGCGTCGCGATCCGCCCGAAGCGTTGGAGGCCATGCTGGCGCTGCTGGTGCCGCCGCTGCTCGCGCTGACGCACGGCGACGGATCGCTGGGAAGCTGGCAGGGCGGCTGGGCCGCGGACGCGGAGCAGGTCGCGCGGCTGGTGGAGGCAAGCGGCGTGCGCACCCGTCCGCTGCGCGATGTGCGCCAGTGGGGGTACCAGCGCATCGTCGCGCGCAAGACCGTCCTGCAATTCGATGCCGCGCCGCCGCCGATGCCGCGCCATGCGCGCCACGGCTGCGCCTCTACCCTGGCGTTCGAGCTTTCGCACGCCGGGCACCGCGTGATCGTCAACTGTGGGGGATCGGCCGCCGCCGGGGGGCTGCTGCCGGTAAGGCTGGAACAGGGACTGCGGGCGACGGCGGCGCATTCCACGCTCATTCTCGATGACGCCAATTCCACGGCAGTCCTCATCAACGGCAGGATCGGCGCGGGCGTTTCCGAAGTCGATGTGGATCGCCGGACTTTCGATGCCGAAGGCGGCGGCACGGCCACGCGGCTGGAAGCCAGCCACAACGGCTATGCCCAGCGTTACGGTCTGCTGCACCGCCGCATCCTGATGATGCGCGACGACGGCACGGAACTGCGGGGCGAGGACTTGCTGGTGCCCACCGGGCGCAAGGGCAAGCGCGGCAAGGTAAGCTACGCGATCCGCTTTCACCTGGGGCCGGGGATCGAGGTCGGTCTGTCGGAAGACGGGCAGGGCGCGGGCCTTGCCCTGCCTGACGGCAGCTATTGGCAGTTCCGCTCCGGCGCGGGAGAGATCGCGCTGGAGGACAGCATCTGGATCGACGGACAGGGCCGCCCGGTTCCGGTGCAGCAACTGGTTATGCAAGGGCTTGTTTCGCGCGGCGGGGGCACGTTTGCCTGGCTGTTCAAGAAAATGGGATAAACGCACACATGTCTGAAGTAACGATTCGCCGGGCGCTGCTTTCGGTGTCCGACAAGGCTGGACTGGCCGATCTGGGCAAGGCTTTGGCCGCGCGCGGCGTGGAACTGGTCTCCACTGGCGGCACGGCGAAAGCGCTGCGCGACGCGGGTCTGACGGTGCGCGACGTCTCGGATCTGACCGGCTTTCCCGAAATGATGGACGGGCGCGTCAAGACGCTGCACCCCATGGTCCATGGCGGGCTGCTGGCTGTGCGCGACAACCCGGAACACGCCGCCGCCATGGCCGAACACGCCATCGGCGCGATCGACCTCGTGGTGGTCAACCTCTATCCCTTCCAGCAGACTGTCGCGAAAGGCGCGGAACGCGACGAAGTGATCGAGAACATCGACATCGGCGGTCCTTCGATGGTGCGTTCGGCGGCGAAGAACCACCACTATGTTACTATCCTGACCGATCCGGCGGACTATGCCGCGCTGCTGGCCGAACTGGAAGGCAATGCAGGCGGGACGACACTGGCGTTCCGGCGCGCCATGGCGGCAAAGGCCTTCGCCGCGACGGCGGCCTATGACGCGGCGATTTCCGGCTGGTTCGCTTCTGTCGACCAGGGCGAGGCGTTCCCCGCCCTGCGCGCCACGGCGAGCCGTCTGGTCACGACGCTGCGCTATGGCGAGAACCCGCACCAGCAGGCCGCGCTCTATGCGGCGGATGGCCCGCACGCGGCGGGAATCGCGCAGGCGCGGCAGGTGCAGGGCAAGGAACTGTCCTACAACAACTACAACGACGCCAATGCCGCACTGGAACTGGCGGCGGAGTTTGCGGGGGGCGATCCGGCGATAGTGATCGTCAAGCACGCCAACCCCTGCGGCGTCGCCCAGCGCGAGACCTTGCTGAAAGCATGGGAAGACGCGTTGGCCTGCGATTCGGTTTCGGCTTTCGGCGGCATTGTCGCGACCAACGTGCCGCTGGACGGCCCCACGGCGGAAGCGATCTGCCAGATCTTCACGGAAGTAGTGATCGCGCCGGGCGCCGATGAAGCCGCGCAAGCCGCTTTCGCGAAGAAGAAGAACCTGCGCCTGCTGCTGGTCGACGCGCTGCCCGATGCGCGGCGGGCCGGGCAGACGAGCGCCGTCATCGCCGGCGGGCTGCTGGTGCAGGATCGCGATAACGGCCATGTCACGCCCGACATGCTGAAAGTGGTGACGAAGCGCGCGCCGACCGAACAGGAACTGCGCGATTGCCTGTTCGCGTGGACCGTGGCCAGGCATGTGAAGTCCAATGCCATCGTCTATGCGAAGGATGGGGCGACGGCGGGCATCGGCGCGGGCCAGATGAACCGGCGCGATTCATCGCGCATCGCCGCGATGAAGGCAAAGGAAGCGGCGGAAACCCACGGCTGGGCGGAACCGCGCACCGTGGGCAGCGCGGTGGCATCGGACGCCTTTTTCCCCTTCGCGGACGGCCTGCTGGCCGCCGCCGAGGCGGGCGCGACCGCGATCATCCAGCCCGGCGGCTCCATCCGCGACGAGGAAGTGATCGCCGCCGCCGATGAAAAGGGGCTAGCCATGGTCTTTACCGGGATGCGCCATTTCCGCCACTGACCGGAGGCGGTTGACCGCACAGCGAAACGGCTTGTCGTGCATTCGGCTCGTTTCGGCGCGGCAGGGCCGTTCCGGCCGAGGTGTTCACGGCTTGGCAAGCCCTTTTGCCGTTCAAGACGATTCGTATTCATACCTAGGGAGCGAGGCAGGCGATGCGCCTCTTGAAGTCCGATTTCACACACTACTTCGCGGCGGGCTTCATGGGTGGGCTGGTGCTGCTCTTTTCGGTGATGGGCGGACCGGATTCGGGCGATGCCGCGGGCGGTGTGGTGCCGCGCGCGCAGGCGGCCGCGCTGCCCTGATAGCCTGATCGAATCCGGCCGCCTTCGGGCAAGCCGGATTGCGGGCGCGTCCGCCTGTCCCTATGTTCCGTTCATGGGCGGCCATCACCATCACGAACATTCCGGGGCGGGGCTGGTAACGGCCGCGCGCGCGGCCCTGACGGATGCGGGCGAGCAGTGGACCGGCATGCGTGCCGCCGTGTTCGAGGCGCTGGCCACGCGCGACCGGCCCGCTTCGGCCTATGATATCGCGGAAAGCGTGTCCGCCGCGCTGGGCAAGCGCGTTGCCGCCAACAGCGTCTATCGCATCCTTGACCTGTTCGTGCGCACGAACCTTGCCCGCCGCGTGGAAAGCGCGAACGCCTATATCGCCAATTCGCACCCCGGTTGCCAGCACGACTGCATCTTCCTGATCTGCGATTCGTGCGGACAGGCTGTCCATCTCGATGACGACCGGCTGACCGGCGCGCTGGTTGATGCCGCGCGCGGCGCGGGCTTTGCCGACGTGCGCCCGGTGGTGGAATTGCGCGGCCATTGCGCGGCCTGTGCCGCCTGACGGACCGCGCGGGCTTGATCGACAGCGGCGGAACAGGCGTGTAAGGGGCCGGGCCATGACATCCGAAACGGCGCCCAGGCCGGACACTCCCCTGCTCGATACCGTCGCGACGCCGCACGATCTGCGGCGGTTGCGGCCCGAGCAGTTGCGCCAACTGGCCGATGAACTGCGCGCGGAAACGATTGCCGCCGTCGGCCAGACGGGTGGGCATCTCGGGTCCGGGCTGGGCGTCGTGGAACTGACTGTCGCGATCCATTACGTGTTCGATACGCCGCGGGACCGGCTGGTGTGGGATGTGGGCCATCAGGCCTATCCGCACAAGATCGTCACGGGCAGGCGGGATCGCATCCGCACTTTGCGGCAGGGCGGCGGGCTGTCCGGCTTCACCAAGCGCAGCGAAAGCGAATACGATCCGTTCGGCACGGCGCATTCCTCCACGTCGATCTCGGCGGCGCTGGGCTTTGCCGTGGGCAACAAGCTGTCCGGCAGGCCGGGGCGCGGCATCGCGGTGATCGGCGACGGTGCGATGAGTGCTGGCATGGCCTATGAAGCCATGAACAACGCGCGCGCCGCGGGAAATCGGCTGATCGTCATCCTCAACGACAACGACATGTCGATCGCGCCGCCGGTGGGCGGGCTTTCCGCCTATCTCGCGCGGCTGGTGTCGTCCCGCCCGTTCCTGGAACTGCGCGAACTGGCGCGCAGGCTGTCGCGCAAGCTGCCCGAACCGCTGCACAAGGCGGCGAAGAAGACGGACGAGTTCGCGCGCGGGATGGCCATGGGCGGCACGCTGTTCGAGGAACTGGGATTTTACTATGTCGGCCCCATCGACGGCCACAATCTCGACCAGTTGATCCCCATTCTGGAAAACGTCCGCGACGCCGCCGAAGGGCCGTGCCTGATCCATGTCGTGACTCGCAAGGGCAAGGGCTATGCCCCCGCCGAAGCGGCGGAGGACAAGTATCACGGCGTCCAGAAGTTCGATGTCGTCACGGGCGAGCAGGCGAAAAGCGCGGCCGGCCCGCCCAGCTACACCGGTGTTTTCGCGCAGGCGCTGATCGCGGAAGCGCGGCGCGATCCCGCGATCTGCGCGATCACCGCCGCGATGCCTTCCGGCACCGGGCTGGACAAGTTCCAGCAGGCCTGCCCCGACCGCTGCTTCGACGTGGGCATTGCCGAACAGCACGCGGTGACGTTCGCCGCCGGGCTGGCGGCCGAAGGGATGCGCCCGTTCTGTGCGATCTATTCCACGTTCCTCCAGCGCGCCTACGATCAGGTGGTCCACGATGTCGCCATCCAGAACCTGCCGGTGCGCTTCGCCATAGACCGGGCGGGGCTGGTCGGCGCGGACGGGGCGACTCACGCCGGCAGTTTCGATGTGACGTATCTGGCGACTCTGCCGAACATGGTCGTCATGGCGGCGGCGGACGAGGCGGAACTGGTCCACATGACGCACACCGCCGCGCTGCATGACGAGGGGCCGATCGCCTTCCGCTATCCGCGCGGCAACGGCGTGGGCGTGCCTTTGCCCGAAACGCCCGAGCGGCTGGAGATCGGCAAGGGGCGCGTGGTGCGACAGGGAACCAAGGTGGCGCTGCTGTCGTTGGGCACGCGGCTGGCCGAAAGCCTCAAGGCCGCCGATCAGCTTGAGGCGCGGGGCCTTTCCACCACGGTCGCCGACCTGCGCTTCGCCAAGCCGCTGGACGTGGACCTGATCCGCCGCCTGATGGCGACGCATGAAGTCGTGGTGACGATCGAGGAAGGCGCCATAGGCGGGCTGGGCGCGCATGTCCTGACCATGGCCAGCGACGAGGGGCTGACCGATGCGGGCTTGAAGATTCGCACCATGCGCCTGCCCGACGTGTTCCAGGACCATGACAGCCCGGACCGGCAATATGAAACGGCGGGTCTCGATGCGGCGGGCATCGTGGACACCGTGCTCAAGGCGCTACGCCATAACAGCGCGGGAGTGAACGAGGCGCGAGCCTGACGCTGTTTCGTGGATTATGACCGTCTTGCTATAAAATCGTCATTGCGAGCGAAGCGAAGCAATCCAGGGCGGTTGTGCGAGACGCCCTGGATTGCTTCGTCGCTTGCGCTCCTCGCAATGACGAATGTTTCGGCTTTATCCGCGCGGAGGCAATGCCCCCGCCACGTTCTCTCCTTCCACTCCGCCCGGCACCAGCGCTTGATCGGCTGGTTCCTCCAGCGTGTCGAGATGCATCCAGCGCTTCACGATCGGGGACAGCAGCACGACAACCACGCCGATGCCGATGGTGATCCAGCCGATCTCGTTGTAGATCGCCAGAGTCAGTTCCTTCGACATCTCGCCGCTTTCGCCGCCGGTCGCCTCGCCGATCTTGCCCGCGACGAAATTGCCCACCGCGCTCATGTAGAACCACGCGCCCATGATGAAGCTGCCGAGATGCAGCGGGGCGAGCCGGGTCATGGCGGAGAGGCCGACAGGCGACAGGCACAACTCGCCCGTGGTCTGGAACAGGTAGATCAGGAACACGAAGATCACGGGCGTCATCGCCGCCATGCCGACGCTCTTCGCGCCCCAGACGAAGATCAGGAAAGCGATGCCCACCTGAAGCAGCGCCAGGCCGAACTTGGCGGGCGCGGATGGTTCCAGCCCCCGGCGGGCCAGCGCCTGCCAGCCCCATGCGAACAGTGGGGCGAGCACTATGATGTAGATGGGGTTGATCGACTGGAACAGGCTGGTCGGCACGCCCTGCCGGTCCACGAATTTGTCGGTATAGAGGTTGAGACTGCCGCCCGCCTGCTCGAACAGGCCCCAGAAAATCGGGTTCAGCGCGACGAGGAACAGGATGGCGTAAATCCGTTCGCGCGCTTCCTTCGGCAGCTTGAACGCTTCATAGAGCGTATAGCCCAGCATGGCGAGCCCGCAGACGATCAGCAGGTTCTGAATCACGCCCTGATACTGGATCAGCAGCCAGATCACCGCGACGGCCGCGATGCCGGTGGCGTAGAGCGTGAATTCCTGTTTGCGGGCCAGCGGCTTTGGCGGCTCGCCCCTGCCCTTGAGGGCGGGGCGCCCGGCCACGAAGATGATGAGGCCCGCGACCATGCCGATTCCCGCCAGCCCGAAGCCCCAGGCCCAGCCGATCGTCTCGCCCAGATAGCCGACGAGGATGGTGCCCAGTGCCGCGCCGGTGTTCACGCCCATGTAGAAGATGGTGTAGGCGGAATCGCGCCGGGCGTCCGACATGCGGTAAAGCTGGCCGACGATCACCGAGATGTTGGCCTTGAGGAAGCCCGATCCCACGATGATGAGCGCCAACGCCATCCAGAACACGTTGATCGCCGGGTCCGCCTGTTTCAGCGCGGGATCGGTCACGCCGTGCATTCCTTCGACGGCCATGAACAGGTGGCCGAACGCCAGCACCACGCCGCCGAACAGCACGGCCTTGCGCTGCCCCAGCCAGCGGTCCGCCAGATAGCCGCCGAGCACCGGCGTGATATAGACGAGGCTGGTGTAGGCGCCGTAGATCAGGTTCGACTTACCATCGGAAAACAGCCAGAATTTCGTGAGATAGAGCACCAGGAGCGCGCGCATCCCGTAATAGGAGAAGCGTTCCCACATTTCGGCGTAGAACAGCACGAACAGCCCGCGCGGATGGCCGACGAATTCCTCGCTGCGCCGCGCGGCGAGCGCCCCGCCGATACCGAGGATGACGAAGAGCATCACGGCGGCGATGGCGGCGATCCAGTCCCCTTCGTTCCAGGTGGCGATATCCTTCATGCGGGAACCCTTCGATCTGGCGCGCGGCGGCGGAAAGCAGGGCAGACTAACGGCCAAATCATCGCTGTGAAGGCACTTTTGGCCGCGCCGGGGCGCAAGTCGTTACCAAACGTGTCCATTCCGGGACACCGGCGGGTTAATCCGTTGCGTGAACAGGGGTTTCGTGGCAGCTTGCGTATATCGGCCATGCAACAGGGGCATGGTTTGTTACGCCAGTTGGCTGGGGAAATTTTGATTGGCTCAATTTTGATTGATGAAATTTGATTGGCGAGGGTTGGTTGGCAAACGAGGGGGCCCCACCGTATGATCAGATCGGAACTGTTACAGGCTCTGGCGCGGGACAACCCGGAGTTACGGGCTGAAGATGTCGAGCGTGCCGTGGACATCTTCTTCGATGAAATCGCGCAACAGCTCGCCAGCGGTGGCCGGGTCGAACTGCGGGGCTTTGGGGCGTTTTCCACGCGCCAGCGCGATGCCCGTAAAGGACGCAATCCGCGCACCGGCGAAGCCGTGGAAGTGCCGGAAAAGCGCGTTCCCTATTTCAAGCCGGGCAAGGAAATGCGCGCGCGCCTCAACGACGATTGATCGAACGGGGCGATTGAACGCGGGGCCCGCAAGCCCTGTTGCGGGTTGCGGCGGCGGCCGATGGCGGTAAGTCCCGGCGGTGCTCAAGCGGACGTGGCGGAATGGTAGACGCCGGGGACTTAAAATCCCCTGAGCTTTGCTCGTGCGGGTTCGAGTCCCGCCGTCCGCACCATCGCCATGGTCCGATGCCGCGCGGAACCTGCTCCGGGTCGTCGACACCTGTTCGGTGTGGACACAATGCAACTTTTCAAGACAGTGCTCGTTGCGCAAGGTGCGACGAAACGCGGGTGAACCCGGCGAAATCCAGGAGAATGGGTATGAAGTTGATCGGTTACGCTCTGGCAGTGGCGGCGGCGGGTTCGCTGGCCGCCTGCGCGAGCATCGGCAATCCGCAGCGGCGCGTCGTGGGTACGGCGGCGATGCTTTCCGCCGATGGCCAACCGCGGGGGCAGGCGACTCTGGTTCGCGTGGGCGAGAGGCTGGACCTTGAAGTCAACGCCACGGGCCTGCCTGCGGGCACGCTGGGCATCCATCTCCACGCGGTCGGCCGCTGCGTGCCGCGCGATTTCTCCAGCGCGGGCGGGCACCTCAATCCACTGGGCCGCCAGCACGGCACGATGAACCCGATGGGCAGCCACCTGGGCGACTTGCCTAACATCACGGTCGACCGGAACGGGCAAGGATCGCTCGACGTGCTGCTGGAGGGCGCCAGGGAGCGGATCATGGCCGATATCTTCGATGCGGACGGCACCGCCCTGGTCATCCATGCCGGACCGGACGATTATCGCACCGATCCGGCGGGCAACAGCGGATCACGGATCGCCTGCGGCGTGTTCACGCAGGTTCGCTGAGCGGCGGAACCCGTGGGTCAGGCCGCGTAGTCGGTTCCGTCCGCCAGCCCGGCGGCGGCGAAACCGCCTTTGCGCAGGCGGCAACTGTCGCACAGACCGCAGGCGCGGCCGTCCGGCATGGGATCATAGCAGGACCAGCTCATTGCCGGGTCCAGCCCTAGCCGGTGTGCTTCCCGCGCGATTTCGGCCTTGCTCATGTGCTGGAGCGGGGCGTGGATGGCGAACGGGCTGCCTTGCGCGCCCGCTTTTGTCGCCAGATCGGCGAGCCGGGCAAAGCCTTCGATGAACTCAGGCCGGCAATCGGGATAGCCCGAATAGTCGAGCGCATTGACGCCGATGAAGATGTCGCGCGCGCCCAGCGTCTCGGCCCACGCCAGTGTCAGCGAGAGGAACACGAGGTTGCGCGCGGGCACATAAGTGACGGGGATGTCATCGCCTACGCCGCTCTTGGGCACATCTATATCGTCGGTCAGCGCCGAGCCGCCGAACCGGCGCAGGTCCAGCGGCAGGATGACATGCTTGTGCGCGTCCAGCCGTTCGGCGATCACGCGCGCCGCCTCGATCTCCCGCCGGTGGCGCTGGTTGTAGTCGATCGTCAGGGCATAAAGCGCATAGCCGCTTTCATGGGCCAGCGCTGCCGAAACCATCGAATCGAGGCCGCCGGAAAGCAGCACGACGGCCTTGCGCGGCGGTTCCTGGGATTGGTCGGTCATGCCGCGCCGCTACTCGCCCGAATGGCGTTGCGCAATGGCGGCCTGGACTCGCTCAGGCCCGGATTGAACCGGAACGAGACCTGTCATTCTCTTGTTTACCGCGATTTCCGGGCCGGCACGTGATTCACTTGCCTTGAAATCGCGCTAGCATTGCCCGACGCGCCGGGCTTCGGCGGCGAAGGCAAAGGGCTGGCCGTCGGCGATTCCCTGGCTGTCGATCTGGACGAGACTGGGGGATTCGCTGCGAATCGTGGTGCGGCCATAGCCGCGACCGGGGCAGGTATATTGCACGGTGACGGCTGTGGCGCTGTCATCCACCACGACACGCTGGCAAGTGAGGCCCGGATGGCGCAACTGGATGAAGCGCCGCGCGTCCTGAAGGCAGATGCGTTCGGTGCGGGCTGTCTGGTCGCGCATCCGCACTTCCCATTGGCCGCGTTGCAAGGCGTCGAGCAGGGCCAGTTCCGCCTTGGCCGCCAGCGCGGGGACGGCGAAAGCGGCGGCCGAAAGGCCGAGCAGGGTCAGCGCGCGGGACACGGCGGTCCTTCGATGTCTCGCAAACATGCTACGCAAACGGATGAACATGAGTGTCAACATAGCACGAAGGGAATGCCCGCGTCCAATCGTGCATTTCAGGCGACGAGACGTTCAGGCCGCGATCTGGAACACACGGGAGCAGAACGCGCAATCTATGGAGATCAACCCGTCCTCTCCGCGCATCTCGATCCGGTCCTCTTCGGAGAAGCGCCGGAGGATGTCGAGATAGTGTTCCGCCGAACAGCGGCAGCCGCGCGACAGGCCGGCCAGCGGCTCCACCCGCACTTCGTCTTCCTCGTGGAACAGGCGCCAGACGAGTGCTTCCAGCGACAGCGCGGGATCGACCAGTTCCTCCCGCCGAGTGCTTCCGGCAAGCGTGGCGACATGCTCCCATTCGGGATGATCCAGCCGCACATGCAGCCGCTCGCGCCCTTCCTCGCCATCGGGAAGGTGCTGCATCAGCAGCCCGCCCGCGACGCAGTTCTGCCCGTCCCAGCGCACTGCCGCGCGGATCAGTGTGGGCAACTGTTCCGATTGCGCGAAATAGGACTGACAGGCGTCGGAAAGCGATTCGCCCGTCAGTGGCACGATGCCCTGATAGCGCTGGTCCGTCGCCGCGAGGTCGAACGTAATGGCGAGATAGCCTTCGCCGAACAGTTCGGAGAGCGAAGGAAACGTGCCCAGCGCGGCCAGCCGTTCGGGATCGTGGCGGACATAACCGCGCACTTCACCCTGGCGGTAATCGCAGACCAGCAAGTCGACAATGCCCCCTTCGGCCTGCGCCTGCATGGTGAGCTGGCTCGATTCGTCCTTGAGCAGCGAACCGATCAGCGCCGTCAGCACCAGCGCTTCGGCCAGAAGATGGCGGATCGCGGTGGGATATTCGTGTGCCGCCAGCACGGCGTCGAGCACCGGGCCGAGCCGCACGGTCCGTCCGCGCGCATGGCGTCCGGGGATCGTGAAGCCCAGAACCCGGTCGAACCCGGTTTCGCCGGGCGGGAGGGAAGGCGCTCGCTCGCTCACGGCAATTCGCTCACAATTGGCCGAACACCCAGCGCAGCACGGATTTCTGGGCATGGATGCGGTTTTCCGCTTCATCCCACACCGCCGATTGCGGCCCGTCGATAACCTCGTCGGTCACTTCCTCGCCGCGATGGGCGGGCAGGCAATGCAGGAACAGCGCGCCGGGCGCGGCGACGGCCATCAGCGCGGCATCGACCTGATAGGGTTGCATCGCGGCGACATGCGCCTCGCCGCCCGCCTGACCCATGGATACCCAGGTGTCCGTCACCACGACCTGGGCGCCCGCTACGGCTTTGCGCGGGTCACGCGTGAAAAGTACTTCCCCGCCGGACGCGCGCGCCGCCTGGACAAAGCGGGCGTCCGGCTCATAGCCCTCCGGTCCCGCGACGCGCACCGTGAACTTCATCAGGCCCGCCGCCTCGATCAGCGAATGGAGCACGTTGTTGCCGTCGCCCAGCCAGGCGAGTTGCAGCCCCGGCAGCGCATGGCCGCGTTCCACGATGGTCAGCAGGTCGGCCATGATCTGGCAGGGGTGGGAGAGATCCGTGAGGCCGTTGATGACCGGCACGTCGGCGTGGCGGGCCAGTTCCTCGATCTTGTCGTGCGCGTCGGTGCGGATCATGATGGCATCGACCATGCGCGACAGCACGCGCGCGGTGTCCGCGATGGTTTCGCCGCGCCCCAGTTGCATCCCGCCTGCTTCCATCACGATGGCGCTGCCGCCAAGCTGGCGCATCGCCATGTCGAAGGAAACGCGCGTTCGCGTGGAATTCTTCTCGAAGATCATGGCCAGTACCCGGCCCGCCAGCGGCGCGTCGGCGTCGGGCCGTCCCTTCGGCCAGTCCGCCCGTGCCGCTTTCCGGTCCTGCGCGTCGTTCAGCATCGCGGCGACGGCATCGCCGCCCGCGTCGGACAGGCTGATGAAATGCCGGGTCATTGCGCCGCCTCCGCCAGGGGGAAACTGGCGGCGCCCGCGGACAGCTTTTCCATGAACTCCTCGATATGGCTGTCGTCGATCACCAGCGGAGGCAGGACGCGCACGGTGTTGTCGCCCGCCGAAACGGTGAGCAGTCCGTGGTTGTCGCGCAGATGCGCGACGAAGCCGCGCGGCTCCACTTTCAGCTTCACGCCGATCATCAATCCGCGCCCGCGCACGCTTTCGAACAGGTCGGGATAATTGCCGATGAACTGTTCGAGCCGCGCCATGAGCCTGGCGCCCTTGTCCCGCACTCCCGCAAGGAACTCGTCGTTCGCGACGGCATCGAGCACTGCTTCGCCCGCCGCCATGGCCAGCGGATTGCCGCCGTAAGTGGAGCCGTGCGTGCCGAACGTCATGCCGCGCGCGGCCTGTTCGGTCGCGAGGCAGGCCCCCAGTGGAAAGCCGCCGCCGATGCCCTTGGCGGTCGCCAGCACGTCCGGCGTCACCCCGAACTGCTCGTGGGCATAGAAAGTGCCCGTGCGGGCGACGCCCGTCTGCACTTCGTCCAGCGCCAGCAGCAGACCATGTTCGTCAGCAAGCTCCCGCAATCCCCCGAGGAACGCGTCCGACGCGATACGCACGCCGCCTTCGCCCTGGATCGGCTCGACAAGGAAGCCCGCCGTCTGCGGGCCGATGGCGGCCCTGGCCGCATCCAGATCGTCGAATTCCATATAGCGGAAGCCCGGCAGCAGCGGCAGGAAGCCCTTGTGCATCTTGTCCTGGTTGGAAGCGCTGATCGTGCCCATGGTGCGTCCGTGGAACGCATTGTTGAACGTGATGATCTCGAACCGTGAGTCATCGCCCGCGTGCTGGTGATAGGCCCGCACGGTCTTGATCGCGCATTCCACGGCTTCCGCGCCGGAATTGGTGAAGAACACCGTATCGGCGAACGTCAGATCGACCAGCCGCCGCGCCAGATGTTCGCCCTGCGGGCTGCCATAGAGGTTGGAGACATGCATCAGCGTCGCGGTTTGCCGCTGGATCGCGCCGATCAGCCCGTCATGCGAATGGCCCAGCAGGTTGACCGCGATACCGCTCGCGAAATCGAGGAAGCGGCGGCCGTCCTCGCCGATCAGGTGGCAGTGCTCGCCGCGCACGGGCCGCACGTCGCACCGGGGATAGACGGGCATCAGCGGAGTGATCGACATGGCTTGCTTCCTTGAGAAATCGGGTCTGGGAAATAGTCCGGTTGGCTGGCCCGGAAATGCCGGAATTTCGGCTGGGCCGTGATGGAAACATAAACGACAAATGGCGGCCCCCGGAGTCACAGGACTCGCGAGGCCGCCATTGCCACGTGTTTATGCTGCTGCCTGCTTGCCGTCAAACCGGCGGCAAACAGGCGCTGGGCGTATCAGTCCTGGCGCGGCGTCAGGTTGACCGCCGAGTATTTGCCTCGTCGATCGACCTCGATGTCGAATTCCAGCCTGTCGCCTTCATTGAGGCCGGACATGCCGGACCGTTCCACCGCGCTGATATGCACGAATGCATCGGGCTGGCCATCGTCGCGCGTGATGAAGCCGAAGCCCTTCATGGAATTGAAGAACTTGACCGTGCCCGCCGCGCGTTCGCCGGTAAGCTGGCGCTGCGGTGCCTCGCGCTTCTGCACGGGGATCACGTCGCCGACGAGCTTGATATCGCTCGCGGAAATCTTCCCGCCGCGATCGACCAGCGTGAATTCGAGCTGCTGGCCTTCGGCAAGTCCCTCCAGGCCCGCGCGTTCGACCGCGCTGATGTGCACGAACACATCCTCGCCGCCTTCGTCACGCTGGATGAAGCCGAAGCCCTTGCCCGCGTTGAAAAACTTCACGACACCCTTGCCTTCGCCGACGACCTGGGCGGGCATTCCGCCACCACCGCCGCCGCGTGGGCCGCCGAAGCCGCCACCACCGCCGCGCGGCCCGCCGCCGAAACCGCCGCGATCTCCGCCGCCGAAGCCGCCGCCACCGCGCGGCCCACCGCCGAACCTGTCGCCACCGCCTCCGAAGCGATCACCGCCGCCAAAACGGTCTCCGCCACCGAACCGGTTCTGATCTGCCATGAAGGGATCGAAACCGTCTTCGCCAAAACCGTCCCGCTTGTCGCGTCCCCTACCGCGACGACCTCTGTCAAAACCCATCTGTTTGAATATACCTTCGCTTCGCCCCAAATGCTTCTCCCCGGACGCGCGGACGATTCGCGCCGGGCAACAGGGCCAGCGACCGGGCGTGCTCGCACGGCCCCTTCCTCTGCATTCTTGAACATAGCCCAGTTTGGTGCAAAGTGCGAATAAAATCGCGTGTCTTGGCGGAATTTTCCGCTTCAGGAAGGTAGTGCCCGCGTCCGGTCGCGGGGTCGGCATGCGCAAACGGCATTGGCAAGGCGGCCCGGCCGGGTCTAAGCGGAACGGATATCGCCTGTCCCGGCCTGTCGCCGCGCGGGCCTGGGGGAGAATCGCGTCCGTGTTCCGCAAGCTGTCCGAAACCGTCCTCGCCAGCCCGCAGATCGCCGCCGCGGATGTGGAGCGCGCCGCCGGGGAAGGCGTGCGGCTCATCGTCAACAACCGGCCCGATGACGAGAGCGATGACCAGACGCCGGGCGCGCAGATCGAGGCGGCCGCCCGCGCCGCCGGGCTGGATTACGTTGCCATCCCGGTGACGCATGCCGGATTCAGCGAAGCGCAGGTCAAGGCCATGGCGGCGGCGCTGGAACGCGCGCAGGGGCCGGTGCTGGCCTATTGCCGGTCGGGCACCCGGTCCACGCTCCTCTGGGCGCTGGCCGAAGCGAGCCGGGGCGCCGATCCCGAGGCGCTGGCGCGGCAGGCGGCGGAGGCCGGCTACG
>Ga0265293_10001053_pt1 | contig 62082 bp, 35 predicted proteins | sample Munlanlewell138R_FD_192505 | JGI IMG/M metagenome (GOLD analysis project Ga0265293, IMG submission 192505) | Leachate microbial communities from a municipal landfill in Southern Ontario, Canada - Leachate well 138R | ecosystem: Engineered > Solid waste > Landfill > Unclassified | place: Canada...
AAAAATTGGTCATTATATTAAAAATTTAATGATAGATGAATTTCAAGACACATCGCAATTGCAGTGGAAAAACTTTTTGCCACTTATGCAAAACGTGCTGTCAGAAGGTGGTTTTTCTCTTGTTGTAGGCGATGTAAAACAATCTATTTATAGATTTCGAAATGGTGATTGGCAAATATTACAAAATGATATTGCACAACAATTTCCTAATCGTATTACAGAGCACACACGAGTTGAAAATTGGAGAAGTCAAAAATATATTATAGATTTTAATAATGCATTGTTTACAACTTTGCAACAAACAATTCAGCCACTTTTTAGCAACTATTTTGAAAATCATATAATTGCAGACGACGACCCTCGAAAAACTATTTTTGAAACATTATATAAAGATGTTGAACAAAGGTACACTAAAAAAACTAAATCAGGAGGATATGTACGCATTGACCGTGTTGGAGATGAAAGTGATACAAAAATAACAGCCGATGAATATGCAGAATACATTAAAACATCTTGTATTGATTTTATTATAGAGTTACATAAAACTGGTTATAAGCCAGAAGATATTGCGTTTTTAGTGCCAAAAAATGGAGATATTAGTAAAATTGTTACATTTTGTAATGAGGCAAAAAAAGAGCATCCAGAATATAAAGATATCTTCTCCATCGTTTCATCGGAGGCACTCAAAATAAATTCCTCAAAGGCGGTGCAATTTATTATAGCTTTTTTTCAGTGGATTGACACACCAAATTGCAAAGTAACACGTGCAACTTTACTTCGCTATTATGGATTATTAGTAAAGCGTGAAGATGAATTACTTCCTCTTTCACAATTTTCTGAAATTGAAGCAGTGTGTAAAAAAATTATGCATGCAGGTTCAATATTTGAAATTACCGATTTATTTATTAAGAAATATAACTTAGGAACAATACCCGAAGAAACGGCTTTTGTCCATTCGTTACAAGATACTATTTATACGTTTTCTTTAAAACAAGCTAATTCTATTAGTTTATTTCTTGAATGGTGGGACGAAAATAATGATTCGTTATTTGTTTCGCAAACCGACATAAAAGGTGCTATGCGTGCTATGACGATTCACAAATCAAAAGGATTGCAATTTAAAGTTGTGATTATGCCTTTTATGAATTGGTCTTTTGTCAATTCTCACAAAAATATCAGCATGTTATATACTGATGATACTGCTTTTGACGAAATGTCTATGATTCCTCTTGCGTTGAAAAAAGACTTGATAAAAACACAGTTTTCAGAGCAATACATATCTGAAATAATGCAAATATTTATAGATAATTACAACAAACTGTATGTTGCATGCACTCGTGCCGAAGATGTATTATATATGACGTACAGCCCAAATTTCGCACACAAACATTCAAACACAGCAATGAATTTTCTTTTAGAAAGTACAATTACAGCACTTAAAACAAACACATCACTATCATTGCATGAAAGTAAAGAAGAACTTTCACGTATTTTCACCGTTGGCAACTTGCAAAAGTTAGAGGTAGATAGTAGCAAGGAACCTACCGATTCTGACACACAAACAATGGAAGAATATGCAGTATTTAAATCTCACGCACATTTACTTCCTATTCCAGAAGCACGTGCATATTTTACATATCCTGATACAAACACATCTCAAAAATTCGGATTACGTATGCATAGAATCCTTGAACATATACGTGTTGCCTCTGATGTTTCAGCTGTTGTTTCAGAATTTGTTGTTCGTGGAGAAATAGATATATCGGAACAAAAAGAATTAGAAAATTATATAGTTCAGAAAATTTCAGACAAGTCTGTAGCCGATTGGTTTTCGGGAAAATATAAGATTTTATCGGAGCAAAGCATTTTGTTGCCAAATGCAAAAGAACGCAGACCCGATAGAATAATGATACAAGGTTCGCATGCTATTATAGTAGATTATAAATTTACCCAAAAGAAAGAAGAAGCACATCGTATCCAAGTGAGTGAATATCAATCTCTCCTTCACGACATGGGCTATACTACCGAAGGTTTTGTGTGGTATTGCTTGTTACAAGAGGTTGTTGCGGTGTAATACTCCCCTATTCACACAACAAAAATTCGCTATTCTATATGTTTTAATTTTTGCACTATGCTATCACGAACAAGAATAAATTCTGGCAAATCTTGTTCGTGCACAGGTGCCGCAGGAGGTGATTTTAAATCTAAGGGATTCATAGGAGAGCCATTTTTATATACTCTAAAATCAAGATGTGGTCCTGTTGCTAAACCTGACGAACCAACGTATCCAATTATATCTCCTTGTTTTACACGCGTGCCGACTGCAATATTTTTACCATATTTTGATAAATGAAGATATGCCGTTGAATATGTTGAATTATGTTTAATTCTTACCATATGTCCCGCACCACCATTATATCCTTTTTTTACAACCACTCCATCTCCAATTGACATTACTGGTGTTCCTGTAGGTGCTGCATAATCAATTCCATGATGTGGTCTAACTTTTCGTAACACTGGGTGCATGCGTGCATTTGAAAAATGTGAACTAATTCGTGAATAACGCAAAGGAGCTTTTAAAAACGTTTTTCTCAAGCTGTTTCCTTCAATATCAAAAAAGCTTATTATACTATCTTGCATAAATGGTATTGCATATATTTCCTCGCCCATATGGGTAAAGAGTGCATATAAAATCTTCTCAACTCCAATGCTCACGCTGTCAACAAATTGCTCCATATACACTACCGTAAAAGCATCTCCTTTTTGAAGACCAAAAAAATCAACTGTCCATGCATATATTTCTGACAATTCTAATGAAAGAGTTGGAGGTGCTTGTTCTGCAAGCATTGCATTCCAAAGAGAGGTTTCAATACTGCCTTTCACATATCGTTCTTCGCATACCAATTCCTTTGTGTCTTTATACACTAGTATGCTATCTTTATTTCGCACATCACACACAAAAAAATCGAGTGCATTTATTTCATACACAAAAAAAGCAAGGTCTTTTACACTGTCTTGTTCATTATAAAAACATACACAAGTGTTTCCCGAGCGTATTTTTCGCACATCAAAAATAGTATCTAACTTCACACTTATTGTATATATCTGTTGACGAGTAAGCCCTGTTTCTGCAAGAATATCGGATAAGTTTTTATTACGAATAACAGCACTTTTTTCAATTGTATATGCATCTTTATCAATACCATAGAGCAATGATAATTGTTGTTCTATTGTATCTTGCATACATACCTCATCATTCTGATTTTTAGTGGTGTGTTGACAAGAAGTATAAAAAAGCGAGGTAAAAAACAGAATGAAAATTGATATATATAATTGTGTATGTTTCATAAGTCATGAGTTAAATAATAGTACATGCTTCAAAAGAAAAACCTCGCAAACACTCTTCTACGTTCATACATTTTTTTCCTTGAATTTGTATGTCTTTCGGGAAAATAAATCCGTCAGCACACGAAATTGAGAGTGTTGTTTTTGTTTGATGTATTTTTGCTGGGATAGTTTTTTCGTGATGTACTTGAAATTCAGCTGAGAGTATTTTGCAAATATATGTTTCTTTATTATTAGAAAACTCAAACCATGCAGCGGGATATGGTGAAAAGCCACGAATATGATTATAAATAGTTTCTGCGGTAGCGTTCCAATTTATTTTACATATTTCTTTCGAAATTTTTGGTGCAGCCCGTAATACCATAGAAGGCGGAACAACTTGTGGAACTGGAGTACTATTTCCGCATTGAATATTTTTAACCGTTTCGAGCACAAGCGAAGCGCCTACATGCATAAGTTTATCGTGTAAATCCCCAGCTGTATCAGTATATTCAATTGCCACTTTTTTTTGAGCAATTATATGTCCTGTATCAATTTCCTCATTAATAAAAAATGTAGTAACTCCTGTTTCCGTTTCACCATGTACAAGTGCCCAATTAATGGGAGCTGCCCCTCTATATTGTGGTAGTAATGAGGCATGTAAGTTACACGTGCCCAATGGAGGTATTTCCCAAATACATTTAGGAAGCATACGAAATGCCACAACAAAAATCAAATCAGGAGCTAAATCACGCACTGTTTGCACAAAATCTGCATCACGTAAATTTGTTGGTTGAAGTACAGGTAAATTATGAGATACAGCGATTTTTTTTACCGCAGATTCCTGTATTTTTTTTCCTCTTCCTGCAGGTTTATCAGGAGCAGTTACAACCGCAATAATTGTATAATTATTTTGTATAAGAGTCACAAGAGGAGCCACAGCAAATTCTGGGGTTCCCATATAAAGTACACGCAGTGGAGCACACATGCTTACTGTTTGTTTAAAGCTATGTTTATAAATCGTTTTAGTATGTTTTTTTCAACTTCAATCTCATCGTCATAATATCCTTCTTTTTGCCCGTGTCCATAGGCACCACCATATCTATAACCATAATTATTAATCATTTTCACATCATTAATAAGCAAGCAAAGATCATTTACTTTGTTCTCGCTGTAAATATCATTAATAAATTTCAATGTGTTTTTGTGCGTATAATTTTGCCGAATCACAAAAACATTTAAGTCAGCATATTTCGCAACAGAAAGTCCGTCAGCAACAAGTCCAATCGGAGGTGTATCAAAAACAATCATGTCATAATCTAAAGATTTCACCTTGTCAACAAACTCTTCAAATTTTTCGCTTTCAATTAATTCAAGTGGATTTGGGGGCGGCGGACCTGAAAATATAACATCAAAATTTGGGTCTTCAGTTTTTACAATAATTTCATCAATAGTATTTCGATTTACTAAATAATTTGAAATACCTATTGGTGAATTTTGATTCAACATTGTATGCAATTTAGGTTTTCGTAAATCAAGTCCTACAAGTAATACTCGTTTATTGTTCATGGCAATTATTGAGGCAAGATTTATTGCACAATATGTTTTTCCTTCGCCCGAAACAGTTGATGTAAATGTTATAATTGTTGTTTTTTTATCAGCGGGAAGGAAAAAGGACAAATTGGTTCTAATTGTTCTAAATGATTCTGTAATAGATGATTTTAGATATTTTCGTACTGGTATAAATTCGTCTTCGTATTTATTGTGAGCTACAGAGCCTAAAATAGGTATAGAAGATTTTTGTTCAATTTCTTCGCGTTCAATGATTCTATTATTTAATAAATCTCGCAGTATAAAAAATCCTCCGGGCAGTAAACATGCAAGAAATAATCCAATAATATAATTCAATGAATTTTTAGGAGATTTTTTTTCTACATTTTCAATGTATGCCATGTCAATAAATTTAAGGTCGGGCATATTTGCAGCTTTTGTAATACCGACTTCGGCACTTTTTTGCAGAAGAAAATTATAAATATTATTATTTAACTCAAATCTACGTTGAATATTAATAAATTCCCGTTCGGTTTTTGGGAGTTTTTTAATATCGTTATCAACTAATTCTATTTCTTTCGCAATTTCTTTCGCTTCAATTTTTGCCGAAGTAATAAGATTTTGCACGTTATCAATAATCGCATCAATTGTTGTTCTAATGCGTATATTAATTAATTTCAATCCGGGATTATCGCCCGTAGCACTATATTCAACAATTTGTTTTTCAGCATACAATGCACTTAATTGATTTATTAAAGAATTAAGTGTTGGGTCTTGAACTCCAATTACAGAAGGTGTTATAATGTCTTGAACATTAGAGTTTTTTTGAATTGTTTCAAGAATATATTCATAATATTTTATTCTAATATCAAGAATAGATTTTTTTGCTTGTAAATCCTCTATCTTTTTAAAAAGCCCCGAACCTTCTATACTTAAATCAATAATTTTGTTATCAGATCGAAATGTTTCAAGATTTTGTTCTGCATAATTTAAAGAATCAACAATATTCATAAGTTGATTATCAATAAATTCTAATGTTTTATACGAGGTAAGATTTTTTTCTTCTAAATCATTTTCAATTGCAACATCTATCAGCGTATTTAAAAAACTCACCACTTTTTCGGGAACTGTTCCTCGTGATGTTAAATCTATAATTGTTCCTTTTCGGAATGAAGCTTCTACTTGCAGCTCTTTTAAATATTGTTTTGTAAGGCGATTATAATTATTTACCCGAACAATATATGTTTCTTTAATAGATTCGACATCAAAAACATCTGTTTTAACTACAGAAAACGCATAGTTTTCACTTTCATATTTTTGATTAAACAAAAGCTTTTTCGTAACAGCATTTGAATCACGAGGAATATCAAGTAAATATTCTGTATCTGAAAGTATTGATATATACATGTTTTCATATTCTACTTGCATATGACTTGTATCAAGTTCTATTCGAATAGGACAGCGATTAAAAACCTCCACATTATTTATTCGCCCTTTATGAAAATATGAAACTCTGTAATCAAGACGCTCTAAGGTTTGTTTTACCAAAGTATATGATTGCAAAATGCCTATATAGTTTTCAATATTTTGGCTTTTCCCACTCAGGCTACCAAATTCTTTCATGATAGTCCCCATCGCTCCCATTGCAGCTTCTTTTTCGGTAATAATAACCGTGTTATTTGCCTCATACACTGGCGATGAATATCTATTTACTAAAAACACAATAACAAACGAAATAATAATAGCTGTTGTAAACCAAAACCAGTTTTTAACAAACAAAAAAAAGTATTTTTGAATGTTTATATTTTCCTCTTCGTTAGAATTTGTGGCGTAACTCATTAATTGTTATTTTTTATATATAAAAGTTAAAGTAAGCACTAAAGTAGAAATTGCACTAAACACAATTGAAATAGTAGGTGTGTTTAATCTAAAAGATTTTAATTTTAGTGGTTCTACTATTATGATATCATCGGGGAGCAAATAAAACGTTTCTGAACTCATAATTTTCTCGTCAGTTAAATCAACCCTATATGTTTCATTTTTCTCTCCTGAAGTTCGTATCACAAGAACTCGTTTTTTATCAGCATATTGATTTACATCTCCTGCTAATGCTATTGCTTCAAAAATACTCAATTCATTTCTATATACAATAAAACTGCCTGGTCTATTAACTTCACCTAAAACCGAAATTTTTGCATTTAACAGTTTTACAATTACCGTAGCATTTTTAAAATATGAATTAACTGTATTTTGAATTATGTCTTCTACTTCAAAAACAGTATATCCTGCAACCTTCACAGTATCAATAATTGGTAGGCGAATGTAGCCAGCTGGATTTATAGTAAATCCCTGAAGATTGATTGAAGTTTCACTGGTAATATTTGTGCGTGCTCCAGTATTATCAAGATTAAAAATGTCATTTATTTCTTTATTCATACTTAAAATTCGCACATATATAACATCTCCGGGTTGGAGTTTGTTTTCGGTTGATTTTTTATTGTATTGAATAACATCATCATTTACAGGACGATTCTCTAAATACACTATATTTTCTAAACTCGTGCAATTTGAAAAAAACAAAGATGTGAAAAATGCAAAAACAATAAAATACTTATTCATAAAGATAAAATGTAACTTTTTTGCAAATGTAATTTTTTTCCCTTGTAATCCCATAATCATTTTCAAATACATACAATTGTTTTTTTTAGTACAAAAACAATATTTTTTTAATTCGTTTTAAAAGCAAATGTGATTTTTTTGAGTTCTTCATTTGCTTGCTCAATTTTATTTTTAAGATTTTCTTTATATATTACAAGAGCATCTGCAATTTTTTGGTCTTTTGTTGCAATAATTTGTGCCGCCAAAATAGCTGCATTTTCGGCAGCATTAATACCTACGGTAGCAACAGGAATCCCAGGAGGCATTTGCACAATAGCAAGCAGAGCGTCCATTCCATCAAGAGTTGCTTTTATAGGCACACCAATTACAGGCAATGTTGTCATAGAAGCTATAACACCCGGCAAATGAGCAGCCATACCAGCTGCAGCAATTATTACTTCTACTCCATGAGCTTTTGCGTTTTTTGCAAATTTTTCTACTGCTTCTGGAGTTCTGTGTGCCGAAAGTGCATGAATTTCAAATGGAATTTGTAAACTATCTAAGGTTTTTGCAGCCTTCTCCATAACTGGCATGTCAGATGTGCTTCCCATAATTATACTAACTCGTGCTTTCATATTTTAAAGATATTTTAAGATGCGTTTCGTTTTATTAGTTGAATTCAAGTTATAAAAAAAATGTTTTTTTTATTTTTAAGCACAAATATATTATAAAGATTCAAAAAAATGTAATTTTGTTGTGAAATATGGAAAAACAAAAAATTCAATTACACGATTGTTCTTTTCGGCAATACATATCGCATCAAAAAATTTTGCAGCGAATTTCCGAAATAGCTTTACATATACAATCGCAACAACATTCTGATAATCCAATATTTGTTTCTGTTTTAAATGGTGCGTTTATGTTTACGGCTGATTTGTGTAAACAACTATCGTGTAATCCAATTGTTACTTTTATTAAAATTGCCTCGTATTTAGGCACACAATCAACTGGTTCTTTAGAATCGCTATTTGGTTTAGATGTTGATGTAAAAAACAAAACCGTATATATTCTCGAAGACATTATAGATTCAGGAACCACTGTACATTATCTATATAATCTCTGTAAAGATTTAGGTGCTAAAGAAATTTTTATTGTATGTTTGTTGTTTAAACCAAAGGCGTATAAACAATCTATTCCGATTTATACATACGGGTTTGAAATACCTAATGATTTTGTTGTTGGTTACGGTATGGATTATAATGGTTTAGGAAGAAATTTAAAGGATATTTATATTTTAAATGAAAAGCATAATGATTAATTTTATTTTATTTGGTCCTCCAGGCTCAGGAAAAGGTACATATTCAAAAAAAATCGTTGAAGATTTAGGGCTTATTCACATTTCAACTGGTGATTTATTACGAAGTGAAATTGAGAAAAAAACTGATTTAGGTATGCAGGCTAAATCTAAAATGGAAAAAGGGGAATTTGTACCTGACGAAACGGTAATTAGTATGATTGAAGGGATTTTGTGCGAAAACGATTTGGCAAAAGGTTTTGTTTTTGATGGTTTTCCACGCACCGTAGCTCAAGCTCAAGCATTTGATACTATGCTGCATAAATACAATCAGTCTATTCGACAAGTAATTGCGTTTGAGGTTGAAGAGGAGGAATTGATTTCTCGAATTATGGCACGCGGAAAAGAATCGGGACGTGCCGATGACCAAAATTATGATGTCATTAAAAATCGAATTGCTGTATATCATTCCAAAACAGAACCTGTAAAAGAATATTATAAAGCACAGAAAAAATTATCTGTTGTTATAAATGAAGGAAAAATTGATGAAGTATATGCGAAAGTTTCGAGCATATTAAGTGTGTAAGTGTGTATGACCTCATCGTTTGTTGACTATATAAAAATTTTTCTTCGTTCTGGAAAAGGTGGTAAAGGCTCTACGCATTTGCATCGCGATAAATTTACCACAAAAGGCGGTCCCGATGGTGGTGACGGTGGACGCGGTGGGCATATTATTTTGCGTGGAAATGAAAATGTTTGGACACTGCTTGCGTTGCGATATCAAAAACATATTTTTGCCGAAAATGGAGGAGACGGAAGCAAAAGTAACAGCAGCGGTTCAAACGGCACCGATGTATATGTTGATGTACCACTTGGAACTATTGCAAAAGATATTGAAACAAATGAAATTGTTTGTGAAATAACTGAACATAATCAAGAAAAAATAGTGCTTTCTGGTGGAAGAGGCGGATTAGGAAATACACATTTTAAATCTGCAACAAACCAAACTCCACGATATGCACAAGCCGGCGAAGAGGGAAAAGAAGGCTGGTTTTCGCTTGAATTAAAAGTACTTGCAGACGTGGGACTTGTAGGGTTTCCAAATGCAGGAAAATCTACATTATTACGTGTTGTTTCGGCAGCAAAACCTAAAGTTGCTGACTATCCTTTTACTACGCTTACGCCAAATTTAGGAATTGTTTCTTATAGAGATGGGGCTTCGTTTGTTATGGCAGATATTCCTGGTATTATTGAAGGTGCACACGAAGGAAAAGGTATTGGGCACCGGTTTTTGCGTCATATTGAACGAAATTCGGTATTGTTATTTATGATTCCTGCCGATTCTAAAAACATTGTACAAGAATATGATATATTGTTACGTGAGTTAGAAATGTTTAATCAAGACCTTCTTGATAAACCTCGATTTTTAGCAATTACAAAATCAGATTTACTTGATAGTGAATTAAAAAAACTTCTTTCGGCAGAACTGCCAAAAGATATAAAAACACTATTTATTAGTTCTGTTACACAACATAATATATCTGAATTAAAAGACGCATTGTGGAACCTTTTACATCAATAAAAAATGGAGTTTTTAGAGCATATTGATAGAAGTTTACTATTGCTAATAAATGGATTTCACTCTCCTTTTTTTGATTTTTTATGGAGTGAAATTTCAAAAACACGCACAGGCATACTTATATATGCTCTTATTATATATTATTTATTTCGCCACAATTCTTTTTTACGTGGATTATATTTATTAATTGCACTTATTGTGTGCATTGCTTTAGCTGATATTATATCGGTACATGCATTTAAAAATGTATTTGAACGATACCGACCAAGTCATAACCTTGAAATTCAAGACATGTTACATTTTGTGCATGGATATAGAGGTGGTTTATATGGATTTGTATCGTCTCACGCTGCAAATTTATTTGCTTTTGCCACCTTTGTTTCACGTATAATTCCTAACAAACCCCTTGTAATAGCTTCATTTGTTTGGGCTTGTTTAGGTTCATATAGCCGCATGTATTTAGGAGTACATTACCCATCAGACATTCTTGGAGGTGCATTATTAGGCATAATAATTTCATTGGTGATATATGCCATTTTCTCTAAGTCTGATATAGGAAATACTTCTATGCAAAAAATGTAAACAATCGTTTTATATAAAAAGATTTACACTTGATTGTTCGGCACGCTCCATATATGCAGCAACGCCACCTATAGTAACATTATCAAGTAATTCTTCGGCTTTTACTCCCATAACATCCATAGACATTTGGCAAGCAATAAATTCAACTCCATTTTCTATAGCTTGTTGTCGTAAAGATTCTAAAGAATCTATGCCTCGTAATTTCATAATATAACGCATCATTTTGCTGCCCATGCCTGCCATGTGCATTTTAGACAATTTGAGTTTTTTTGAATGCGATGGCATCATAAATCCAAATAATTTTCCAAAAATATCTTTTTGCACTGTTGGTTTTTTAGATTTTTTTATAACATTTAACCCCCAAAATGTAAAAAACAAAGAAACTTTTTTTCCAGTAGAAGCTGCACCATTTGCAAGTACAAATGCAGCAAGAGCTTTATCTAAATCATCGCTAAACACAATAAATGTTTTTCCATTGGTGGATTTAGGTACATTGCTGGTGTCAACGTCTCCAGTTTCTTCATATTTTTCAATTACAACAGTATATTTTCCTGCTTCGGAATGTTGCGAAATAAGTCTATTTCCTGTCATATTGCACCATGCCTGCGAATCTCGTTTAAAACCGGGGTCGGTTGATGTAATTTCCACTCTATCTCCATGATGCAAGGTGTCGATAATTTTTTTGGTTTTAAGAATAGGTCCCGGACATTGTAAGCCACAAGCATCTACGGTAATAAATTGTTTTTTTGGTTTTGCAATTTGCATATCCAAATCAATTTCGTATTCACGCTGTGGAATTGTATTCAAATGAGTATCATTGGTATCTTTATATGTTGCAGCTAAATATACTTTATATCCTCCCGAAAGATTATATACTTGTTTAAATCCTCGTTGTAATAAAATTGTTACCGCTAAATATCCACGTAAACCAACAGAACAATATGCATATATTTTTTTATTTGCAGGTATTTCATGAATTCGAGCACGCAAATCATCAAGAGGTATATGTAATGAATTTGGAAGTGTTCCAAGAGCATATTCTTCATTTGTTCGCACATCTAAAAACACAGTGTTTTCAGCATCAGCCTTCGGTATATCATGCCAATGCACAATAGGCATGGCACCCGAAATAATATTTTGAGCAACATATCCAGCAATAGCTATAGGGTCTTTTGCTGAAGAAAATGGTGGTGCATATGCCTGTTCAATACTTGTAAGATCAAATATCGTTTTATTGTGTTTCACGAGCACAGCAATTTGGTCAATACGTTTATCCACGCCAGAAAATCCAACAATTTGTGCTCCCAAAATCTTCCCTGTTTCTGGAGCAAAATTTACTTTAATTGTAAGCGGCAATGCTCCAGGATAATATCCTGCATGAGAACTCGAATGAGTAATTGACGTAAAATATGGAATATTTTCTCGTGTAAGAACAGTTTCATTTGCCCCAGTTGCAGCTACGGTTATATCAAAAATTTTTGCTATTGCCGTTCCTATTGCACCTTCATACGTTATTTTGTTTCCAAACACCATATTATCGGCAACTATTCTCCCCTGCCTATTTGCAGGAACTGCTAAATAATTTAACCAAGGACGATTCGTAATAGGATGCGGAAATTCAATTGCATCGCCTACTGCATAGATATCGGGCACAGATGTTTGCAAGTATTCATCAACCCAAATTCCTCCAGTATCGCCAAGTTTTATATTTGCTTGTTTTGCAAGAATAGTTTCTGGACGCACTCCAATTGATAAAATAACAATATCTGCATCAAGGACTTTTCCACTTTTAAAAATCACATCTATTTTTTCGCCATTTTTTTTGAATGAACTCACCGTTTCTTTCAAATATAGCTGCACATTTTTTTCTCGTAAATGCTCATGAACCATTGCCGCCATTGGAAAATCAATTGGTGTCATAACTTGTTCAGCCATTTCAACAATTGAAACCTGTGCACCTGTTTCATGAAGATTTTCAGCCATTTCTAAGCCAATAAATCCAGCACCAATAACAACAGCTTTTTGTATTGTGTTTGTTGTAATATATTTTTTTATAGCATCGGTGTCGGCAATATTTCGCAGAGTAAAAATCCCTTCGGAATCAATACCTGCTAGTGGCGGTTTTACAGGATTTGCCCCAGGAGAAAGCAATAATTTATCGTATGTTTCTGTATATGTTTCATTTTTTGAGGTACGCACTGTTACCTCTTTTTTTTCTGAATCAATCGCAATTACTTCAGACCGCACTCGTGCCGAAAGATTAAATCGTTGCGCAAACGATTCGGGAGTTTGCAAAAACAGATTATCTCGTTCAGAAATAACGCCACCTATATAATATGGCAAGCCACAGTTTGCATATGAAATATCATTTCCTCGTTCAAAAAGAATAATTTCTGCATGCTCATCTATTCTTCGTATTCGTGCAGCAGCTGTAGCTCCTCCAGCAACTCCACCTATAATTACGTGCTTCATATTTTATTTTTATACAATTTTCTATTTGTTAGCTATAAAAACGATTTTTCAAATGTAATAATATTTGCTGCAAGTTCTGAAAAAAGACTCGTATGTTTTGTAAAATAATCAGCAGCAGCTGTTTCTGTATAATTACCAATTTTCATTGATACAACAATATTACCACCCAAAAAAGGTATTAATTTCAAAAGATTATCATGAACACTTCCTCCGCCATTTGGTCCCGGTGAAACCGTTAACAGAAATATAGGTTTTTTTTCAAAAAATTTTATTTGAATACGAGAAAGCCAATCAATATAATTTTTAAAAAATGCTGGCATATTTCCGTTATGCTCTGGAGATGCAATAATAAATCCAGCAGCATCTTGAAATACCGTGTACAATTCTTGAGCTTTTTGGGGTATTCCTTCGTTTTCTTCAATATCAATTGAATATATAGGCAACTCAAAATCGCGTAAATCAATTATTGAAGGGGCGTTGTTTTGCAGCAAACATGCAGTATATGAAGCAACTTGTGAATTTATTGATTTGGAACTATTACTTCCTGAAAACACGACTACTTTTTTCATTTTTTATTGTTTTACATATTGTGTAATATTTTTTAACAATAATGCATTTTCCTCTTCGGTTCCTACAGTAATTCGCAAACTATGTTCGCATAATTTCACCGACGAACGATCGCGTACAATTATTCCCTTTTCAACTAAATACATGTAAAGATTATGGGCATCATGTATTTTTGCCAAAATAAAATTTGCATCACTTTTATATACTTTTTGCACTGTAGGAATCTGCATTAATGCCTGTGAAAGTTTGTCGCGTTGTTGTAAAATATCTTTCACCATTTTATCTTTATCTGCAGCATTTTCTGAAATTGTTTTATATACAAATTCTTGCACCATTCCGTTGATATTATACGGCAACTTAATTTTTGTAATAGCCGAAATTATTGCTTCCGATGCAAACATCATCCCTAAACGTATATTTGCCAATCCCCACGCTTTTGAAAATGTTTGTAAAACCACTACATTAGGAAATTCATCTAATCGTGTTATCCACGATGGTTCATCGGCAAAATCAATATACGCCTCATCAATAACAACAATGCCATTAAATTGACAAAGCAATGTTTCTATATGATTTTTTTGTAATAAATTTCCGGTTGGATTATTCGGAGAACAAAGCCATATAATTTTAGTATGCTCATTTACAGCACTTAGTATTCGTTCGGGCTGAAGTTCATATTCGGGAGTTAAATCAACCTTCACACATTCAGCATCTTGCGTTGCAGCAGACACTTCGTACATGCCGTAGGTAGGCGGACATATAATTACGTTATCTACACCCGGATTGCAAAACGCTCGATATAATAAATCAATAGCTTCATCGCTTCCATTTCCAAGAAAAAGCTGCGATATTGAAACATTTTTCATTTTTGCAATAAGTGTTTTTAATGTGATTTGATGCGGGTCGGGATAACGATTATTTTTTGAATTTCCGATGGAACCGTATGGATTTTCATTTGCATCTAAATTAATTAATGCCACGCCCGTATATTCATCACGAGCAGTTGCGTATGGTTTTATTTTTCGAATATTGTTCCGTAACAGGGCATTTAGATTAAATGATGTGTTCATTGGGTTTGTTTTTTTGTTGTGCAATATATTGTAATCGTATAGAAACAGCATGTTTATGAGCATCAAGTGATTCTGCCATTGCAAGTGTTTCCACAATAGGACCTATTCCTTGCAATCCTTCTTGTGTAATTTCCTGAAATGTTATTTTTTTCACAAAACTATCAAGCGACACGCCACTATATGCTTTTGCATAGCGATTTGTAGGCAAGGTATGATTTGTTCCCGAAGCATAATCGCCCACACTTTCTGGAGAAAAATTCCCTAAAAACACAGAACCTGCGTTTTTTACATGTTTGCTAAATTGAAATGCATTTTCAACAGAAAGAATTAAATGCTCCGCAGCATAATCATTCATAAAATCAATAATATCTTGTTGATTTGGCAACACAATGATTTTACTGTTTTTTGTTGATGATTCTGCAAGATTTTTCCGAGAAAGCGTTTTTAATTGTTTTTCGACTTCGGCAAGCGTTTGTTCCGCTATTGTTTGAGAATGAGTAAGCAATATTGCTTGACTATCTGAGCCATGTTCACACTGCGAAAGCAAATCGGCAGCAATAAACGATGGGTGTGCAGTTTCATCGGCAACAACCATTACTTCAGACGGACCAGCCGGCATGTCAATTGCAACACCTTCTGCATTTACAAGCATTTTTGCTTTTGTAACATATTGATTACCCGGACCAAAAATTTTATATACAAACGGCACAGTTTTCGTTCCGTATGCCATTGCAGCAATTGCTTGTGCTCCTCCAATTTTATATATAGAAGTTACCCCTGTTTTTTGAGCAGCATATAAAATTGCAGGGTGAATATGTCCCGATTTTCCTTCGGGAGTGCACAAAATAATTTCTTTGCAACCAGCCAATTTTGCGGGTATTGCCAGCATTAAAACAGTAGAAAATAAAGGTGCGGTACCTCCGGGAATGTAAATTCCAACTTTTTCAATTGCAACGCTTTTTCGCCAACATTTCACCCCGTATTGTGTTTCGGTTACCGATGGAATTTCTTCTTGACGAGCATGAAATGTTGTAATATTTTTAATAGCAGTAACAATGGCGTGTTTTAAATCTTCAGAAATATATGATTCGGCAGCTGCTATTTCATCAGGATTCACAGCTATATTTGTACTATTAGGATTATCAAATGCACGTGTATATTCTAACAAAGCTTCATCTCCACGAGTTTTAACTTGTTTCAAAATATCTTTTACGGTCAATTCAAGAGCCTCATTTTCAAATGCAGGACGAGCTGTAATTGAATTCCATGTATCTCGAGGTGGATGTATAAAAAGTTCCATACTACAATCTTCTGTTTTTGCAAATGTAATAAAAAAAGTGATTTTTGTGAATTTAATTTATAAATGCGACATTTTGTTTTTTTTAGTGTAAAAAAAATATTTATCAAAAAGAATCCAGCAAACACAGAGCCTTGAGCAGCCTCATTGCAATCGCCTTGAGCAATTCAATTGCGTGTTATTTCTTTTCTAAAAAAACCTTTTTTATGTATCAAAGATATACTTAAAATGAGATCAAATTAATAGAAAATCATAGAAGGCTGCAAAATTTGCAGCCTTCTACTTAGTATAATTTTATGTGCTATGCTTACTTATACCATGCAAGAATTATAGTATTGTAACCAGCACTATTCTATTATGTTCGTCTAATGAATAAGGCAAATTTTTAGTTCCTAAGGCATTTTCTATAATGCGAGATTCTTCAATTTCGTATTTTTTTACTAATATAGATTTTATATAAGATACTCGTGCTTTTGAAATTGATAAATTAAATTCTTCGGTACCTGTAGATTCATCAGCATAGCCGTCTAATCGGATAGTTACAGAGGGATTAGATTTCATGAAACGCGCAATGTTTTCATAGTGTACCTCCTGGTTATCGTTAGGTTTTATATTATTTTTCGAAAATAAAAATGCAGTAAATATAAAATTATCATACTGAACTACAGATTGAATACGCATAGTATCTCGCACCACAATTTCTTGTACCACAGTATCTCTATATTCCTGTGCAAATAGCTCTATATTTTCTGTAGGCACAGCACATGTAGAAAACTTTTTAGGGCTAAACGAATAGCTAATACCAATGCTTGCCGAAAGGATAGATTCTGTTTGTTTTTTTGTAACTCTCCCTTCAAAATTATCGGGTACAAACACGTTTTGAAGCTGAGCATGAACATTTAAGCGAGGTAAGATTTGGTAGCCTGCTCGCAGTCCAATTTGTGTAGAAAACACCGTTTGCTTAGGAATTCCTTTGTAGGCAAAAACAAACATACTCCCTATTCCCACCGAAGGTACTAATGAGAATTTACGTTCCGGCTTATACTGCAGAGCATCGAGAATACTATACGAAATATTGCATTGCAGATTCATATACCGAATTTTTTGCAGATACGTGCCATCGGGGTTAATAGAAACGTAGTCTATCACTGGGTCGTACACACCAACTGTAGCCAGCGTCGTGTCGGCATAAAAATACCCTGAAGTAGTGCTTATATTATTGAGTGTTCCTCCTTGTAGGGTGAAAAAACCGCCCCATTGCGGTAAAATCCATTTACCAGCAGAGAGCGATACATGAGGCGACAGACGATTGCTAAACGCTATAGCATGCGTATCTGACGAGAATATAAAAGACGGACCTGCAGATGCCGAAAAATACCAATTTTCAGAAGATTTTGCGGGAATAATTTCAGGATTTTGCTGTGAAAACACAAAAGTAGTAACACACAAAAACTGTAAACAAAGAATAAAATTTTTCATAGTAAACTTATTGAATTACGTTAAGTTCTAATGTTATAGGATTATCAAACGTGCCAATTACTGCATCAGATTCAAAGAACCACTGCTCTTTAGATTCATAGATGTATTTGTTTTTAGCATTATAATATTTGAATACCACTTCCGATTCTTCGTGAGCTATACCTTTAACAGTAATAAAAAACTTTCCGTCTATAATCTGCGCAGTACCTCTACAGGTATCGCGGATAAATGCAGCAATTTCATCGGCATCGGTTTGGAAAGTTTTAATATTAGTTGGCAGTACGAATACCGCAGTCATGTTAGTATAGTAGCTATTCGCAGCTTCTTGCCACAGAGGACTCTCAAATTTTTTATACTCTTTTTCTTTTTTGCAAGCTGCAAATAAAAACGTAATTAGCGATGCGTATAAAATATATTTTTTCATGTTTATAAGATTTATAGTTTAATAAATTGTTTGGTATATACCTCATCATTAATAGTTACTGTAATTACATAATTGCCCGATGTTACACTATTCATGGGGATAGATACAGATGAGTTGGCAGAATTAATCGTAAAGCTCTTACTATATACATTCACCGCATTGATAGTTGAAATTTTAATGCATACGGTAGATTTGTCTGAAATATGAGGGAAACTTACTGTAAGCTCATCGTTGCACGGTATAGGATACACGTTACATAACTCTATTTTATCGTTAAAATCAATAAGAATAGGATTATCTATAGTTCCTAAAGCTGCGTTAGACACATAAGGAATACGGGTATTTGCATACGTAGCAACTCCATTTTTAAGTGTGTAAAATTCAATTACAGAATTATCATCATTACCCGAAATAGTGTAGAATTGAACATCGGTTCCCGAAAAATTACCAATAAATGAGTTTACGCCTCGTTTTTCGTTTTTCACTACGGCATATACCGTATCGTTATATTCTGCTGATGCAAACTGAGCTACGATATTCATATTTGTAGCATATTTTTGATAATTAATCGAGTTGTTGTAGGTAGATTTAATATATTCTGATTTTAGCAGCATAGAATAATCAGGATAGAGCAATTCTCGCGGCTCGGAGGTATTGCTGTAGAGCATATATCCTTTGCCGGGTTCTAAGAACGTTAAATCGCCCACCCAATTATTTTTATAGAACACAGCAAACGATGTTTGAGATTTTATAATATCGCCATGGGTAGCATTGTAGCCAGCAAGTGCATTAAGAGTAGAAAGATTAGTTGCAGGCAAATAGCTAATAAAGTTCCATACTTTAGGATTAATTTTTATGGGCGTTTGCAGAGTTTGTATAGTAGTACCTTGTATGCTTAACTGCTGATTTTCCGATGATTTTATCATAAACATAGAGGTGTTATTCAATCCGCCATTTTCGGAAACTTGTCCTATCCATTTTGTTTGTTTAGCAGAATATGAATCGAAAAAGTCGAGCGATTTTATAATATCATTTTGCGACCATGAGCCGTTTTTTAGAGTATAATTCACATCGGATAAGTTTGGATTTGCCAGATTAAACGATACCCAATTCCACCCAGATTGCAATGCTATATTTGCATATTTTACTTCTTTTCCTTCAAAAATAATAGGCGATTCGGGATTTCCGAATATAGCATCGTTAGCAAAATAAATATGTTCGGAAGCTTCTGCACTATAAATAGTTCCGGTGCTTTCGTCCCAAATTCTAAATTCTAAATCGCGTATGTTTTTTTGATTGCTATATACGGTAAGAAACGTGTACCACATATCAAGATTTTTGAAATATGTGTTGTGTGCTACACCAATACATTCGCCATCTTTAAAGGCAGCAAGTATATCGTTTTTATCTATAGAGTACGAAGAATGTATTAAAAGTTTTCCGTAAACCGACATTGAATACTGATAATCTGATGGATCCACATGCCAGTTTGGTTTTTCTCGTTGCACTACTATATTTAACTGTAAAGGTTCTGCCACATTATTTTCATTTAATAAATATAGCACTTCGTTATACGTTCCTACGTTAAGTCCTTCGTCTATAGTTATTGTAATGTTTTCTTGTGCTAATGGCGTAATAGTACCTGAATTTTTCGACAATTCGAGCCATTCGGGAGCATTTGCAATAGTAAAATATTGATTACTACCGCTTTTATTATTAATAGTAACATCGAATTCGTGAGCAGAAAATTCTGGGATTGTTATAGTAAGTTCTTGCTCTTCCCATTTCAGTTGATTTCTATTAATATATGCACTCCAAGTAATAGGCGAAATGTTTTCGTTGCCATTCAAATCGCGTATTCTATTAGCGGTAAAGGTTACTATAGTTTTTTCTATTTTTTGTGGTTCTTCTTTTAGTGTAATTATAAGCGCATCGTTATTTACCACAAAGTCGAAGTTTAAGTTAGATACCGGTCCTTTATCTTTAATAGGTGGTATGTCGGTGCTTTCTTTGGCATTTACTATAGTAGCATCGGGCACTTTAGGGCTTATAGCCGATTGGATTTTAGCATCTTCTAAGCTAAATGCTAATTCTTTTACTCCCTGAAATTCTATATAGGTTTCAAACGGATAGTATGCTAAAAGTCCCATTTCGGAGCCATCGAGTTTTGTAATAGCATTTTGTGCTACAAGCGTTTCATTTTTATAGGTGTTCCATATTCGTAGTTCGTCTATAGAACCTTTAAAATAATTATCTGTAAGTAGTACAGTATTATCTGTACTTGCAGTCCACACGCGTGCTCCTGCATACATATTATTTGCAATAATTCCTCCTAAATTAGCAGAGCTGAAATATTCGGCTAAGGCACCGTCTATATATATTTGAGCTTTGCCCATAGCTCTATTTACAGCTACTGCAAAATGGTGCCAAGTATTATCTACATAATTATTAGTAAGCGTAACCACATATCCGTTATTCATGTAGTTCAGTTTTCCATTTTCATCAATATTTACAGAAACAATATGTTGCGAACCGCCCAAATCATTTCCATCTCCGTTGCCATTGCACACTAAAGTTGTGTTGGTTTGATTTGGCTCTGCTTTAAACCAAAATTCAAGTGTGTAATCCATAGATTCGAGTAGCACAGCTGAGCTTCCGGTATTTATAGTTGCATATCCATCGCCATTAAACTGTAGTGATTTTCCGGGAGGATTGCTCCAGGTGCATCCATGGAGGAATAGGTTATTGCCTTGGGCTTTATCTGCGGCATACCCGCCTTTAGTTTCGTTCATGGGGTAATACGATTGTAGCCCCGGCTCGTTGCCCGAAAGTACTGTAAGGCTTTGCGTTTGTAAATTTCCGCTACTTACAAGTGAGTTCCATATTCGCAATCCGTGTACTTTTCCTTCAAAGTAAGAATTTGACGTACTTATGCTTTTACCAACTGCAAATATTCCAGTGCCAGAATATGGCGTAATAGATTTACGAGAAATAAACTCTGTAAAATTATATAAGGCAGATACATACCCTTCTTTATCGTAAGTTACGGCAATATGTGCCCACGTGCCTTTATCGAACGGTACTGGTTTTGCGCTTACAATTTCTTGATTGCCTATTGTAAGTTTTATATAATTATCGTTGGTAAATGCTACTTCAAACGATTCGTTGGCACTACCATGAGAAAACACAGTAGCATTTTGAGCTTTGTCGGCAAGTACCCACATTTCTATAGTAAAGTTTTTGTGTGCCATATTTTTCTCGAACTGCGTAGCAAGATAATCTGACTTCCCGTCTAATTGTATTGATACAGAATGGTCTGTAGCAGCACCATTTCTAATAGCAGTTACCTGAAAGTTATTGTGCGTTAAATATCCCTCGGCAATAGGTTCGTTAAAATCGAGTCGCACGTTGTCTTCTACATTTAGCACACCATTAGCGGGCTGCGGATTGCCAAACAAACGCGGTTGATACATATCTTTAATTCCAGAATGAACGGTTGAGTATGTTTCAAATTCTTGATTATTGATTAAGCACACGCTCGTAGCTCGCACATCATAGCGTTGGTCGGGTAGGTGGTCTAACTGCAATTTGTGGGGTATAACTCCCGCATACGAAGGCAGAATCATTTCTGCATTAAATCCGTTGCTAATAGCTGCATTGTAGAGAGCAGTATCGTGGTAGTATCGCATTATAGTTGTCCAATCTTCATCGGATTCGGCAGCTGCTTTATATTGTAATTTTATAAAATTAAAATTATCGTATTGCACATCAAAATTATCTATTTGCAGTTCAGCAAAGTGTTTTTCTACACCTTCGTCAGTTAGCTGTGTAGGATTTTTGGTGTTGTATGTCCATTTATCGGTAGGTTTTTTTAGCGATACATCTGTACACGAAGGAGTAAAATGTACGGTAAAAATTACCGTATCGCTTACTTCTGGTTCGCATTGCGATTCGAGTACTAATTTTAAATTATCGTAATTCATAACCGAACCTTTGCCCACCTCTAATGTTTTCTCGAGCGTGCTTCCGGCAGATACTTTTACCTCTCTACCGTTGCCAATAGGTGCACCGTCTATATATAATTTTGCACCATTAGGATTTGCTTCATCAACAATTTTTAGGTTATACCAGTTATCAAATTTTACTTCTGAATTATTCCTAATATATAATTTAAAATATGCAGTAGCCCCCGATGGAATATTTTCGATAAAATCGTTTTCTACCGCAATTTCGGGTACTTCTATACGCATAGTAGCTTTGTTGAGCACGTGGTGCTTATGTGGTTCGTAATATTTTGCTACCACTTCGCCTTCGTACGGACACGAAGTTGCACCCGCAGCAGTTCTAAATACGAAGTTAGAGAAGCTTTCTTTATCTTTCACAGAATGGTGTCCGGTATTGTATTCTTCATCGCTTTCTTTCCAATTTTTCTCTCTGCACACATCTACGCTTAGATAATCGTTGCCGCTTTCTTGTAGCACAAATCCTTTTTTATGCTCTGCTTCTTCGCCAGAGGTAAACGAACCTCCTTGTTCGGTGGACAAACCCTCTTTTATAGTTAATTCGGCACCTGCCCCAAAAATTTTCGCACCCGTTTTATTAGTGAAGTTTGCACCTATTATAAAGTGGAACGAACTTTCGTGTTCTTTTTCTGTTGAATACGTTTCGCTATATTCTATAGAATTACTTCCGTTGAAAGAATAATTATCGAATTTTATAGCTTCTACTTTTGCTTTTTCGTTTTCTTCAAGGTGTCTTTTCCAATTTTCTATAGTTTGATTCAAGTATGAAATTGTATCGCTCACAGATTTTTTGCTATCTTCTTTATCGTAAGCTGACGGATAATAAACAGTATAACTTGGACCATCAAGAGAGTTTTGCTCTTCTTTAGGTATATTAAAAATTTTATCGTTATTAGATTTTCCATAATTCGGATTATCTGCCAAAAATTTAGATACTACGATTATTGTATCTTTTGTATCGCATATCTGTTGTAATTCTTCGGGCGAATACATGCCTGGTTGCGTAAGAAGGGAATTTCGTACAAATTCTAATTCAGGCAAAAGAATATCTTCTATATGTTTTTGGGAATACACAAAAAGTGTATTGAACGTATTTGCTATACCCAAACCTCGTAATTTTACCACATACCAATCATTAGGAATTGGAGTTATGTGTTCATACACTTCGTAGAGCGAGCCGTCTCCGTATTTTTCGCTCGATATGATAGATACATTATCGGTAGCACCATAGGCTATATTAGTAGAGTAGCCAATAAAAAGGTCGGCATCGGCTCCTACATCGTCTGGCGATGAGCTTGTTTGAAACGCTGTAGTAAATGTGGTAGTAAATGTTTTAGTATCTTCGCCCTGATATTGCTCTTCGTGTTCCACTTCTACACTAAATCCTTCTTCTGTTTGTACAGTTTCAGTTATAGCCCCTGTGAGAGAAGCTGGTGTTACAGCTCCAGTTATTGCATAGGTTTTAACTTCTGCTTTTGTAAGTAAATCTAAACTTCCTGTTTGAGTTATCGATCCAGTATAAGTTTCAACTGATGTATGCGTAAGCCCTTTTTCTATATACGAGTAACTTTCGCTTCCGGGTGGGTCGCGAAGCACTGTAATAAGTTTATTTGGTCCGGCAGTTACAAAGTTATTTCCCGTTTGTATTGCTCCTGCTACAATAGCTTCAAAGCCTTGCTGCCATGGAATACTTGTGGCAGATTCGCCTGTGCCGTAGGTAATAGTTGCAGTAATTTTATGCTTAGCGGTGGTTAATTCCGGATTACCACCTTGAAATTTATATACAGCAACTCCATTTTCGTCAGCTTCAATAGATACTTGTGCATCAGAAGCTGCAGCTATGTTATTTATAAAATGCACTTCGGCATCTTGTGTTGGCACTTCGTCGTGCGGCACATTTTCTTTATCGGCACCACTTTGAGTTTTATACACATACTTTTCAAATATATTGGCTTGCATTGTATATTGCTCAAATTGTACGAACACAGGATACCCTAAATTATACTTTTCTGTACTATAATTATATATAGGGATTTTTGTGAACGAACCATCTAATTGCGAAGTAGTAAGCGTATCTATACCAAAGAATTTTGTAGGCTTGCCTCCTTTATCAATTTGTGTAATTCGCACTTCTGGAGTGTAGCGTTTTATAAATTTTTGCGATTTTTGGTAGGTAACAGAATCTATATACGCAGTTTTCTTCCATAGAGTATCTACTTCTACCGAATCGGTATATTCATACGTTTCTACTTGTTCGGTAAAGCTCTGCGTTACATTCAAATCTTCGCCATCGCCGGGAATATTTTCGTGTCCTGGCACATGCACTTTTATAGTATAAATTTCTGGAAACACATCTGCTATAAATTCACCTGTTTCTTCGTTTGGATAAATTTTTATTGATGTTTCGGTATATTCTACTCTATTTGTTTTGGGCCAATTTTTGCCTACGTTTTTATTAGAAGGCAGAGCATGAATTTTAGTATCAGTGCGGGGAGTAGAGCTAACCATATATGCTGGATTTTTATAGAGTAATTCCACATATATAGAATCTGCCAGATTATTTTTCGACAGCGAATGTCCTAACGCATATTCTTCTTGCTGCGTACCTCCAGCCACACGCCCAATATATTTTATAGTAGTATTATCGAAGAGCGTGAGCGGACCCAAATCATCTTGATAATTTCTATCGTTACCGTTGCTATCGGTAATTTTACCATCGTTTACAAAGGTATGATTCACTTTTTCTGCTCGCACCTCGTGAGTACCAACTGGCACACGGATTTCAAAAGCTCCCGTGTGGTCGGTCATAGCTAAGGTGCCATTGCTATTCATACAGAAAATACCATCTACTTTAAACATTACTCCTTCTACCGGAATTGTACCACCTTCGTAGGCTATAAATCCTGTAACTTTAAACGATGATTTATCGGTAAAATTTACTGTGTGCGATTGCGAACCTGCTCCTATAAATCGTACTTCTTGGCTCGACTCAAATGTGTGTATTCCTTTTTTAGGAATTACCGTATATGCCGAACCATTGCCCATATAGGGAATTGCCCGAATTGAGTATGAACCATCGGTGGCAGTAACGCCTTTGTACGAGAGTTGCGTTAAACTTGGAATAGCAGTAGAACTTAATGTAGCTCCTTGCAAAAGTCCATGATTTTCGTTGTACGTAGTATTACTGTACGACACATCGTAAAATTCCTCTTCGGTAGCATGATTAAATGTCCAATACGCTTTTAAATGCGATTCGCCGCCCGTAATATATCGGTTAAAATCTCTTTGAATTTCATAATCTGTTAAGGCTTTGTTCCATATACGCACCTCATCTATTGCTCCCGCAAAATTACCTCCTATTTCTATATTTGCAGTACTGCTTATAGGGGCTACAGCAATAGATTTTTTAGAATCAATTTCACCATTAATGTATATATACATAGTGTCGGCAGTGGCTTTTGCCGTAATATGGAAAAAATCAGAACCTCCGAGTAATTCATCTATTTTTGTGTGAGATACTAATGTTTCAGCACCATATATAAATTCAGCATAGTTATCTTTAATAGCTATTTGGCACACACCCGGCTTAGCCAATATAGTTTGATTTCCTGCACTTGCATCTGGAGCAACCCATGCTTGCAAAGTAAATTCAGCATAATTATGTAAAAGATTCGCATGAGGAACTATTGCTTTTTGTGCAGCATTAAGCACAATGCTTTTTCCCATTACAGAATTTTCACTTTCTAATCGTACTTCTACATCGGGTACGGCTTGTCCGTTTTCAAAAGTTATTCTTCCATAAATATCGCCCGTAGGAGTTCTAAATCCATAGGTATAAAGCGAGTCGGTTGATTTGGTAACATTTGCACATTGTGCTAATCCTATTATTTGATATTCGTAAATTTCGCCGGCATTGCTTTTTTCATCTACGTATTGGTAGAGGGTAGAAACGCTTGAGGCATTTACTGTACCTATTTGCTTGAACGCACTGTTTGAGCCGTACAATCTGCTTTTTATTGCAAATAAATCTATAGGTCCGCCATCGGTGTTCCAAGTAATTTCTGTTCTATCAGAATAATATCCTTTTGAGGCATTTGCTGAAAACACTTTACCAATTGCTATCGGCGTTAAATCTTTGCCTTGGGCACTCATAGGTTCTTGTGCTTTATACGCTGCAACTCCCGGTTTTACATATATTTTATATAAATACTCATTACACATCTTCATAAGCACATCAGTAAATTTCTGTGCCTGTATCTGTGCTGGGGTAGCCACCATGGATTCTTCTTTTACGCCTCCATTTGTAACATTATATCGTTCTATTATTACTTCCGAACCATCTGTCCACACATTTCCGTTCGTATAATTCCACGTAATTGTTACCTCATTATTATTATTCAGCGTAGCAGAAGCCGTAGCCACTTGCTTGTGGGTGCATTTGAGTGCTATATTTTTAGAAGTGCTAAGTCCCCACCCCCATTGTTGTGCAGTTTTTGTGCGGCGTATTCTATAATAGTATGTGCCGTTTAGGTTTAGCTCAGAGGTGTTGTCTATATACGAATACGAGGCTTTAGATTTATCGTAGTCTATCTCAGCTATAGTAATAGCACCAGTAAACGAACTATTGTCAGCTCGCTGAATTTCAAATTTATCGCCTACTACAGGATCGCTGCCTAAGCCAGTAATATTAGATTTCCATGATATGGAAGTATTACCATTGCTTAATTGCTGCAATGCAAAATTAGTAGCTTGCGGATAGGCGGGCAGCACGATAGTTCTAGTTTTTTCAACAGATGTGTTGCACTCGCCTAAGGTATATACTACGTTTACAGTACGTGTGCTTTCCTTATCAGAAATTGGCAACTCTACTGTTGCTGCGCCATTTATTAATTCCGAATATGTAGAGCCGCCATCTATAGAAAATAAATACCTAGCATATCCTGCAGAGGTGTTTGTATTAACCTTCAGTGAATATTTTCCTGCTGCGTTAGCAAAATCATACGTTAAGGAGGGCATATCAAAAGATAATTTCGGTACTGTTGTAAATGGAAACGTTTGATCACCTGGATCGGAAGCATTATTAACATCAATATAATAAGTAACTTTTACACTTAAATCTTCTTCTAACATACTTTCTGGTAAGCATACTCTAATATTTGCATAAGATATAGATTTAGTTTTATTTTCTAATATATTTACTTGATCATATCTCCCAGCTGTATAAGAAGAAGCAACTTGAAATATAGGTTTCCAACCAGTTGGGTTCCCTAGTTCCCCATAAGTTTGTTCTATATATACCGACACATCATTTCTTGTTCTATGAGCACGAATCCAATACCATTCAGCTGTAGACTGTGGAACTCCATCGGCAGGAAACGACCAAAATCTACAAACTGTAGTTCCATTAATTGTAATTTTTCCCGCTTTACTATCTGTTGGCGGAATACCTTCGTCGTAACCCGAACTTTCGTAAAAAGGAATTGTAAATTCTAAATATCCCTGCTTTAAATTAGCTGATGACATTGTAGATTCTGCTTGATCTAACTGAGCATGAGCCACAAGAGAGATAAATAATAAAATTAAGGTGTTGATAACGTACGTGTAAAAACGACCTAATAAGAATGTGAGCTTTTCCATTATTTTAAGATTTTAAATAAAAAAAATTAATTTTCTTACATGATTGTTTGGTAAAAATTTTACAAGTGTACATATTTAAAAAAAAATAATAAAATTTTTCACAATAATTATTAATATTTTTTTTACATCTCTACAGTCCTACACAATAGAATAATTTGTAATTTTGTGCGTAATGAGATATTTTATTCATTTAGCATATAAAGGTACTGCGTATCATGGTTGGCAAATACAGCCAAACGCACATTCGTTACAAGCATGTGTGCAAGCTGCTTTATCAAAAATTTTATCAACACAAATTTCCGTTGTAGGTGCCGGGCGAACCGATGCAGGGGTACATGCAGCATGTTTTTATGCTCATTTTGAAACCGAGGTGCCATTTGTGTGTTGTGATGTTTGTTACGCTCTTAATCGCATTACCCCAAAAGACATTGCGTTTTTTTCGATTTTTCCAGTACAAGGTGATATGCATGCTCGATTTTCGGCACTGAGTAGAACATACACATATACAATTACACGCATAAAAAATCCATTTTTAAGCGACACGGCTTTATTATACAAGCAGTCTTTAGATATTGATGCCATGAATCGTGCAGCTGCATGCTTATATACACATACCGATTTTACCAGTTTTAGTAAACTACATACCGATACAAAAACAAATAATTGCACTATACAACATGCAGCATGGGTTGAATCTGATTCGCTTCTTGTGTTTACCATTCAAGCAAATAGGTTTTTACGCAATATGGTTCGTGCAATAGTTGGTACTTTACTTGAAGTAGGAAAAGGCAATATATCTGTAGATGATTTTTCTACTATTATTGAAAACAAAAGCAGATGTGATGCTGGAGCTTCTATTGCTGCACACGGTTTGTCGTTAGTTGCTATTACGTATCCTTATGGATTTGATTCTCAAAAATAACTTACGGAATACGTTGCGGTATATCATCTAAATCTGGAACAATAACATCATCAAACATCAGCGTTGTATCAGTTTTTATAGTGTCACGTGCAACAAACGGTGTTTTACAATTATAAGGACGAGTGATTGAATAATGAGAGCGAGGAAATTTTTCATGAAGATACGAATACGAGTTATCTTGCATCACTTGTTCCATAAATAAGCCAAAAATAGGCAATGCCGTTTTTCCCCCTTCGCCTAATTTTGATGTGCGAAAATGAACACTCCGTTCTTCGGCACCCACCCATGCTCCTGCAATTAATTTTGGCGAAACCCCCACAAACCAACCATCAGAATAATTTGACGATGTTCCTGTTTTTCCTCCAAAATCAATTTTATTTCCCTGAAATATGTTGTAACCATACAAAGCTTGTGTAGTTCCATACGGTTCGGTGAGTGAACCTAAGAACATTTGTTGCATTAAAAACACTGTTTCTTTTGAAATAACTTTTTGTTTTTGAGGCGTAAATTCTGCAAGAATATTTCCCTCATAATCTTCAATACGAGTTACAAATAAAGGCTGTACCTTGTATCCTCCATTCACAAAAGGACAATAGGCAGTTGTTAATTCTTGCAAAGTCATTTCGCTTGTTCCTAAGCAAATAGAAGGCACAGTATCAAGCGGAGATTCTATACCAAGTTTATGAGCAAATGTAATAATTGTTTCTACCCCAATAGCTTGTGTAAGTCGAACCGAAATAGTATTAAGCGATTGAGCAAATCCATATTTTAACGTAACATTTGAATCAACATATTCCCAACTTGCATTTCGCGGGTACCATACTTTATTTTCGCCATGTTCTGTATAATGCACCGCAAATCGTGAATCGGGCAAACTATCGCAGGGAGCCCAACCTTGTTCTATTGCAGCACCATAAACAAAAGCCTTAAACGTAGAGCCGGGTTGTCGTTTTGCTTTACAATAATCAAATTTAAAATGATTATAATCAATGCCCCCCACATACGCTTTTACAGCTCCTGTTTGCGGTTCAATTACAAAAAAACCTGCATGTAATAATCGTTTTAAATAATTGGTAGCCTCAATAAAGCTGCAAACAGTATCAATTGTACCATTCCACGAAAAAAGTTTTCGCGGTTCTTTTTTATTAAGATAATACGCAATAGAATCTTTATTCGAATACTTTTTTTGCAATTCAGCATAATACCATGATTGCTTCACAACAGTTTCTATAAAATCGGGTATTTCTTCATGTTTTTTATGCGTCCATGGATTTTTTCCTTCCCAATGTTCATAAAATATTTTTTGCAAATATTTCATATGTTTCACAATTGCATTTTCGGCATATATTTGCAAACCATAATCAAGAGTTGTGTGAATTTTTAAGCCATCAGTATATATATTATAGTTGTTTTTTTCGAGCCATGGTTGAATTTGTTCGCGAACTGCTTGTTTAAAATAATTTGCAAGTCCATCATACGGTGTTTCAACTTTATACGTAAGTTCTATGGGCATTTGCTTATACTGTTCGTATTCATCGGTATTTATAATAGCATCTCGATTCATTACTTTAAGCACCACATTTCTTCGCCAGAGTGCTTGTTCTGGATTACGAATAGGACTATATGCCGAAGGAGCATTTAAAATTCCCACCAACAACGCACATTCTGGTATAGTTAATTCCAAAGGCGTTTTATTAAAAAATGTTTGTGCTGCGGTTTTAATTCCATGTGCATTACTTCCAAAATCAACAGTATTAAGATATAGAACTAAAATTTCCTCTTTTGAAAAATATTGTTCTATTTGCAAAGCACTTATCCATTCTTTTGTTTTAATAATAGCCATGCCAACGTATGGTATTTTTTCTAACGCACCCTGTTTCCGTTTTCTGGTTTTGTATAAATTTTTAACCAATTGTTGCGTTATTGTGCTACCTCCTCTGGGGTTGCCTCTAATTGCCTCCATAAATAATGAAGGCATTGATTTAAAATCAACCCCTTTGTGCAAATAAAATCGTGCATCTTCGGTTGCAATAAGCGTGCGTAGCAACAATTGTGGTAATTCATCATATGTTGCAATACTTCTATTTTCGTAAAAAAATCGACCTAAATACTCACCTTGTGAGGCAAATAATTCTGATGCAATATTTTGTTCAGGATTTTGTAATTCTTGCATAGTTGGGGAATACCCAAACAATCCAAAAACATTATGTTTCATAGAAAAAACATAGAGAAAAGGAATTAAAATCAAAACAATACTTATTCGTACTATTTTTCCATACCACGGTTTTCCTTTGCATCGTATAAATGCTACTCCTTTTTTTATAGCATGCCATATATTTTTTGCGACTTTATTCACACGTATGTTTATAGAATCTATAATAAATACTTCTTTTTATTATTTTTCGTAAAAATAGCAAAGAAACAGAAGTATGCGATAATTTTATGAAAAAAATATTGTGTTGCTTTATGTTTATGAAAATTTATTTTGCAGCAACAATATGATATACAACACCTATTATCAGCATATATAATATAAAAGAAACTTCATTGTTCTTGATAAGTACGCAATAAAGTGTTTTTTTTGTAAAAAAATAAAAAAATGTATATAGTACGCCCTAAAAAGAAATTCGGACAACATTTTTTAAAAAACAAAACAATCGCAAATCGTATATCAAAAGGGATAGACACAGCGGTTTGTCCTCGCGTTTTAGAAATTGGTCCGGGCATGGGAATACTTACTTCGGAACTATTACAGCAAAACATACAGCTTAAAGTCATAGAAATTGATAGAGAATCGGTGCAATATCTTAAAGAAAAAGCACTTATACCCGAAGAAAATATAATTGAAGGCGATTTTTTACACACAAACATCACCGATATTTTTAACGAACAAGAATTTAGTATTATAGGTAATTTTCCGTACAACATTTCAAGTCAAATTGTATTTAAAGCAATAGAAAACAGAACATTTGTACCACAACTCTCTGGTATGTTTCAACGCGAAATGGCTCGAAGAATTTGTTCGCCAAAAGGCAGCAAAGAGTATGGAATAATTTCGGTATTAACACAGGCATTTTACGATACTACCTATAATTTTACCGTGCACGAACAAGAATTTAATCCCCCTCCTAAAGTTAAATCGGGTGTAATTACCCTTACACGCAAAGCAAATCACACACTTCCATGCAACGAAAAACTCTTTTTTACAGTAGTTAAAACAGCATTCAATCAAAGACGAAAAACATTAGATAATTCATTGAAAAAATTGCTAAATGGAAACAAATTAGACAAAAAATTTGGTACTTTGCGACCCGAACAATTGAGTGTTTTAGATTTTATTGAAATCACGAATTATGTAAACAAAAAACAGAAAGGAGGCTCCCATGCAATTTGAACTTACACGAGAATATATTCAAAATCTTGCATCTTTAGTAGAAGCAAAAGATACAGAGCAAATTCTCACTATATTTAATAGCCTCCACCCTGCCGATATTGCTGATATTCTTGAAGAATTATCGCATGACGAAGCACGTTACATCTTTTTTCGACTAAATCCAACACTTGCCTCAAAAACACTTGCAGAGTTAGAAGACGATAAAATTGAGCGATTCATTCAAGTAATTCCTACCAATATTTTAGCATCAGAGCTTATTGAAAAAATGGACTCTGACGATGCGGTAGATGTTTTGCAAAACATTCCAAAACATATTGCAAGTGAGATACTTACTAACTTTACCGACAAGGAATATCAACACGAAATTGCAAATCTTTTAGATTACAATGAAAATTCTGCCGGTGGTTTGATGGCTACCGAGTTAATACGTGTAAATATTAATTGGGACGTACGCACATGTTTAAATGAGATTCGCCGATTATCTAAAGAAGTAGAAAATATAATGCTTGCGTATGTTGTTGATGATAAAAACATATTACAAGGAACGCTTCCAATTACGCAATTAATTATTAATCACGAAAAGGTTAAAATTCAAGACATTTACCAAAAAGACGTAATTGCGGTACACACGCAAACCCCCTCGGAGGAAGTTGCCTTAATTATGGAAAAATATGACCTTTTTGTAATGCCAGTTGTTGATGGCATTAATAGACTCAAAGGGCGAATTACACTTGACGACGTGCTTGACGTTGTTCGTGAGGAAGCTGATAAAGATTACCAATTAATTTCGGGTATTACGCAAGATATTGAATCAAGTGATAATATTTTTAGACAATCAAAAGCTCGTTTACCATGGCTTTTTATTGGACTTATAGGAGGAATTTTTGGCTCTCGAATTATTGGAAGTTTTGAAGGATTGATTCAAGAATATTCAGGTTTGGCACTGTTTTTACCACTTTTGGCAGCTATGGGCGGAAACGTAGGCGTGCAATCTTCGGCAATTATTGTGCAAAGTATTGCAAATGGAACAATTGGATTAGAGTCAATTTCACAAAAAATATTTAAAGAATTTTTAGGAGGATTACTAAACGGATTGGTGTGTTCTTCTATTCTTTTTTTATACAATGTATTATTTGGACGTGATTTTGCGCTCACTATATCGGTAAGTGCAGCACTTTTTTCTATTGTACTATTTGCCTCAGTATTTGGCACGTTTGTCCCTCTTTTTTTACATAAAATAAAAATTGACCCTGCTCTTGCAACTGGACCGTTTATTACAACTATTAATGATATAACCGGCGGACTGATTTATTTTACGACTGCACGAATTATTTTTGGATATCTGTAATAAATTAGCAATGAAAAATGTATGTTTGTAAATAAACTATAGTACATGAAAAAAATAAAACTATTTATAATTGTTACTTTTTGTTGTGTTTTCACAGCATTTTCTCAAGAAAAAACAAATACAAACGGTGCCGAAATTTCATTTGAAAAAGAGACACATTCATTTGGTTCAATTATTTTTGGCACAGAAGCCTCATATTCTTTCAAATTTATAAACGCTGGTTCAACAGCTCTTATAATTTCATCGGTCAAAAGCACATGTGGGTGCACAATACCTTATTGGCCCAAAGAAGCCATAGCTCCGGGAGATTCGGCTGTTGTAAAAATTGAATATAACACACGAAGAAGTGGAAAATTTAGCAAAGGAGTTACTATTTACTCAAATGCTATTAATTCTCCATCATTATTAATAATAACAGGAGAAGTTACTACAAATAAAAACAAAACAGTATTACCTAATTAACACATAGTATATTTTTAGTATATGCCAAAAATTTCTGACAGAGGATTTAGAATGCCAGCCTCGCCAATTCGCAAATTGGCTCAATATGCAGATGCTGCAAAACAACGTGGAATTGAAGTTTTACATCTTAATATTGGACAACCCGATATTATAACGCCACAAATAGCTATAGATGCCGTTAAAAATCACAACGATCCTATTATTTCATATTCGCATTCGGCGGGAAATCTTTCGTTACGCAAAGGTTTAGCTGATTATTATGTTAAAAATAATATTGATGTTGATTATAGTAACATTCTTATTACAACAGGAGGCTCAGAGGCAATTTGTTTTGCATATTACAGCATATTGAATTATGGTGACGAAGTAATTGTTCCCGAACCATTTTACTCAAACTACTACGGATTTACCACCGAAACTGGTGCTCGAATGATACCGGTTCGCTCTACCATTGAAAATGGTTTTGCACTCCCTTCTATTGAAGAATTTGAAAATGCCCTTACGCCTCGCACCAAGGCTATTATGCTTTGTAATCCAAACAATCCAACAGGATATGTATATAGCAAAAAGGAATTAGAGCAAATACGCGACATGGTAAAAGAATACGATTTGTTTTTAATATGTGATGAGGTATATCGTGAATTTTGCTATGATGGAGAACACTATTCGGTAATGAATTTAAAAGGTATTGAAGAAAATACAATTCTTATTGATTCTTTTTCGAAACGATATAGTGTGTGCGGAATACGCATTGGTGCTCTTATTTCAAAAAATAAAGAAGTGATAGCAACTTCACTCAAATTTGCACAAGCACGTTTAAGTCCACCAACATTTGGACAAATAGCCGCTGAAGCATTGCTCAAAACTCCCGATTCGTATTTAAAACAATCGTTTTCCGAATATAAAGAGCGCCGCGACTATATTATTAGCGAACTTAATAAAATTAAAGGTGTGTATTCTCCTATGCCAAAAGGAGCATTTTATTCTATTGTTGAACTTCCTGTTGACAATGCCGAATTGTTTTGCAAATGGTTACTCGAAGAATTTGAATTTGAAGGCACAACGGTCATGATGGCTCCTGGAAATGGTTTTTATACTGGTAAAAAAATGGGCGAAACGCAAGTGCGTATTGCATACGTTCTTAATAAAGAAAAACTTGCAAAAGCTGTTCGCTGTTTAAAAAAAGCATTGGAAGTATATCCCGGACGAGTGTGTAAAGATGAATGATGATGTTGTGCTTTGCTGTAAATTTTATAAGTTGTATAGGGTTGTGATATACTGAAAATCAAACAAATTGTTATTGTAATTATGCACAGTACTAATGTTTTTCCATTATAACAATGTATTCGTTGTTCATAGTCGAAGATTTTTTTCCTTTTTCATTCGTTGGACTGTTTTCTTTTGGCATTCTTTTATTAGGAATCTCACGCACTATTGTAGTGATGTGTTCAAAGCCGTTTTGCTCAAATAACTCAACAGTTATGTAATCAAGTGGGATTTGGACACCTTTAACAGTCCTATTACCTACTACATATGCTACTCGCCCATTCTTTCGTATTGAACGAGCAACATTATCTATGGATAATTTATAATCATTTAAGAAATTTTCAACTTCGATAAAGCGTTTGTTGTCTATCTCCTTGATTTGCATTAACTCTTCTTTTGCATATTCTGTGTAAAAAGTAGTCAAATCATCTTTTCTGCTTCCACCCATTAAGATATTATCAATTTGTGAGGCATTTTCGATTCCTAACCACTGATTGGAAAGTCTAGAAAATTGTCCATAAGCCACAGTTGTTCTAGAATCACCATATGGAGGAGAAGTGACAATAAAATCAATTTCTTGATTTAAAACCTTTTTAGGTTCTACAAAACAAGTATTGAAATCATAGACTTTCACGTTCGTATTTGTGCCAGTTTCATTTAGAGCTTCCAATCCTTCGATATTCCTATTTACCTTATTTAAAAAGATGCCGAATGTGTCAGGATTGTGTTGCTCCATTTTATGTTTCGGCATTCTATATAACTTAAATTCGCTATTTCGGGTGTATGACACTTCTCTTAGTGTTTCACTAAGAGCAACAATGAAGAAATCTTGGTAATCAATATCTATATTTTCATGTATATTGTTTAGTAAAAAAGAAAGTTCTCTAATAGATTTTTTAGGAAACCAGAAATTGATATTTTCGAAGTTTATTATTTTTTGATTTTTATCGATTGGATTAAATGAGAAAGCGAAAGATAAATCGGATAAAAGATCCTTGTATTGCAAAATTTTATCTAAATCATAATTGGTAATTTTTGACTTTGAAATTAGTCTTGCCATTGGGTTTAAATCAGTACCCGCAGAATTGATATTAGCTAATTTCGCTTCTACCATGGTTGTGCCAGTACCACAATATGGGTCGAAAATAAACTTTGTATTTTTAGGTTTATACTCTGCAATAAGTCTTCTAGCTATTTGCGGAATCATCATTGCAGGATAGACATGATAGCGATGTGAAAATTCTTTAGTATCAGCACCGACAAAACTCCAACTATTATCTATTACTCTCTCTTTCATTTCAACAACACACACATATATATGTGTGCAAATGTAGGGTTTAATTTAGACTTTTGCAAGATAAATATAATAAAAATGACAAAAATAGAACAGTTCGTTATAGATAAAGTCAGAAGTGAACGAATTAAAAATAATTTGTCTCAATTAGATTTAGCTAGCTATTTAGATGTTTCACCAGGTTTTATTTCAGCAATAGAAAGCCCTAAAGGAAGAGGGAAATACAACTTAAATCACATCAATAAGCTTTCAAAGCTATTTAATTGCTCCCCAAAAGACTTTTTACCCTTAAAACATATAGAAGATGGCAAATAAAAGCAAAATAATCAAAGAATTTAGGAGAATTAAAGCACTTGGCTTTATAAAAAGTAAACGTTTAAATGATACTGGAATAGGAAAAACCTTTGAAGATTATTTAGGTGTTGATGAAAACAACTTGAAAGACCCTGATTTTGAGGGATACGAAGTCAAAAGCCATAGAAAGACTTCAAGTTCTTATGTAACACTTTTTACTAAGAGCCCCACCAATCCAAAAGGAGCAAATGCACTTTTAAGAGAGAAATTTGGCAAACCAGAAGGTAAATTCAAAGTAAAAGCTGTCAGAACTTCCATATTTTCAAATAAATGGAATAATTTCAATAATATTTATAACTTTAAAATTATTGTAAATAAGAAAAATAAATCAATTGATTTGCTAAGTAAATCTGGAAATTCTGTAAAAAGTACAATAGAATGTTCATGGACTTTTGAAGAATTACAAAGTGCTTTTGAGAAACTTAATTCTTTGTTTTTTGTAACGGCTGAAAGGCAAAAGAAACGAGTTCATGAATATTTTCATTATACAAATGCAACTATTTTTAACCAACCAAGTTTCGAAAATCTTTTAAAATTAATTGACGATGGAAAAATCATGGTTGATTTGAGGTTAGGAGTGTATTCTTCTGGGAAAAACAAAGGCAAAGCTCATGACCACGGAACAGGTTTTAGGATACAGTCAGATGATTTAAAGTTGTTATATTCTGATGTTTTTGCAGTTTCGTAGTATTATAAACTTAAAAGGCAATTCTTTAATGTGCTCAAGATTTTCTTTGTTATTAATGTTGAATAATGCCATTTCGTTTTAATATATTTTATTTACACAAAAAACAAACTCAAATATACGCAAAACGAAACGTATAACAAACATGAATTCTACATACAAACAAATTCCCTCTTAATATAACAACAATGTCATTTCACAAACTTTTGACTTTTATATTGAGATTCATTTGAAACAGAAACAATATACACACCTGGAATTTGAGGGAGCGATATTACCGCTGAAGCAACATTTTTATATGATTGCGTAAATAAAATCTGTCCAGTATTTGCAAACACATGCACTAAATGGGTTTCATGTATATTATCAAACGTTACATGCATATAGTCGTCGAAAAATTGCACCCACACATCAGATTCACACGATACTGATATTATTTTTGAATGTGTTTGCATACCATTAAAATCAGTTTGCAACAATTTATAATATACAATTGATTCGGCATGCTCGTTATCCACAAACATATAATTTGAAATTTCCGAAGTTGTTCCTGCTCCTTGTATATACGTAATAGGGTAAAATGTAATACCATCAAAAGATCGAAGGATAGTAAAATAATCATTGTTTGTTTCGGTAGCAGTTTGCCAATACATTGCTCTTCCGTGATTTTCACACTCTGCATACAACATACTTAACTGTATAGGCAATAATACATCTCCACCACTTGGAGTGCCAGTATAAAATGCCTCTCTACACGTTTCGGCATCTTCAAAAGCAAGATGTTCCACAGCTCCATAAGATATAGAAAAATCGCCTTGATTACCAGGAGTTTCATACGAATAATACCCACCAGCATAATGTAGTGTACCTCCTGAATATACTATACCTAACTCTTCTTTTAAAGGAGTTTTGTTGCCGCAATAATACAAATTGCCACCATTATGTACCAACAATGCATTATTATTTAATCCTGTATATAATCCAACATTTCCAATAAACATTTCACCATTTACATTAATTGTAGAGCCTCCGCCGTTTGTTTTTGCCCCTTCTACATACGCTTCACCATTAACTGTTAAATTAAGCCCTCCATTATTTAAATCAATAACTCCATCAGTGTTATTATCTGTATCATATAAATACAATCCGCCTGTTTCAGTAACAATAATAGGTAATCCGCCTTGATTTATCGTAAAATTCCCATCTTCAATAATTAATGTTCCTTCAATCATAAAATTAGGAGACCAACCAGATAAAGTAATATCTGCATCAACCACAAAAAACTCACTATTCTCTTGCAGTACAAAACATGTTGAGGCATTTATATTATTTAACTCTATATCTTTCAAAGGATGCAAGCTATTATTAATTAATACCTTTCCAAATGCTTGATTCACAAAATAATTTTCATGATTACTATTCGAGAAAAATTCACCGCTCATAATAGTAAAAAGTCCACTATTATAAAACCATGTATTTTGATCTTTATAATAATCTCCATATACAAGGAGTACTCCAGTTGGGTTATTATATATTCTTGAAAACGAACCTTGCGCTTGCTTTATATTTCCATATACCGTGCATGTACCATTATTAACAATATCTTGATACATTTGATGCCCATGATTTTCAAACAAAATAGTTCCAAACACAGTAACAATTCCATTATTTGTAAATGTTGCATTTTTTTGCAAAGCAAAATTTCCTGCAAAAGAAAATGCAGTTTCCTCTTCTATCGTAAGAGAATATCCTTCTCCAATTTGGAATTTTATGTTAGATCCAGAAATAGTAAAATCAGACGCAATTGTTGTTGAGGCTTTGACAATATACGTAACATCATTTTGCGAAAAATTCTGAAGTTGCGTTCCCGATGAAGTTTTCCAATTACTTGCTTGTGTAATATCCCCACCCTTATATTCATATGTAGTGGATTTTACTGCTCGAGTAGTTATTCCATAAAAAGGTTTTAATGCTGTTACTTCGGAATAACAAATACTTTTGGCATCTACATCTACCGTACCACCAATTGCTTGCAAAGTGTCACCATTATTTTCTTCAGTCCATCCAATAGCATTTGAAGAAGAAGGAGCATTAGGCAAAGAAACCGAAACACTTACACCAGAAACAACTCCCGAAAGTTGAGTTTTCCAATACGGCGCAGTGTATTCTACAGTAGCAACTGCAATTGCTGTTCCCGTAGAAACTTTTGAAAATACACATTCATAATAATTTGAAGAATTTCCCACAGGAAACACCCACCTATCAAGAGAAGATGAAAGTTTTGCAGGCATGTGTCGTGATAAAGGACCTGCAATATATGAAGATGAATTTCCATACGTAACAGCATTAGCACTCGGATTTGTAACAGTTAAAGAATTGAGATTATCAGTAGAAATAACACCTGAAAACAAAGACAATTTATTTGAAACTGTTGCAGCACCATTTACAATAGATGCTCCAGCATTATTTGATATCTGTAAATTATAATACGAAAGAGCTGGAATGTTTTGTTTGCTATTCCCATTAAAATTAAGCGTACTTCCTGTGTAGGTTGTTGTGTGCGTACTTGGAGTAAACGTACGTGCAACACCAATAATATTTTTAGGTTCTAACACACGTTTCCCACCAGATATATCCAAATTATAATAATCCATAGCACGCACCGTAACCAACTCTGTAGATGTGTATTTTACCGTAGAAGTATCAGGAATAAAGGTACCTATGAGCGTAACCACATCACCGTTTCCCAACAATTCAATAGTATGTGAAGACGCATCTAAAGAACTAATTGCTCCAATACGAAGCTTATTTACAACAGAAATATTACCTCCAAGAGTTTTTGTAGCACCAACTTCGGTGTGGAGATTATAATAATTAAATGCGGGAATTACTTGATTCCACTTACCGTTAAATACAAACGTGCTATTTGAAACGCTCCAATCGCAATTTACCGCTGCAGGCGTAAACGTACCCGAAACTTCTATGAGCTTATTTTCAAGTAAAATTTTTGACGAAGCATTTCGATTACCACTAATAATAAGATTATAATAATGAGCCTCTTGAATTGACTGACTTCCACTTCCAGCATACACTACCGTGCTTCCAACTTTTTCAGAATTATTACCTTCAGGATTACCAATAGCTAAATCGCCAAGATTTGGAATATTTTCATTCTCAATTGTAAGTATGCCCTTATCTGCAACATCAACCACTACAGACGCACTCGTAATAAGTGCATAGATAGCTGGTATAGTAAAATTACATTCTCCTCCATCACCCACAATAATTTTAGTTCCTTCACCTGCAACATACCAATCACCGTTAATTGTTTTATTTGTATTGTTACATATAACAAATATCTGATTATTTGCAGTAAAACTTGTTGGTGAAGAAGCAGAATAAGATGGTGAAGAACTCCATGTTGAAAGATCATTCAAATATCCTTGTGACATAGAATAATACACTGTTTGTGCAAAACTTTTTGAAACAAAAAGTGTGCATATACAATATACTATAGTAGCAATATATGTTTTTCGGTATTGTAGTTTCATGTTTTCTAAAAAAAAAACAAAAGCACTTCGTTTTTGTTCGGCAGCAAATATATACAACAAAATACAACCGTAAAAAAAAATAGGGAAAAAGTTATCAACTTTTTGTGCGTTTCTGCAGATTTTTTGCAACCTTTACAACACACGCACGTATAAGCCTCTCTTTTTTAGGAAGATGTCACACAGCACATACTCAGCATATTTTTGCGTGTGTGTAGTGGAATCCATACAACAAACATTAATCTCCACTTTTATATCCAAATTGCGAAAGCAAGGTATCATTATCACGCCAATCTTTTTTAACTTTCACAAGCAATTCAAGATACACGTTTTTTTGCACAAACGCTTCAATATCTTTTCGTGCTGTAGTGCCAAGGCGTTTAATTCCCGCACCTTTATTGCCAATTATAATACCCTTTTGTGATTCACGTGCAACAAACACAACTGCACGGATATGAATATGTTTTGCTTCTTCTATAAAATCCTCAACAAGCACCTCAACCGAATATGGAATTTCTTTTTTATACAGCATAAGTATTTTTTCGCGAATAATTTCCGACACAAAAAATCGTGTTGGCTTATCGGTAAGCGTATCTGTATCATAATATGGTTCGCCTTCGGGAAGTAATGCCGAAATTCGTTTTAAAATATACGCTACATTAAATTTTGTAAGTGCCGAACAGGGTATAATTTCAACATTTGGCATTCGTTTTTCCCATGCTTCAACAATAGTAGTCAATTCATCTTGCGAACTCAAATCGATTTTATTTATCACAAGTAGTATAGGTACCGTAAGTTGCATTACTTTTTGCAAAAATTCACTATTTTTTTCAGGAGATTCATACACGTCTGTAATATACAGCAGCACATCAGCATCAATCAATGCCGATTCTGAAAATCGAAGCATAGATTCTTGCAATTTATAATTAGGTTTTAAAATTCCCGGAGTATCAGAAAACACAATTTGATAATCATCAGCATTCACTATTCCAAGGATTCTATGTCGTGTTGTTTGTGATTTATGAGTTATTATTGAAAGTCGTTCACCAACCAATTCATTCATAAGGGTTGATTTTCCAACATTCGGATTTCCTACAATATTTACAAAACCAGATTTAAAAGTCATAATGTGTAGTAATGTTTATAGCAAAATATTATTCGTACGCTCCCTGTTTCAAAACAGATATTTCTTTTTCTGTTAAAAAACGCCATTTACCACGAGGCAAATTCTTTTTAGTTAATCCAGCAAAATATACTCTATCAAGCTTTTTAACCTTGTAGCCAACTGCTTCAAAAATACGTTTAACTATATGGTATTTTCCTGAATGAATTTGTATGCCCAACTGCGACTTATCGCCTGCAACATATTGTAAATCATCGGGTTTAATCAGCTCTCCATCAATTTCAACTCCCTCGGTAATTTTCTCAAAATCTTGCAATTGCAAATTTTTATTAAGGAACGCATGATAAATTTTCATTTTTTCATATTTTGGATGCGTTAATTGATGTGCAAGATCGCCGTCATTGGTAAAAAGAAGCAAACCAGTTGTATTTCTATCGAGTCTCCCTACAGCTTCAACCGCTTCGGTACAAGCACCTGCAATTAAATCATACACCGTTTTTCGTCCTTCTGGGTCTTTTTTTGTGGTAATACAATCTTTCGGTTTATTAAAAAGAATATATACTTTTTTTTGAGATTGAATACGAACACCATCAATATGCACAACATCACGCACATTCACCTTTACGCCCAACTCATGTATTGTTTTTCCGTTTACTGTTACTTTTCCTGCACGAATCACATCATCGGCTTCTCGTCTCGAACAATATCCTGCGTTTGCAATAAATCTATTTAAACGCATCTCTGTTCGTAATTTTTCTTTATACGTAGATGACGATGAATGAGAAGAGGTATTTTTCTCCACTTTAATACGAGGTCGAGAACCTGCGTTTTTTCGATGTGATTTTTGTGAAAATGAAGATTCTGTATCTGTTGTTTTTGATGTATATACGGAATTTTTATCACCTCGAGTTTTTGTCCGCTTTGAGGTGTTATTATGCGTGTTTGAAAACGTTTTACCTTTCGTGCGAGATTGTGATTTTTGAAAATCTTTATTATTATCTGCCATACATTTTTTGTGCTAAAAACATGCAAAGATACATTTTTTCCACAAAAACACATTGCCACAGAGATATAGATATAAAAAACTGATGAGATTATCGCACTATAATTATCTTGAAAATACGCAAATATCCTTTACATTTGCATAAAATTAAGAATATGAGTGGAATTGTAGCAATAGTTGGTCGTCCAAACGTTGGAAAATCGACTCTTTTTAACCGATTAACAGAATCAAAAACAGCAATAGTTGATGCTACAAGTGGTGTTACACGCGACCGTCAATACGGACAATCTATATGGAATGGAAAAATATTTAACGTAATTGACACCGGAGGATTAACAATTAAATCTGATGATGTTTTTGAAGATGAAATAAAAAAACAAGTGCTGCTTGCGATTGAAGAAGCTGACATCATCATTTTTTTAGTAGATGTACTAAGTGGTATAACTGATTTTGACGAGGCTATAGCAAACATGTTGAGAAAAGTTAAAAAACCAATTATTGTAGTTGCCAACAAAGTAGATGACCCTATAAAACAATATGATGCCACAGAATTTTACAGCTTAGGATTAGGCGATTATTTTTGCATTTCGTCAATTAACGGAAGTGGCACAGGAGAATTATTAGATGACATTGTTGAAAAATTACCTGACACGCAAGAAGATACACGCCCCGACATTCCACACGTTGCAATAATTGGACGACCAAACGTTGGAAAATCATCTTTATTAAACGCTCTTATTGGCGAAGAACGACATATTGTAACTCCTTTAGCTGGCACAACACGTGATGCCATTGGAACACGATATACAAAATTTGGCTATGATTTTTATTTTGTGGACACTGCTGGATTACGAAAAAAGGAAAAAGTAACCGACAATTTGGAATTTTATTCTGTATTACGTTCAATTAGAGCAGTTGAACAAGCAGATGTATGCATTCTTTTATTAGACGCCCGAGAGGGAATAGAATCACAAGACATGAACATATTACATTTAGCTATAAAAAACAATAAAGGCATTGTAATATGTGTAAATAAGTGGGATTTAATTGAAGATAAACATACTAATTCAGCACGAGATTTTGAAACAAAATTACGAGAAAAAATGGCTCCGTTTAACGATGTACCAATTATTTTCACATCGGTAATAGAAAAACAACGAATTCAAAAAGTAATGGAAAAAACACAAGATGTTTACAATAATCGTTCACGAAAAATCCCTACATCAAAATTAAATGAGGTAATGCTTGAAGCGGTAGAACGATATCACCCACCTGCAGTAAAAGGAAAACTGATAAAAATTAAATATGTAACGCAACTTCCTACTCCATTTCCTTCGTTTGCGTTTTTTTGTAGCAACTCAAAATATGTAAAAGACTCATACAAACGATATCTTGAAAATAAAATTAGAGAAACATATGACTTTGAAGGAGTTCCTATTCGAATTTTTATGCGAGAAAAGTAAAATTCGTACATATAGTATAGCGTTTCTCATGCTATTAAGTGCTTCGTGTGTTGAATATCCTCATTACCCACCCGAACCGCACATAGAATACGTGTCGGCAATTCCATTTTTTGGTGAAGATGAATTAGGAAATAAAGAAAAAATTATTCGCATAACATTTATGCTGTACGATGGAGATGGCGATATTGGACACGGACAAGCAACACCAACAGAATATGATTTTTTTAGTACTATATACATACAAAAAAATGGTACGTTTCATTTGCTTTCTGATTTTATAGCAAACAATAGTAATTACACATTACCACAATTACGAGCAAACAACAACAAAAAATTTATTAAAGCCGAAGTTCAAATCGACATAACATATAGCAGCCTTAGTTTTCCATACGACACCGCATATGTGAGTTTTTATGTGAAAGACAGAGCAGGAAACATAAGCAATACCGATAGTTCTGATGTTGTTATTTTTAGGTGATTATTTTACATTTTGACATTTCTCAAAAGGTTTTATTTTGTTTTCACAAACAAATTGAATAATTTTTCGGAATAATTGAACTAATTTTAGACTGTATCAATCATAAAAAATTCATACTTTTACAAATTGGAAGAAATTTAAAATAAAATACAATGAAACACATTACAAAAAGTTTGTTGTGTATAGTTATGCTATTTACGACACATAGTTATGCACAAATAGCAACAGGATATGAAGTAGGAACATGGTATGGTTTTAAAAAAGTTGCCATTACATACTCATTTGATGACAACACAAGCAATCAAATTCCGGTTGCTATACCACTTTTAAATAATTATAATTTTAAAGCAACATTTAACCCTGTAATCAACTGGGTTGGCGGCAATTGGAGCGGCTGGCAAACTGCAGCAAACAACGGACACGAAATAGCGTCTCATACAGTTTCTCATGCAACTCTTTCAGACATTTCAGTTTCAGAACAAGACAGCGAATATAAAAACTCACAATCAAGCATCCGAACAAATACAGGATCTGAATGTGTTACCATTGCCTATCCAAACTGTAATATTGGCGACCGCACAACATTAGCAAAATACTATATTGCAGGTCGCACATGCGATGGACAAACAGCATCAAATAATCCTTCTGATTTTTTTACCATAGGTTCTATCATTTGTGGGTCTGAAGGAGCAATGAAAACTGCACAAGATTTTAATACTCGCATTTCAAATGCAGTTTCGGCAAAAGGTTGGTGTGTGTTTCTTATTCATGGTATTGACAATGATGGAGGATATTCTTCTTTATCTTCAACAGAATTTAACTCACATTTAGGATATGTACATACAAACGCATCTACGTATTGGGTGGCACCGTTTGCTACTGTGGTAAAATACATTAAACAACGAAATGCACTCTCTATTACCGAAACAAGCATTACCGCAGATTCATTACGAGTGGTTGCAAGTCATAACCTTACAAGTACACTTACAACATTTAACACCGCAATGACTATTCGACGAGTGTTGCCAACAGGCTGGACTCATGCAACAGTATATAAAAACACCACAAAAATAGCATCTTCAATTGTTTCTGAAGAAGGTAAAACATATGTTATGTTTGATGTAATCCCAAACGATGGTACTCTCTTTATTGCAAATTCAGAAAGTGGAAGTAGCAGTGGAAATGGAAATGGAGAAACACCAACAAGCACATTTACCGAACTTATAAACAATGGTGAAATGGATAACGGAACCACTGGTTGGTCTGTGCAAAATAATAACAATGCTGCAAGCACATTGAGTGCAGTTACAAATGCTAATTTATCGGGCACAAATGCCATTCAAATTTGTCCAAGTAGTAGCAATTATGGAAGTTCCGATTGGCATATTCAACTCTATCAAAATGTTACATTAGAAACCAATAAAGAATATACCTTTTCATTTATGGCAAAAGCAGCATCGGCACGCACTATTACCGTTATGTTTCAACAATTAGCCGCCGATTATGCCGTGTATAAATCATTTACGTACAATCTTACAACAACAGCACAAACATTTACCGAAACATTTACTCTTAATGGAGATGTTGATCCAGCATCAAAAATAACTTTTTGCGTAGGTGGTGCAGCTCCTTGTGCGTCTATCGACAAAGTATCATTTGGTTTTACAACTTCAGGAAGTCAACCAGATACACCAGACACCCCTGATTTACCATCAACAGGATTAGGTGCGTATTACACTGATGTATATCGAAATTTATTTACAGAATATATACAAAAAACCGAAGCCGAAGTGCAAGCAAAAATCACGAGTGTTTGGAATCACTTTTTTGTAAACTCCTCTAACAAAGTATATTACGAAAGCTCAAACAACACTGCATATATTTTAGACGTAGGAAATAACGATGTACGTAGTGAAGGAATGTCGTATGGAATGATGATTTGCGTACAACTTGACAAACAAACCGAATTTGATAAATTATGGCGTTGGGCAAAAACTCACATGCAATACACCAGTGGCGATTGGGATGGATATTTTGCATGGCAATGCAACACCGACGGTTCAAAGAAAAATGGAAACAGTACAACATGTGCACCCGATGGTGAAGCGTATTTTATAACCGCATTATTTTTTGCCTCGCACCGTTGGGGTAATTCGGGAAGCATTAATTATGAACAAGAAGCACAAAAAATATTAAGCGATATAATGAAACGCCCCTCAGGAGGAATCAACAGTGTGTATAATATGTTTCATCACACAAGTAAACTTATTACATTTGTTCCGTATGGCGACTCATATCTCCACACAGATCCTTCGTATTGCTTGCCAGGATTTTTTGAATTATGGGCAAGATGGAGCAACAGCAATACAAGTTTTTGGGCACAAACACCTGAAACTGCACGAGTGTTATTAAAAAACTCTTCGCATCCAACAACAGGCTTGTTCCCTGACTATTCATCTTTTGATGGTTCTCCATTTAATCCTTCATGGAAAACCGATTATGATGCAAAACGATATCAATACGATGCCATGCGATGCGCTTTAAATGTTGGTATGGATTACCATTGGTTTCGATCAGACACAACAAACCAAGAACAAATGATGCTAAATTTATTATCATTTTTCAAAAGTAAAAATTATGCAAACGGGCAGTATGATTGGGATGGTGGAAACCCTTCTGGCACATATAACGAAGGAATAGCAGGAGCAAACGGTGTGGGAGTATTTGCTCTTAGAAATAATAATGCACTTGCTGCAGAGTATCTTACAAGACTTTGGAACACAAATCCACCAACTGGACAATGGCGATATTATAATGGTATGGTTTATTTTTTATCAATGCTTAATTGTGCAGGTATGTTTAAAATTTACAAACCCGCATGTACCCCTCCTGCAAGTCCAATTGTTACAAGTCCTATAGAATATTGCCAAAATGCAACAGCAACGGCACTTACTGCAAATGGACAAAATTTAAAATGGTACACCGCAGCAACCGGTGGAAGTGGAAGTTCAACAGCTCCAATTCCTAACACAAATGTCGTTGGAACAACATCATACTATGTTACCCAATCAATTGATGGATGCGAAAGCGACCGTAAAAAAATAGATTTGATAATATACGCTAAACCAGCAAAACCAACGGTTACTACTCCAGTTCTTTATTCAAAAAATGAAATTGCACACCAATTAACCGCAACAGGTTCAAATTTACTTTGGTACACCAACCCATTGGCTACAGGAACCTCAACGGCACCTACTCCTAACACCGCTTCAATAGGCACAACATCATATTTTGTAAGTCAAACAATTTCGGGTTGTGAAAGCGATTTTGCAGAAATAGAGGTAATTGTTTCAGAACAAGAAGTGACGCAAACCATACATCTAACACAAGGTTGGAATTTAATTTCGGTTTCGGTAGTATGTGCCAACACAGCATGTGATATATCTACATTATTTAAAAATATAGATGTAGATATTATAAAAAACGCTGATGGTTTCTGGAAATCTACTCTATCAGAAGAGTTAAATTCGTTACAAACTCTTGAACCTTACAAAGGATACTTGGTGTACATGAACACTGCTGCAACATTAGAAATCACAGGAGTATTGCCTACAGAAACATGGCAGGCAACATCTCTACAAAACGGTTGGAATATGGTTGGATATCCAAATGGTGGAGAATCATTACCACCAATATCTATTTCCACATATTTTAATGCAACAAATTGCCAAACAGTTAAAAATTTTGAAGGATTTTGGGCACCAAATAGCTCTATAAATTCAATAGACACATTTGAAGCAGGAAAAGGATACTTTATTTTAGCACAATAGTACTAGTATATATGCATTTTAATCCTGAGAGTCAATTGACTTTCAGGATTTTTTATCGCTACGATTCACATTATAAATATTCAGACATGGCTTCTTGAAAATATTTTTTTAATAAATACGCATCATAAATAAAAAAAAGATAAAAAAAAAAGACACAGGGGCTTGGTTGAAATATAAAAAGTTTTATATTTGCAGCACTAAAAAAAACAGTTCATATACATAAAGACATTAGCCGAATTAGCTCAGTTGGCCAGAGCACGTGATTTGTAATCTCGGGGTCCCCAGTTCGAATCTGGGATTCGGCTCTCTTTTTAATAAGTTAAAAAGGGGAAATACTCAAGCGGTCAACGAGGACAGACTGTAAATCTGTTGGTGTACACCTTCGTAGGTTCGAATCCTGCTTTCCCCACTTATTTTAAAGATGTGTATTTTAATATTGCGGGAGTAGCTCAGTTGGTAGAGCATCAGCCTTCCAAGCTGAGGGTCGCGAGTTCGAGTCTCGTCTCCCGCTCACAAAAAAAAGGGTTTCAATGTTTTGAAGCCCTTTTTTTATACGCTATTGTATGTGTTATACAGAAGTACAGCTTTTCCTAAAAATAAATGCAAAACATATTACACCTCATCTCACACAAAAATGTACATAATCACTTATTAGTATTCAATTTTACATTTACGCCTAAAGCTAAACTCATCAAATCGGGGTAGCCAGGAACAAATGATGCAGAAAAATCTATACGTTCGGTCATGCAATATTTATATTCAAATTCACCTCCATACCATAAAAACAAACGTTGCCATCTATCGTTTACATTTCCTGTAAACCTATGAGGATTAACATATCCGTCTAATTCTTGCCAATTTCTTTTATACACAATTGTAGGACCACACCCTCCGTACAAACTATGTTTTTTGGTTTTGAAAATTTTTGCTCTAAAACCAATATGCGAAAAACCACCTAATCGGGCAGCACAATCTGCATATAAGGCTTGAATAAGTTTAACAGAAACAATATCTTTATAAAAAAAAGCTTCATACATCACCTCTGCACCAAGATTTACAACAAAGTATCCGTTTTTGTCTAATTTATGTGGCATTAAAAACGCATTTTCTTTTTCGCCCTTAGGATGAATACTAAGTCCAAAAAATTTTACACCAACATTGTCTTGAGCATACGTTTTTTCACAAAACGCAATACAAAAACATAAGAGTAACATCAAAAATAATTGTTTCATTTTTTTATTTTTTTAACCGTAAAAAGTAATTTTATTTATAATAACTCATCGCAGTTACAAATACTATTCCAAACACACAAAACAGTGCGTTTACCAACTGTTCATAAGTCTTTTTACTCTATTTAGAAACACTGTTTTTTTAGGAAGTATAGGATTATCAATTGTTTTGGAATATTTTTTTCCGAGTTTTAAAAACATCTGAGTAAATGTGTGTGGTGTGATTCCCCATTTCAACAAAAATAGTTTTCTTCCATTATTTTTTAATTGATTAAAAAAATAAAAAGATTAATCAACTCAACTACAATATTTAGGTAAAATTATAATTCTACCCTTTTTGATTAAAAAAAATCTTCCCATTATAATCGTGAGTTAATTTACCCGTTTCGTTCAAGATATAACCTGAAGTTGGATTAAAATAAAAAGATTTATTCGCCATCAAACAACCAATCCAAAATGTTTCTTTATCACCCCAAATGTATTTATAGGTTTCCTTATGATTATCGTTTAAGTCGTATATATATTTCACAGAATCTTCGTGTTTTTTCTTATTCATTACTACTACACCCGATTCTTGCAAAGCTTCTTTAACTGGTTTATTTGGAATATTCTCTGAATAAATATAATCCCATTCAGATGGAAAAAACGGACTTTTCTCTGGAAGTAATGAAATAATCCATTTTTTTCGTTTCAGAAAAAAAGAAGCATTAGTAAATTTATTGTATGCAATTTTCTGACGCAACTGTACCCATTTATTATTTAATTTAGAAAACTGCCATTTTTCCAAATCTTTAAAAAAATAAGTTCCAGTTTTCACATAATTTTCATCTTCAAAAAGCAGGATAGGATTTTGATGAACTATAACGTCCGAATCGCATAAAAACACCTCATCAAATGAAGTGTGAAACAATATAAATGCCTTAATTTGAAAGCCTTTCCAATGGTTATTATTATCTGAAAAATCGTTTACATTTTTAAATGTAAGGTTGCTATTTTTCGCCAATTCGGTTCTAATTTTTGATGAGATTTCTTCTCCAACCTCCCAGATTTCAATTGGCAACATGCATTTTAATTGCCTTATTTTCAACACGTTTTCCAAACAAATCTTCTCGTATTTTTTAGGAACTGCAATTACAATACCCTTCATTTTAAATTATATTTAATTAACAAGAAGCAAAGGTTTAATAATTTTTTTTATTATCAAACTATAACAATATATATATAAAATTTTATCGTATTTATTAATTGATTTCACAAAAAACCGCACAAAAGCAACGGCATTTTCTAACATTTAAGAAAATTATACACCATTCATACGTATTTTTTATTATTTTTATACTGAAAAATAGATGCGTGTCGTTTACATGCAACTTAACAATTAAAACGATAAAAAAATGACTAAAAAAATTGTAAAAATAGCAAGCATTTTTATTCTTGTAATTCTTATTGCACTTATTGTTACCCCTTACGCATTTCGTGGTAAATTGCTTGAAATAACAAAACAAGAAATTAACAACAACATAAATGCAACGGTTGCATTTAACAAGTTTTCGGTACGCTTATTTCGAGATTTTCCCGATTTTACCGTTTCTATTTCCGATTTTAGCATTATTGGTAAAGATTCATTTGCCCTTGATACGCTTGTTTATTTTAAAGAACTTACCGCAACGGTAGATATCATGTCGCTTTTTTCGGGTGATTCTATTGGTATAAAACGAATATGTATTGATTCCCCATATTTGCACGCATTCGTTGCTGCCGATGGTTCGGTAAACTATGATATTTTCTTTGAATCAGATAGCGACAGCCTTGAAGTTGATACCACATCTTCGTCGTTTGCAATGCAGTTACAAGATATTACCATCAAAAATGCTCGTGTTGAATATAACGATATACCATATAATATGTATGCACTTTTTGATGATGTGGATATGAACATTTCTGGCGATTTTACCGATATCTCAACACAAATTAAAACCGCCATATCGGCACAAGCATGCACTTTTAAAATGGACGGCATTTCGTATTTGTCTCATGCCGAAATTTCTATTGACGCAGACATAGATGCAGATTTTGAAGCAGAAAAATATACACTACGCGATAATGAAATGAAAATAAACGCTTTAGAGTTAGAATGTAATGGCTGGCTACAATTTGAAGAAGATGATATGCGTATGGATTTTGCTTTTGAAACCAAAAAAACCGACTTTAAACATTTTCTTTCTTTAATTCCCGGTGTTTTTATGGAAGGATTTGAAGATATTTCTGCTGATGGAAAATTAGCACTTAACGGAAACATTCGTGGATTATACAGCGATTCTCCCGAATTATACCCAAGTTTTCAACTGAATCTTCAAGTAGAAAATGGTGTATTCAAATATCCTGATGTACCAAAATCTGTTGACAATATTTTTCTCGATCTCCAAATCAACAGTCCAACAGAACAACTTGATAACATGACCATTGACCTAAAAAAACTAACCGTTAATTTTGCAGAAAATCCATTTTTCGCAAGTTTTTTTATGAAAAATCCTCTGTCTGACCCATATATGAAAGCTGCACTAAAAGGCAACATTGATTTACATTCAATAGCAGATTTTATTCCTCTTGAAGAAACAACACTTACAGGAGGTATTACAACAGATATTTCATTTGAAGCACGCATGTCGGACATTGAAAAAGAAAATTATGACGCCATAACAGCACTTGGGAATGTTGCCATACAAGATTTTTCGTATGTAGATACTGATTTTCCTGAAGGGATTTTTATATCCGATTTACAATCAACATTTTCGCCACAATTTGTGTATCTTGAATCGTGTAAAATAAAAATGGGAAAAAGTGATGTAGCACTGTCGGGACGATTAGAAAACTTTATTCCTTACGCACTTGCAAATGAAACAGTACGCGGAACTCTTGATTTATATGCTCATTTTATTGATGCTAATGAACTTTTAGGAGAAGAAAGCGAAACTGTTGAAACCGATACAATAAGCGAGGCATATGAAATAATTACAGTGCCTTCAAATATTGATTTTGAATTACACACAAAAATCGACCGTTTACTCTATGATGTATATGATATTGAGAACATTAAAGGTGTTGTTACTGTTCGCAACAGTACAGTTTCTATGGAAAATCTTCAATTAAACATGTTACAAGGTGCAATGCAAATGAGCGGAAAATATGCAACACCTCCTGAGGAAAAGCCTGTAGCAGATTTTAGTTTAAACATTACAGATTTTGATATAGCACAATCATTTAACACATTTACAACCATTCAAGCACTTGCTCCAATTATAAAACACATGCAAGGAGCGTTTTCTACAAATCTTTCATTTTATTCAAACCTTGAGCAAGATTTTATGCCAACACTTTCGAGTATAAATGGTTCGGGAAAAATAGAAACAAATTCTATAGTATTACAAAATTCAAAATTACAAACTCTTATAGTTGACAAGCTAAAACAAAATGATTTTAAAACCATACAAGCAAAAAATCTCAACTTGTTTTTTGAAATAATTAATGGTAATGTTGTTATTCATCCATTTGAAAGTAATTTAAATGGTACAAATGCACTTATTGAAGGTAAAAGTGGACTTGATCAAAGTTTAGATTATAAAATTGCACTTCAAATTCCACGCGAAAAAATGGGAAGTGCTGCAAATCAACTCATGTCGCAATTTTCAACATCAGCAGCCACAAAAGGAATAGATTTACAAAACGCTGATTTTATTGACATTACTATGCTTATTGGCGGTAGCATTACAAATCCAACTATTACACCTGTTTTAGGAAATACAACTTCAGGAGTTTTTAATTCAGTAAAAAATCAAGCAAAACAAAAACTACAAGCAGAACAAGAAAAATTACAGCAAGAAGCACAAGCACGTGTAAATGCAGCAAAAGCAAAGGCGGAAGCAGAAGTTGCCAAACGAAAACAAGAGGCAGAAGCAAAAGCAAAAGCCGAAGTTCAGAAACAAACACAACAGGTGCAAGAAAAAATAGATGAAACAAAAAGTGAAATAAAAAGCAAAGCAAAATCACAAATTCGCGATGCCTTAAAACGATAATTCTATGAAACACAAAGCAGAAAAGACGTCTTTGATTCAAAAAATTCATACGTTTATAGTTTTAGATTTATGGCGTTTAAACATTGCAAAAAAATCACGGTTATTTTCTAAAAGCGTACAATTATTACGAGTTTTTGTAATTGCAATACGCGGATTTATAAATGACAAATGCAGTCAAAAAGCCTCTGCACTCACCTATTACAGTTTACTTGCAATTGTACCAATTGCCGCTATGGCATTTGGATTTGCAAAAGGATTTGGATTCGACAAATATCTTGAAACCTATATACGTAGTGTTCTTGAAGGCAAAGATGAGGTTATTAATCAAATTCTTGAATTTTCTGAATCTATGCTTGCAAAAACGCAGGGAGGAGTAATTGCTGGAATTGGATTTTTAGTGTTAGTGTGGAGTATTATTAAAGTACTTGGAAACGTAGAAATGTCGTTTAATCAAATATGGACAATTACAAAACAGCGAAGTATTGTGCGTAAAATAAGTGATTATATGACAATCGTAATTTTTACCCCTATTCTTTTAATTATTTCCACAAATGCTACCAATTCAGTTTCAACCTATGTGCATAATTTGGCACAAAACTCGGAAATCATTTCTCATATGTATGGTTTTATTACCATCATATTTAAGTTAGTACCATATAGCTTAATATGGCTCACATTTACCTTTTTTTATTTCATAATGCCTAATACAAAAGTTAAATTTTCATCGGCATTATTAGGAGGAGTTATTGCCGGCGGTATATTTCAAATTGTGCAATATTTTTATGTACAATTTCAAATTGGCGTTTCAAATTATAATGCCATATACGGAAGTTTTGCAGCCTTGCCATTGTTTTTAATATGGTTGCAAATGAGTTGGACCATAATACTATTAGGAGCAGAAATTGCGTATGCAACACAAAATCTCCAATATTTTGAGCACGAAATCGAATCAACTAACATGAGCGTTTCGTTACGAGAAAAACTTTGTATATGGACACTCCATTCTATTATTCACACATTTGAAAAAAATCAAACACCTCCTACCACCAATGATTTACGCATCAGTTTAGATATCCCTCATCGGATTATAAAACAAATAGTTACAGAACTTGTAGATGCACATTTAGTATATGAAGTTAAAACTGATAACGAAAGAGTATTTGGCTACACCCCCGCTGTTTTTATTCAAAGTTTAACAATAGAAACGGTACTTGCACATTTACGTACCACAGGATTTACAAAACTACCATATATAAACAGCGCAACATTCGACAAAATATCCTCTCTTTATACAGATTTTGAATCATCAAAACATATATGTATTAAAGATATTTAAAAACCATACAAACATGCATCGCCTTAAATGCTATCTACATAAAATAAGAATGCAACTATTTATTAAAAAAACATGTCATGTATATGCAAAAAATTATGTATTTTTAACATCTTAAAACGTGTAATGAAATTCCCCTAATCATGAAACGATATTCTTTTTTATTAGTATTATTAATAACCAACATTATTGGATTTGCTCAAGTAACTGTATCTATTAATTCAGGCAATCCAAACTTTCCTTTTCCACAGTTTTTAGAATACGCGTATGGTGCTTCTCATTCTTTAGGAAATATCGGAACTCGAAATGCCGAAGGCGTTGTTCATGCAGAAATGGAGCAGGATATACGAGATGCCTATCAAATACATGCAAACGAATTTGCATATACAGGAGAATCATGGGCAGGAATAAAATATATTGAAACTCCTTATAAAGCAGCATACGACTGTACTGAAGGCGATGGATATGCTTTGCTTGCTGCTGCGTATATGGCAGACAAAACTACGTTTGATGGGTATTGGATGTGCACACACGATAAAAGACGAAATAAAACCAAACGTTATAAAGACTGTGTTGCTATTGCTCCTAATTATGAATATGGTCCGTATGCCCTTGGAGATAACGGACCTGGAGGTAATACAGCAGCCGATGGTGATGTAGACGTTGCATTAGCTCTCTATGTAGCATGGATGCAGTGGGGCGATTATATGCGAGATGCAAATGGGAATATTATTTATGATGCATGTGGCGAAGCTATTTCGTATAAAAAAGAAATGACAGAAATAATTAGAGGATTAGTTGCCAAAAGCACACGATTTGGAAACGACCCCAATGATAATCGTTACAATTCAGGAATGATAGGTTTTGATGGCTATCCAAAAGGAGGAGATACATGGGGAGAACAAACAAATTGGGCAACCGTAAATCAACCAGGGGGATTAAAACCCGAATTTGGAGGTCCAACCCAACAACATATTGACTATAACGCACCTGCGTATTATCATCAATTTTACAAACTTCTTGAATCGCTCAATGGCGACCCATGGGAAATAGAACAATTTAGACGCGGCGAAGCATCATCGGATTGGTTGATGAAACAATTAATTGACAAAAATAACAAAGCAATTCCTACTGCTGGTTGGGTAGATGTAGCTGCAAATAACAATACCACTTTTACCAACTTTAATCAGGGAGAGGATTTTCGCTGTTCATGGCGAACTATAAGCAACTACATGTGGCATGGGAATCCTACATATTCGTGGAATCCTACAACGCATCAAGTTGTTGATAATACTCCGAACACTTACGAATATGAAGCAGGCTTGCGTATGGCTGCATTTTTAGAAGACCCGGCACGATGGAATCCTGCAGCGGGATCAAAATGTATAACCTATGGCGATCCTGCTATTCCTTATGGTGGTCCATCAACATTAAACATTCAGTATAACCCTATGACAGGCGTTACATTAAGTGACTTTTTTGTTTTGAATTGGCAGCACGGAACAGGTAGTTTTTCAGCTGTAGCTGCACAAAATTACGAACTAATGGGATTAACGTGGCGGCAATGCGTAATTGAATGGGATAATAACGGAAAAATTCCGGGAGCTGGTGTTGATGATTGTTATTTAGGAACGAAACCTAATTATTTTCATGGCTGGATGCGGCAATTAGGAATGATGGTTGTTTCAGGTAATTATCATGCTCCAAGTGAAATGGTTCCTCGTGCCAATATGAAAATTTATCGTGCAATAGAGGATTCTGTAACATTTTGCTACACAGGCGATCAAATAAAATTTTTACTTGATTACCGAAATTATGGTTCGGTAGATGCTAACGACGTGAAAATCGTAGAGCAAGTGCCTAACGATTTTATATTTTTATCGGCAAGTCATGGTGGAGTATATGATCCTTCTACACATACCGTTACATGGAATATTGGAACCATAAAAGGTTTTAAAACAGGAGGTTTGGCTGCTACAAAAGGGCAAGTATCGTACACGCTTAAAGCCGGCAATAATGCATCAGGTAGATATTGCACAACAGCAGATATAACATGCTCTAATGGATTAGGATGGACAAGCAACGAATATCCTAATTACATTACCCCTACTATGCAACGCAATTGTGTAGATGTGATAAGCCGTGCACTTACAATAGAAAAATCGGTAGATAGAAAAAAAGCAAACGAAGGAAATTTAGTAACATTCTCTATAGATTTTGAAAACTCTGCCGAAGTAGGCTGGCTTGACGGAGGTCGCCCACGCGTAAATGTTGCATTTGCAAATGGACGCGATGGAGCACGATTGCAATTAATGTTTCGACTCTTTAATGATGCCATAGAACCATATATTAATTATGGTAACTATCGTATTTCATATTATTTAAATGATGCTGGACTTAATTGCTATGCAGGAACAGCGGGCTGCAATGTAGGTTGGGGACTTATGAATGAAATATATGAAGGTGGAGATAGAACGCAAGTAACGGTAACACACGAAAATATAGTACAAGGCTCTGATGCTTTTGGAAAGTGGAACCAACGTTTATGCGTACAATTTGCACCTTTACTTGTAGCAAATACAATGCATGTTTCACGTTATTTTGGCGGAGCAAATTGTCGTGTTCACAAAGGTGGTAGTTCTCCATTTAGAGGCGTTTGGGCATTGTATCCTAGCGATTATTCTCCAGGAGTTGACTGGACAGACGATTGGTCGTGGGGCTCATACGGCGATGATAAAGGAGGTTTATATTATCCTATTACACCATCATGGCAAAAATTAGACGCAAACGGGCAATCTATTGAAGAACCTGTTAAAAAATGGCTTACATGCGGCTGCACCGAATCATCTAAAACTATTTCTAATATTTTAGTTGAAGAATATGACGGATATGTATGGAGACGAGTGTTAGGTACAGGACCTATGCCAGGACGGGATATTGTAAATGTTGTAATAAAAGATACTTTACCCCACGGACTTACCTTTGATGCTTTCTTAAATTCGTGCCCACTCGCAGACTTTCAAGCAAGTTGGAATGTAACAAAAACATCTGACAATAGGGATATTATTACATGGACAATACCAAAGTTGCAAGTAAAACAAAAGGGTACTATTAAATATTCGGCAACTGTTACGTTTCCTTCAAAAGCACATTGCCAAACACCTGACGAAACTATTATTAATGCAGCATGGATTCAAGGCTATAAGGAATCTCCTGTTTCTGATACAGTTTCATTAACCGTAACATGTGCTGATTTACCAGTAGTTATAGAACCTACAACACTCATTAAAAAAGCAGATAAATCGATATATAGCGTTGGAGATAATATTACCTACACTATTGAATACGAGCAAACACATGGTAGTATTATTAAAAATGCTACCGAAAAATCTTCTGATTGGACGTTGCAAAATTATTCTATATCAGGCGGTAAGCTTAATGCTAACACATACGCTTTCCCAAATTCTGCAGTTTTTAATGGTGGAATTGGAAAAAATGTATATCTCGAATATGTTTGCGCACCAGACACGTATGTAACACATCAAGTTTTATTACGACAAGGTTCGGCAAATCCTATTACACTACAAATTAAAAGTTTAAACACTTCGCAAATGGAAGTTACTGGATATGTGAACGGAACTATTGTTTCACCTATGCAATCGCTTACTTTTGGAGGTGGCACTCCTTACACAATTCGTATAGATTTACAAAATGGTTTGCTTCGTTTATGGGTAAATAAAGACACAACAAACAGTCCTATTTTTACTATGACAAACTTACCTGTTGGCGAAGGAAAAATAGGATTTAAAAATGGAGACATGACACAAGGAGATGCGGGCGGTCATACGTTTTCTAATATTTATGCCCATTTTGATTACGCATACGATTTAGTCATTACAGACCCTATTCCTACAGGAATTACTTTTACAACTGCAAGCAATAGTGGCACAAATAATAACGGAGTAATAACATGGAATTTAGATGCTGGACCAATTCCTTTTGGAAAAAAATATACTATCACTTGGATAGGTAAAGTAAATAGTTGTAATACATTTATAGAAAATATTGCTTATGCAAATTTACGCGGACATCTTACAAATTCTATTGCAGCTCAATCGGTTGTTGATTGTGGTGCAAGCACCTGTCCCGACCCACCAATTGTAACATCTCCCATTCGCTACTGTAAAGATGCTACAGGAGCACAAAAACTAAGTGCTACAGGGAGTAATTTAAAATGGTACACAGCAGCAACAGGTGGCAGTGGTAGCACAACAGCTCCTACACCGAGTACCTCTACTGTTACTACTTTAAATTATTGGGTAACACAAACGGTGTCGGGTTGTGAAAGTGGAAGGTCGCAAATTCAGGTTATTATAGACCCTTTACCAACTGTTTCTATTAATCCAAATTCAGCAGAAACATGTTCGGGTACATCTCTGTCATTAACAGGTGGAGCTACAGGTGGTAGTGCTCCATATACTACTCATGCATGGACAGGTACTGGTGCAAGTTACTTAAACAATACCAATACACCATCTCCAAGTTTTACAACAACTGTTACAACAACACAAACATACACTCTTACTTACACAGCAACAGATTCTCGTGGTTGTAAAGCAAGTATAAATAAAGATATTAAAGTACATGCATTACCTACCGTTACCTTGTCAGCTCAACCTACTGAAATTTGCAAAGGTACAACAAGTACCATTACAGCAACAGTTTCTCCAACAGCAACAGGTGGTGTAGGAACATGGACAGGAGCTACAAAAGTAACAGAAACTACTGCAACATTTTCTGGGGCAACAACAAGCAATGTAAGTTACTCATTTACAACTGCTGAAAACTGTACAACAGAAAGTGCCTCAAGTATTTCAATAACGGTACATCCTGCACCTGATGCTCCTGAAGTAGAAGATGTACATTATTGTCAAAATGCAATACCCACACCGCTTACAGCTATTGGTAATAATCTTTTATGGTACACGGGGGCTACAGGTGGTTCTGGTAGCACAACTGCTCCCACACCAAATACCTCTTCTGCTACAACTTTACATTATTGGGTAAGCCAAACAGTAAATGATTGTGAAAGTGAAAGATCTCAAATAACAGTAACAATTCACGCACTCCCTACCGCAATTCTTACCGCAACCCCTTCAGAGATTTGCTCAGGAAGTAATAGTATTATCAGCGCAGCGGTAACGCCTTCAGCAACGGGTGGTACAGGCACATGGACAGGAGCTACAAAAAACACCGAGACTTCGGCAACATTTTCGGGTACAAGTACTACAATCATTAGTTATAGCTTTAAAGATGCTCATGGTTGTACTATGGCATCACCAGCAACCACCTCGGTAACAGTACATTCTATGCCAGCAACACCAACTGTGGCAGATTTACAGTATTGTAAAGGCGCAACACTTATTCCAGCTTTAACAGCAGGAGGTAGCGATTTGAAATGGTACACAAGTGCAACAGATGACACGGGTACACCTACAGCCCCCATACCTTCTACAAATGAAGTGGAAGAACAAGAATATTGGGTGTCGCAAACAGTACATGGTTGTGAGAGTGAACGAGCAAAAATAACGGTTACTATTCTTGATAAATTAGAACCAACTATTACTGCAAGTTCAGATGAGTTATGTGCAGATAAGAGTATCACCCTTGGTATTAGTGGTGGTGTATTTAGCTCACGCACATGGAGTGGTACAGCAGCCGCGTATTTAAATAGTACGAGTGTTGCAGCTCCTACGTTTAGTGGTGCAGATGCAGGTACTTATACTATTGAATTATTAGTAACAGATGCAAATGGCTGTGAGGGGACTGCAAGTAAAACCATAGAGGTTTACGCTCTCCCTACCGCAATTCTTACAGCAACACCTTCAGAGATTTGCTCAGGAATGAGTAGTGCTATAAGTGCAGTGGTAACCCCTTCAGCAACGGGTGGTACAGGCACATGGACAGGAGCTACAAAAAACACCGAGACTACGGCAACGTTTTCTGGTACAAGTACTACAACTATTAGTTATAGCTTTACAAATGCTCATGGTTGTACTATGGCATCACCAGCTACTACCTCAGTAACGGTGCATCCTATACCAGCAGCCCCAACTGTGGCAGATTTACAGTATTGTAAAGATGCAACAGGTGTTCCTGCTTTAACAGCAGGAGGTACCAATTTAACATGGTACACTGCTGCGGTAGGTGGCACAAGTAGTGCAACCGCACCCACACCTTCTACAAATGCAGAGGGAAAACAAGAATATTGGGTGTCGCAAACAGTAAATGGTTGTGAGAGTGAACGAGCAAAAATAACGGTTACTATTCTTAATGAATTAGAACCAGTTATTACGGCAACGCCATCATTTGAATTATGTG
>Ga0265293_10001055_pt1 | contig 61973 bp, 59 predicted proteins | sample Munlanlewell138R_FD_192505 | JGI IMG/M metagenome (GOLD analysis project Ga0265293, IMG submission 192505) | Leachate microbial communities from a municipal landfill in Southern Ontario, Canada - Leachate well 138R | ecosystem: Engineered > Solid waste > Landfill > Unclassified | place: Canada...
TGATTGGAAGAAGGCTTGTAGAATTAGCCAAAGTGCCCTTAGCTTCTTTAGCCCCTTTTGATTTACTACGCCCGTTGTGTTTAGGAAATAGACATGGCTAAAGGTGCTGTGACTCTCAAAATATTTTCTATCTTGTCCACTAGCTGAGCCTATAAATATCGCTTCGTGCCCCTCCTGCACCGCTGCTTCTACCAGAGCTTCTGCAATCATCAAGTGCCCGCCTGTTCCTCCTCCGGTTATGCAAAATTTCATCTCTTATCCAATCCTTGCATTATTGCATCTTCGCTTTTTTTGATGCCATCAATACCATACCTACTCCAATAGAAGCTGCTAAAATAGATGAACCCCCATAGCTTAGAAATGGAACTGAAATTCCTTTAATAGGGGTTATACCGCTAATCCCATACGCATTTACTAAAAAAGCAAATGAGAGAAGAAGTCCTACTCCAAGGCTAAAGAGGTAAACTCTTGAGTCCTTTGTACGGTTAGCTATCTTAAAAATTCTCTGAAGCATCCACATAAAGAGTACTACTACAACTAAAACTCCAAAAAAACCAAACTCCTCTGCAAGTCCTGCTAAGACAAAATCTGTGTGAATTTCACTTAAAAAACCGAGCTTAAAGGTTCCGTTTGCTACTCCTACGCCAAAGAGTCCGCCGTTATGTATGGCATTTAAAGAGTGTCCTATCTGATATGGTTCAACCTCGGTCGGGACTCTAAGCTGCGCGGCAATAGCATCCGGAAAAAGCTCCAATACACTATTTTGCGCAAGTGCCCACCATGATTTTATACGCAATATTCTATGCTCTGCGCTTACGATAAAAAAGACAAAAAGCATCATTGTTCCAACTAAGAGAGTCAAGAAAAATCTAAAACTACTACCGGCAAACATAAGCATAAACAGAAGTGTAAGTCCAATAACTACAACCTGCCCCAAATCATTTTGTACAAAAGCTATTATAAACATAGCTCCCACAAACACTACTCCATATGGAGCGAATCTTATATACTCCTCTTTTACGCCCATACCGTCATGATGACCAAGCTTTCTTGAGAAACTCCATGCCAAAAAATATACAAATCCAATCTTAAAAAACTCAACCGGAGCAAAGGAGAATCCAAAAACCTTTATCCATCTTTTTGCTCCTCCTACAGCTGAGACTAGATACTCCGGTAAAAAAGGCATAGCTATCATCAAGAGTGTTGAGCCAATAAAAAGCGTAAACCCGATAGGAGTCAGATGTTTATCAGGATCTCCTTGAGCTAAAATCCAAATAACAAGTATACTAAAGAGACCAAATATTGCCTGACGTAGCGCAAAATGGAACTCATTTACACCAAAAAGTATGGTTGTATAAACCGACAATGTATATGCAAGAATGATACTTATGCCGATAAGTGTCGACACAAGGGTAAAGAGTTTTCTATCTGCCATAAAGAGCTACTTTATTTTGTTGATTTTAAGAACAAACTCAACTTCTGCTTTAGATATATGAAGCTCTTTTGAAATAGTCTCTAAGGATACTCCCTGTTTATAAAGAGAGATGATTTTTTCATCATCATTTCCGTGAATTGAGGCAGGAATAGATATCTGTTTTACTCCGCTCTCTAATGAGGATATTCTTGAATTTACGTGCTCATCTATCATCAAAACGCTCTCTTCAAGCCTTTTTAAACTAAGAGATATCGGTTTGACCATATCATAAACAGTTCTCTCAACCTCTTGGTAAATCTCATCATCACTCATGCGATTTGTATTTTTTTTAATCCCTGCTTGCGTATCTCCGAGCTGTTTTTTAAGATAAAAAATCTCTCTGTTTAACTCCTCGGCAACCGTTGCTACCGAGCGAATATTTTTATTGTACTCTGAATCTTTTGTAAAAACATAGTAGATAAGGTACAAAATCATAGCTGCCATGGCAACTACTAAATATTCGACGTTTATCACTTCTAGATTCATTTTTTGCTCTCTTTTGCTTCACGTATAAGAACTCTCTCACGTGCAGTAAGATATGCGCCCCACTCTTTCTCATCACGTTCATGTATTTTTGTTATTTTTGCCAGAGACTCATCAAGGGCTGTAAAAAATATCCCTACATCTCTTCTTGGATGAACAGGCATATCAACCCTTCCGTAATATTCTGTACCCGCCTTTAAGAGCTTCTCCTCTAGTTTAAAATGCTCAAAACCTATAGACTCAATGGCAACTTTATGTGTTAGGGATACTCTCTTTGGCTCTTCATTTTTCAAAAATCTCTCTAAAGCGTCTATCTTCTTATGCAACTCAACCATAAGATTAAGTAAAACAGGATCGGTGTCGCTTGTATCGCCTTTGGCACGCGCTAGCTTTAACCACTGATTTATAGGGTCATCATCACTCTCGCTTAGCTGTTGATACTCTCTTATATATGCCTCTTCATCCGTCTGTAGTTCACTAAAGGCTATATCAATAGGTGCTTTTACTAATCTTACGCTCATAATAAAACCTTATCTAAAATAATTAAGATGAAAAAAACAATTCCAAGATAACCGTTGACTGTAAAAAAAGCACGATCTATTTTTGTAAAATCTTTTCTAACTAGATAGTGCTCATAACTAAGCAAAACAGCACTAAATAGTACTGCACTATATGCAAATGTATTAAGCTCTGCGACCCATACAAAGAGTGCCCAAAATATTATAGTTAGCACATGAAAAAGTGCAGATAAGAGCAGAGTTGCCTCTGCACCGTATTTTGAAGGGATAGAGTGCAAACCTCTCTCTTTATCAAACTCCATATCCTGCAAGGAGTATAGCAGATCAAAGCCTGCAACCCAAAACACAACTCCCATACTAAGCAAAACAGACCATGAAGTTATCTCGCCACTCACAGCTACAACTCCCGCTATAGGAGCAAGACCAAGCGAGAGTCCTAAAACTACATGCGCCAAGGATGAGAATCTTTTAAAATATGAGTAGCTTCCCAATATAAAAAGGATAGGAAAACTTAGAGCAAATGCTAGCGGATTTATCATATATGCAACCGCTACAAATACAAAGGCATTAACTAGAGTAAAAATCATAATGCTTGCAGCATCCAATCTTCCATCAACATTTGGTCTTGATTGTGTTCTTGGGTTTAGCGCATCTATCTCTCTGTCGGCAAATCTATTTAACCCCATTGCAAAATTTCTGGCACTTAATGCAGCAAAAACCCCTAAAATAAGCAACATGAACCCAAACCAGCCATCAGCCGCTACTACCATTGCAATAAAGATAAACGGCAACGAAAAGATTGAGTGTTCAAACATAACGAGTTCATTAAAGTCTCTAAGTTTGCTTATATACTGCTTCAAATTTTACCTTGGCGCTTTTTTGTTTTATTTTACCCAAAGTTGATTTAAAATGATATAATTTTGCCATGATTCAGCTCGCAATTATAGGTCCTACTGCATCGGGAAAAAGTGATTTGGCAATTAAAATCGCAAAAAAAATAGATGCTTACATCCTCTCAATCGACTCACTTAGTATATACAAAGAGATTGACATAGTCTCTGCTAAACCATCAAAAGAGGAACTAGAGGAGGTAAGGCATTTTGGCATAAACCTTCTAAACCCTGATGAATATTTTAGTGTTGAGATTTTTATAAACCTCTACAAAGAGGTAGTTACTGCATGTAAAAGAGATAAAAAAAATCTTATCATTGTCGGCGGTACATCATTTTATCTAAAATCACTCCTACAAGGATTATCAGATATCCCAAAAATTACACAAGAGTTGTCTCTGCATGTAAAAGCAAAACTAAAAAATCTGCAAAACTGCTATGAGTTTTTATCATCTCTTGATAAAGAGTATATGAAAAGTATATCTCCAAATGACAGCTATAGAATCGAAAAAGCACTTCTTATTTATGAGGCTTCAAAACTAACTCCAAGTGAGTGGTTTAAACAAAACCCAAAAAAGCCGGTTATAGAAAATCTGCCGATATTTAACATTGATGTCGGTAGAGATATTTTAAGAGATAGAATTAAAAAACGCACCCAAAAGATGCTGGCGTCAGGTCTTATCGATGAAGTATGTCGTCTAGAGCAGCGCTACAGAAGACTTCCGCACTCTATGGGTTCTATAGGCATTATCGAGGTTTTGGAGTATCTAGACGGCAGAGTGACGATTGAGCAGATGATAGAGAACATCTCAACACACACAGCGCAGCTTGCAAAAAGACAACAGACTTTTAACCGTACTCAGTTTGAGAGTGTAGTAAGTGCTCCGCTTGAGGAGTTAGAAGATATTATATTATCTTCTATACATTCTCAAAAGTGATCATATTTTTCCATTTTCTTTGCTCTTATATAGTGCCGAATCAGCAATATTCAATAGCTCACTAACTACAATATCTGTCTGTCTATTAAAAGTATATTTTAAAATATTAGAAACAGAATGTATTACCTCGTCACCTTTTATATGACCATAATTATCGTTATACAATTTAAAACTATCTATGTCACATATACCTAATGTGAAACTTGTGCCACCCCTCAATGCTCTATCGCATTCAATCTGCAAATTATCATCGAAATACCTTCTGTTATATAAGCCACTTAGTCCATCTGTAGTAGCAAGCTTGTCTAGTTCAATATTTCTTTGATTTAACTCTTGCAGTATAGAAACCTCAGTAGTAATATCTTTAAATACGACTACCACTCCATTATTTTCAAAAGGGGAAATATTAAGGCTAAGATGCATTGAAGTTCCATTTTTCTTAATAATTTGCTCTTTTACAACTCTCTTTTTTTTGTCTTTTATAGTCTTAAATATCGAGCATTCCTCTTTTGTGTGCGTGTCGTTTTTTAATATGCCATCATAAAATATAGCTTCAATGCTATTGTTTAAAATCTCATGTTTTAAAACACCTAATATTTCAAGAGCACTCTCATTTATGGATAAGAAGCGTCCATTATTATCAACAGTACAAGCACCATAACCTACCGCATCTAGCATTAAATTGTTTTGCAACTGATAGTCAAATCTATTTTTACAACAATCACTGTAAAACTTAACTCTCTTTAACAAATATAAAATTAAAATAATCAACAAAACTAAAATTGTATCAATAATCTTCACTTTAATTCCATATATTAATTTACTATATATATCAATATTATATACAGTATTGTTATATGTCATTATATATTGATAAACTTAAATTACAATACATAGCTTTTAATAAAGTGATTTTTATGAAAAATTTATCTGCAGTAAATGAGCAAGAATTAAAAAAATTTTACGCAATAGTATCTAGCAATGTCAAAAAAATAAGAAAACAAAAAAATAAACCGCAGCTAGATTTAGTATTAGAGATGGGATTAAAATCAACATCTTTTTTTAGTAAATGTGAAAATGTCAAAGATAATCACCATTTCAATCTGGAGCATATATACAAAATAGCAGTTGCTCTAAATGTTGATATTTCAGAGTTTTTTGAGGGAGTTAATACTATCTAAAAAACTCTCTATCTCCTCAGCTATCTCATCAACAGCCTCGGTCGCTTTTTTGTAGAGCACTTTTGAAAAGTAGGCGTCGTTTATGGCACTGCTTGGCTCATAGTTGTTTAAAATCGACCTAGTTGCAAACTGCGCCATCGTATTTACGCCTATGACATTACCGCTTGTGCCGATTACGACTAACAGTTCACAATCTTGAACATGTCTGCCCAGCTCCTCGTACTTGGGTGCCTGCTCGCCGAAAAAGACGATGTTTGGTCTAAGTTTTGAGCCACATGACGGACATCCTCCACCGTTAAACTCTCTTTGCTTTGTGTACCCTATGTCAAAGATTTGCTCACAATATGGGTCTTGACATCTAATCTCTCTTAAAAAACCGTGAAGATGTATGATATCACTGCTCTTTAGCCCAGCTTTTTCAAAAAGATTATCTACATTTTGTGTAATTACAACTATATCTCTGCCGTATCGCCTCTTCAGGTCGGCTATGACTTTATGGGCATAGTTAGGCTCTTTACTCTCTAGTTCAGCTCTTCTTTTGTCGTAAAACTCTATGGTAAGCTCTTCATGCTTTTGCATACTGTCGTAGTTACACACTACGCTCACGTCGTACTCTTCCCAAAGCCCACCGCTATCTCTAAATGTGCTTATGCCAGACTCCGCACTAATCCCCGCACCGCTTAAAATCAAAACTTTTGCCATCTATCTCTCCTAAGACAAAGCTACTGAGTTTAAAGAGTTTTTGCACTCTTTGCCAACTCTGCCCATGCCGAATTTGGTTCGGTATCTATCGCTTCTTGATACGCTTTTTGTGACTCCTCGTCTCTCCATAGCTTCTCTAACACGCTTCCTAGAAGATACTTCTGCCTTGCTCTATCGTTTTTATTTAGCTCTACTGCTTCTAAGGACTCAATAACCTCTAAGGCTTTACTATAGTTCTCTTTATCAATATATGCCTGATACAACGCAAACTCAACAAACGGGCTCTGTGCATATGAGCCTGAGTTCTTCTGTATAGCCATTATCTTCTCGCCGTACTCTATGACCATATTGCTATCTTTTATGTCACTTCCAACCGCCATAACTGCAACATACCTCTCTATATCTATGTAATCCTCTTTGTATTCTTGCACAAGTCTAGTTATGGATTCAATCATCTTTTGTTGATTTTCAAGTCTATGGTAGGTATCAAAGATGACTCTATATATATCTTTGTATTTAGAGTTTTTATCATCTTTTATAAGTGATACGAGCTCCTTGGAAGCCTCTATAACATTTGAGTAGTTTCCTGTAGCAAAATCAACTTTTATATATCTATATAGCCACTTCTTTCTCTCATTTATGTTTTTTGATTTGAGGTTTTTCTCAGCCATCTTTTTAGCCAACTCAAAGTCTGCACCCTTCATAGCGCACTCATAGACTCCGTCATCCCACTCGTCGGATAACTCTACTTTATAGCGCGAGGAGATAACAAGCACACTGTTGCACTCTTTTATTTCAAGTGCTTGTTTCATAGCTCCAATGGCTGCTTGAGTGATTAGCTCTGCAACATCTTGATACTCTTGAGGATTTAACTCTAAAAGTTCGCTCTCCATAGCAAGTGCTTCTGAGAATCTCTCATTTTGCATAAGAAGCTTCGCCTTCTCATATATCGCTTTGTTGCCGATGCTATCTCCATAATACTCATCTATGAGCTTATTATAGGTAGAGAGTTTAACGGAAGTGTTCTCATCATTTACATCAAAAAAGAGCCCATCTTTTGCAATCTGAACCTCTTGTGAATACATGCCGTCTCCAAAGAGTTCAATGTACTTATTAAGAGCAGCTAGAGCCTCTTTTTTATTATCTGTTTTACTTAGCCAGATTCCTATATTTCTAGAGAGCTCTTCATACCCATCCTCTACCGGCTCCATTCTCTCAAATAAAGCTTTTGCGATAGCTGCAGCTTGAGCAAACTCTCCGTTATCTGCTAAATCATACATCATATCCATTGATTTGTAGATGCCGATATTATAGAAATACTCCGGCTTTGCTTTTACTATTTTATCTATATGCAAAGCCGCCTCTTTTGGACTTGAATTATAGATATAATTTTGTGCCAACTTAAATGCAGCTTCTGCCGCAACATCTATATCGTCACTATTAGATAGCACTTTCTCATACAGAGTTCTAGCCCTTGACGTACTTCCTGAGAGCTCTAAAGACTCAGCCAAGTATATATATCCCCAATATGCATGAGCAGAGTTTGGGTGCTCACTAAATAGCCTATCAAAGAAATAATCAGCATCACTGCTCATACCTAATTTAGTATATGATTTTGCAATAAGAGAGAGTACCTCGGCAATATTCTCATCCGAGGAGTAATTTCTTAAGTACTCCTTTGCAACCTCGATAAGATTCTCATTCTCATCTAGTTTTGAGTAAACCCTGATTTTATAAAAGAGTAGTTCGGCTCTAAAAAGTGAGTTTGGATACTCTTTCATAATATCATTTATTAAATCAAGCGTAAAATCATAATTTTTCTCTTCATAATAGTTTTTGATTTTTATATATTCGGTTACATCTGCAACTTTTTTAATATATACAGGATTACCTTTTATATCTAAACTGCCAACATGCGGCAACATATCTTCTTGGTACGTAAAGGGGAAGTTTATGGCGTACTCTGTCTCTTCATACCCTTGGATATATGGTATCTCATCGGTGTAACCCACTATCATCCAATGGTTTGAGAGTTTAACATCTGAGCTAAATGTCGTATCTTCTTTGGTTAAATCAAATACAATAGCAAAGAGTTTCATTTTAAAATGTGGCTTAATAACTAAGAAAAAGGTCTCTTTTTTTGTCTGAGTATCTATCTCAAAAAAACTATTTTGTAGCTTTTGTAGCTTTTGTGAGGGGGATTTAGAAAATGCACAAACTATCTTAGAGACCTCTTTAAAGTCATCTTTAAACTCTTGACATAAAAACTTATTTGCATCTTTTATATGAAGTGTAGAGTATGGTTTATGATTCTCTTTTGCGCCTTGAAGAGATATTTCAAGGGCAAAAACATTGAGTGATAAAAAAAGAAGAAGTATTATCTTTAACAAATTAAATACCCCTATTTTCTAATATTATGCACCAAAACGAAAAACAGGTTTTTCGAGATTTACAAGGTAGTTTAATAACCGCTATTATATACAAATACCGTAATAAAATCTAAAAGTTGGTTCACTACTAAAAAAGCAAATATAGTTCCTATGGCTGCAATACCGATAATAGTTTTAAGCGGAAGTGTAGCATTAGAACTAAAAACTCGCCCATCATATCCGGCAACAGGCTCTCTCATAAACATATATACAATAAGTTTTAAGTAGTAATACCCTGCTATTGCAGAGTTAAGTGCCATTATAAGTGCTAAAACTGTATATCCACCCGTAACTGCTGAACTTATCATATAGAGTTTACCCCAAAACAGAGCAAATGGAGGAATACCTGCTAAGCTTAGCATAAAAAGGGCCATAATTGAAGCCGCTATAGGAGAGGCTTTAACCATTCCTGCAAATTTATCATAACTATGGTCTGACTGCTGATGAGCAGGAAGGTTTTTCTGTCTGCTTATCCAAAGCATAGAGAAGGATCCTAAGTTTGTAAAGCTAAAGAGTATCCAATATAGAAACAGTGCGCTGTTTGACTGCGTTGTGCCTATTAGAATCGCTGCCATAACAAAACCTGCATGTGAAATTGAACTATATGCCAACATTCTCTTTACATCTGTTTGTACTAGTGCCCAGATGTTTGCCATAGTCATAGTCAGTACTACCCCCATATAGAGGATTACTTCTAACCAAACAACACCACTGTGAATTAAAAACTCAAAAAATCTCATAACAACTATAAAAGCGGCTATCTTTGGAACTATTGACATATATCCTGCGAGTGCAGCTGATGAGCCCTCATAAACATCCGGTGTCCATGTATGAAACGGAACCATTGAGAGTTTAAAACCAAATGATGCAAGCAAGAAAACAACTCCGATAAGAACAAAGCCTATATCTTCATAGCTATTAGCAGATAATACTGCTGCTATTTGATTAATCTCAATAGAGCCTGTAAGTGCATAAAATATCATTGAGCCGAAGCTAAAAAATCCAGCTGCGAGTGCGCCCATTGTAAAATATTTTACAGCCGCTTCAAATGACTTGTCACGGTTATGCATAGCTATTAGCGTATATAGTGCTAAAGATGCCGTCTCTAATCCTACAAAAATAAGTATCAGATTATCCGTCGCAACCATAAATTGGAAGCCTGCAATCATGAAGAGAAATAGTGCAAAAAACTCAGGGTATGAGAACTCATGGAATCTTTTGTGCGTAAGTGCTAATGGTATAAAAAGCATTGAAGCAACAACAATGATAAATTGTGACAAAATAGCTAAGCCGTCTATCAACATAACGTCAAAGAGACCCATCACGGTTCCATTCTTCTCAAATACTCCAGCCGAATCGATTAAGGCTACAAAATCAATCCCTAAAATAAGAAGACTCAACATTACATATAGAGACTTATGTTGATTGCTTTTAAACAGATCAATAATTATGATTAGTAAGGCACCAACGATTGGAATCAACATTGGCACGAGAGTCATTAAGTTTAACGACTCTATAGAAACATTTATTGGTGATAACATTATTGTGCCTCCTTAGCCGAAGTTTTATTAATCAGAATATCCAAACTAGGAATTCTTTTTTTAGCTTCCTCTGAAATCGCTTTTTCATGCATTAATTGAACAACGCCTTCAACACTTGTGTTTATGGTTCCCAAAACAGGTTTAGGGTATATACCCAACCAAACTGTTATAATTGCCAATGGAATCAGAGCAAAGAGCTCTCTTCTGTTTACATCAGGAAGATTTCTATTCTCCTCTTTGGTAATTTCACCAAAAAACATCTTTTTATAAGCCGCCAACATATAGATAGCACCGACTATAATAGCTATACCTGCAAGAAGCGTCAATATATGAGACTGTTTATAAAAACCAAGAAGGCTTAAAAACTCACCTACAAAGTTAATAGTCAAAGGAAGTCCGACAGACGCCATCAACATAAGTCCAAATATTGTTGCATATCTAGGCATTACCGAAGCCAAGCCTCCAAACTCACTCATAAGTTTTGTATGTCTTCTATCATAGATTACACCTACAAGAAAGAAGAGTGCACCTGAGACGACACCATGAGCTATCATCAAAAAGACTGAACCCGTTATACCCTCAACATTGAGTGCAAATGTACCGAGTATGATAACACCCATATGTGATACTGAAGAGTAAGCTACAACCTGCTTAATATCTTTTTGCGCATACGCAACCATTGCAGTATAGATAATCATAATAATTGCTAACACTGCTATTGGGAACATAAAATAGACAGACGCATCCGGAAACAGCGGAAGTGAAAAACGGATAAATGCGTATGTACCCATTTTTAACAAAATTGCAGCAAGTATTACAGAACCGATAGTTGGTGCTTGCCCGTGAGCATATGGCAACCATGTATGAAATGGAAACATCGGTACTTTGATTGCAAAACCGACAAAAAATGCCAAAAAGAGCCAAATCTGAAAAGACTCAGGTAAAATCAGGCGATACCACTCTAAAATCGAGAAACTCCATTGTCCGGTTGCTTGGTAGTAAAAATATGCCATAAATAAAATACCCACAAGCATAACAAGTGAACCTGCAAATGTATATAAAAAGAATTTTACCGAAGCATAAATTCTAAGAGGTCCACCCCAAGCACCGATAATATAGAGCATAGGAACAAGAGAGAGTTCCCAAAATATATAAAATACGATAGCATCAAGAGCAGCAAATACACCAACCATAGTCATCTGTAAAAACAGAAGCGTGATTATCATATTTTTTACATCTTTTGTCTCGCCAAGAGAAGCGATACCTATCATTGTAAAGAATGCTGCAAGTATAATGATAAAGAGTGAAATTCCATCAACCCCTACAATGTAGTTAATACCGAATGTCGGAACAAGCGCAATCTGCTCCATAAACTGCATTCCCGATACATTACTATCAAACGCAAACCATAACCAAAGTGCAAGAAAAAACTCAATAGCAGCAACAGCTATCCCGTAAGAGCGCATGCTATCTTTGTTTACAACAAATCCAAGCATTCCTGCAAGTGCCGGGAAGAAAATTAAAATTGATAATATATGATCTAGCATCTATTAAACTCCTAAACCTGAGAGAAATGTTTTTATTTCTCCAGAATGTCTTGCTGCTAGTCCAAAGACTACAGCTAATGAGAGCAGAACAACCATTCCCGCTACCATCCACTTAAGCATCGTCGATAGATTACCGCTTTGCATATCTCTTGTTTTCTCGCCTGTTTGATAAAATATATTTGCTATGCCATCAACAGTTGCATCAACAACTTTCTGATCCACTTTTGTCCAGAATACTTCTGAGAGTTCCCTATACGCTTTTACAATATAATTTTCATAAAAATGTGGAATATAGTACTGGTTTATAAGCAGTTTATACCCAAAGCTATTCTCCATCTTAGAGGTTCCGTCAGGTACTTTAATATCTTTGCTTGTGTACTTTTTGTATGCATAAGCAATCGCTGCTATTACAAAAAGCTGTGTTCCTATAGTCATAATCCAGTATGTCGTAGCTGAGTGTACATGATACTCAGTTGCAGGAAGCAACTCCGTGACCATATTGAAGTATCCCATCTTAAACGCACCTGCAATAACAGCAAGAAGAAGAAGCGGACTCATCGCAACAAGCATAAATCTGTAAGCCTCATGCGGATCAATTCCAAAGTGCTTATATCTATCTTCACCATGAAAAATCAGTGCAACAAGTCTAAATGAATAAAATGCCGTCAGACCCGCAGTTAATAATAGTACAGCGTAGATAATAAAGTGATGTTCAATAAATGCGACCTCTAAGATTAAATCTTTTGAGAAGAAGCCCGCTAGTGGAAAAATTCCAGCTAGTGCAACGGAAGCTAACGTCATCATAATAAACGTTCCCTTCATCACCTTACCAAGTCCTCCCATCTTAAACGGGTCAAGCTCATCATGCATAGCATGCATAACGTTACCTGCACCCAAAAATAGAAGCGCTTTAAAGAACGCATGAGCCATAAGGTGAAAGAGTGCAACCCAGTAAGCGCCTAGACCTGCAGCTGCAAACATATATCCAAGCTGTGAAAGCGTAGAGTATGCAATAACTCTCTTCATATCGCGGTTTACAAGTGCCATTGATGCTGCAAAAAGTGCTACAAACGCACCTAGAGATGCTATAAATAGCCCCACATTAGGAATTAAGTCATAAAGCGGATTAGCACGAACTACAAGGTAAACACCCGCCGTAACCATTGTTGCCGCGTGGATAAGAGCTGAGACCGGAGTAGGACCCTCCATCGCATCTGCAAGCCAAGTGTGAAGCGGGAACTGAGCCGATTTACCCATAGCACCGATAAAGAGGAAGATTCCCATCCAGGTTAGTACTGCAGTATCAAGTGACGGCATTGCAGCAAAAGCCTCTTCATATTGAAGAGTGCCTGTGTTCCAGTAAATCAAGAAGATACCGATAAGCATCCCAAGGTCAGCAATACGGTTCATAATAAATGCTTCATTAGCTGCCCATGTAGCACTCTCTTTCTTATACCAAAAACCGATAAGTCCCCAAGAACAAAGACCAACACCTTCCCAACCGATAAATAGACCGGCAAAGTTATCACTCATAACAAGAACCATCATAGAGAACACAAACGCCGATAGCCAAGCAAAGAATCTATTGAAACCTTTATCGTGATCCATATAGCCGATTGCGTAGACATGAACAACAGTAGAGACTAAAGTCACCACTATCATCATTGTAACGCTTACCTGATCTACAACAAAGCCAAACGGAATGTAAAGATCCCCGGTAGCCATCCACGTCATCATCTCAACATGGATTGTATGCCCTGTCATCATGACAAGTATTAGAAGTACAAGACTGCTTAGAAATGAGACACCAAGTAAAATACTTGGAACAATCCCTGCAATCTTACTCTTTGGGGAAGCTCCAAAAAGTGCCGCAAACAAAGAACCAACTAGAGGTGAAAATAGTGCAGTATATAAAAATAATTCCATCTTTTATCCTCTCATCGTTGACATACTGTCAAGATCTATATTGTTATGTTTTTTATGCCAAACAATTAAAAGACCAAGACCTACTGCAACTTCTGATGCAGCAATAGCTATTACAAAAAATGCAAACATCTGCCCGGTCAAGTCACCATAGTAGTGTGAAATTGCAGCAAAAGAGATATTTACGGAGTTTAAAAGTATCTCCGTCGCAAAAAAGAGCATAAGCAGATTCTTTCTTCTCATAACTCCAACTAAACCTATTGCAAAAAGGATTGTTGAGAGTACAAGATAGTGATTAAGTCCTATTTCCATCATGGGAGCACCTTCTTACTTTTACTTTCTTCTCTCATTTCTAAAATCTCTTGTTCATTCATAAGAGTAAGAGAGAGATCCATTTTCTTTCCGGCAAGTACGATTCCGGCAATCATAGCAACTAAAAGCATTACAGCAGCTACCTCAAACGGAACAAGGTACTTCGTAAAGAGAACCATACCTACTTCTTGAACATTACCTGCACCCTCTGTAACAGGATAGAATGCCTCAATATTACTGCCAATGATAGGAGCAGAAACAATAAGAACAACCAAAACAGCACTGATTACACTTAAGCCAATAACTATAGCTTTGTTACCCTGCTTCTCTTTTACATCTCTTGTCGTATCAAAAAACATCATACCAAAAGCATAAAGAGCCATGACCGCACCTGAGTAAACAACGATTTGTACCGCACCTAAAAAGTCAGCACCTAAAATAAAGAAAAATGCCGATATAAAAATCATACCTGCCGCTAATGCCGATAGAGCGTATAACGCTTGTGAAGTTGTCACCGCTATATAAAACATCGAAATAGTCAAAAAGGCAAACAGATAAAATGCAACTGCTTCAAACATAACCAAACTCCTTAATATGCTAGAGGTGTTTTTTTAACACGCTCATCTTCATGTGGTGTAACTGCGCCAAAACCTTCAAACTCTAACTGAGTTCCGGCTTTCATCTTATCTAGTGGCGTTAACATGTCTTGATACATTATGTAGTGCTCTCTCTGATCAGATGCATTTTCATACTCTCCGCCGTGAGTAATCGCAAGCTCCGGACAAACTTCTGCACAGTAACCGCAGAAGATACAGCGACCGAGGTTGATGCTATATTCGGTTACCTCTTTACGAGAGTTCTCATCTAGTTTTGTATCTATTCTAATACAGTTACTTATACAAATCTTCTCACAAAGACCACACCCAATGCAGCGCTCAGTGTCTGACTCCCAAAGTCTTTTCATCTCATGTACAGCACGGTATCTAGGACCAATTGGCATCTTCTCCTCAGGGTACTTTATCGTGTGAGTATCAAACTTTATCATCTCACGCAGAACTACCCATAGACCTACAAAAAGTTCACCTCTAAAGCTTCTTTTGAGTACTCTTTTAAACTTACCCCATCCATCTGTAGGATAAGGCGCAATATCTACCATATAGTAGTTGCTATCTATCTCCGTGACATTTCTGTTTTTAAAATGTTCTTCTATCTGTTCGTTATGCATATCTATCCCTTACATCATTACTATACCGGTGATAACTATATTTATCACTGCTATAGGCATTAAAACTTTCCAACACAACCACATCAATTGGTCTGGTCTTACATCAGGCCAAGCTGCTCTTGTCCATAAGAAAAAGAAGAAAAAGAACGCAACTTTAGCTAACAATCCAAGTGCTCCCAAGAAACTTCCGTCTCCATATCCACCCAAGAAGATAAGAGCCATAACAAAAGAGATAAAGAACATATTTGCATACTCGCCTATAAAGAAAAGTCCCCATCTCATACCTGAGTACTCTGTTCCAAAACCGTCAATAATCTCATGGTCGTTTGCTATTAGGTGAAACGGGGTACGACCGGTTTCGGCAAATGCCGCTATCCAAAAAAGGATAAATGCTACCGGCTGAGACCATACTATCCAGTCAGTAATTCCACCTGCTTGATACTCATTAAAGTCAATTAAAGAGAGTGAGCCAACCATCATAATAGGAGCTAAGATCGATAATCCTGTAATTACCTCATATGAGATAAATATAGCCGCACCACGTGCAGCTGAGAGAAGTGAAAATTTATTTGCAGAAGCCATACCGCCAAGGAGCGGACCATATAAGCCAATACCCATGACTCCAAGTATATATAAAATTCCGATATTAATATCTGCGACTATCGGGTGAACTTCATATCCAAAGAGTGTAAAAGATGGTAGAAAAGGGATAGCAGCTGCAGCCATAAAAGCAGTTGCTGCTGTAATTACAGGTGCAATTTTAAATATTCTGCCGACTACGTTTTTTGGAACGATATCCTCTTTTGTGAAGAGTTTAATACCATCAGCCGCAACTTGAAGTAGTCCAAAAGGTCCAACATTTACAGGTCCTAAACGACGCTGCATAAATGCAAGAACTTTTCTCTCAAAATATGTTCCGATTCCCGCTAATGCAGAAAATATGAGTAAAATTACGACAATTTTTATAACTGTCTCAATCAAATATGCTGTTTCCATATATTACACCTTTTCAATCGAAGCTGTTGTAAAGCGGTATGAGCTAAACAGTGCCTCTGAATTTATTTTAGAATCAAATGTCGGTAACAGTATGATGTCGCCGCTTATTTTATTATCACTTACAATATTTGCTACAAGTTCACCGCTATCGCTCTTAACTCTCACAATATCTCCCTCATTAAAATCAGATGTACTTAAGAACTCTTCACTCATATAGACACCGCTTACCTCATCAAGGTTTGTAGTCTTGTATGTAAAAGGAGTAAACTGTCTTACAGGGTTTGCCATATAAATCAGAGTTCCCTCTAGTTTATCTTCATTAAATTTCTCTACACTCTCATCTCCACTTTGCGCAACTGCAATATTGTCTAGAAGATAGCCACGATGTTCAGTGCCGTCATTGTCGTAGTGATTTGGCAAATCATCAAACTCTTCTGCTCTAAACCCTTGTTCTACAGGAAGCATTTTGGTATATTCAATAACAAGCTCAGCTTTTAAACCAAGAGCATTTGCTATGTCGTTTAGCTCATAACCGTTGTAACCGATAGCGGCATTTGTAGGGTTAGCTCTCTTGTTTATACTAGTTAATGTTCCCTCTTGCTGATTGATAGCAGGCATATCTAAATCACCATCACCTAAAGCTGAGAGCGTAAAGTCGCCTTTTGTGTTATAACCTACCGTATATGAACCGACTTCATCATCAAGCTCACATATAAGTGCAACACCTAGCGAGTTTGTAAGCGTAGGTATCATAGTTAACTCAAACGGACTATACTTCTCAATAAGCGCTAAAAGACGTGCAAGGTTTTTCGAGTTTGGATGAGTATATAAGTCCGGTCCTGCAATAAGAGCAAAGGTATCTTTTTTCTTAAGGTTTTTCTCTAGTGTCTCCATAAAATTATCATCAGCACCTAAAATCTCTAAAAGACGGTTATCATCTACTTCAACCTCTTTTGATACTTTTTTAGGAACCATCTTCTTCTTCTCTTCCTCTACCTCTTCCTCTTCGCCCGTCTCTTCATTTTTCTTCATAACCTTAACTATTTCGGTAATCTCTTCTTTAATTACCTCTTCAACGGTTATAGTTTTTGTTGAGTGAAATGAAGCTAGATACTCAACTATCTCTGAAGGCAGTCTCTCTTTATCCCCAAATAAATCAAGAATCAGATACAAAACTATCTCTTCTTGAAGTGGAGCGTGATACATAGTCATGATACTCTTGCCAAGCCCTTCAATAACAGGATCTTTTACAGGATGGAAGTAAAGTCCTGCACCCTTGTTGACGGTCATAGAGTTATTTAACGCATATCTTGCATTTGGATTGTCACTTTTAATAGCAGTTCCTACCGAGATGACAAAGTTTGCATTGTGTGTTGCTTCAAGGTCATAACCGTAAAGTTTTGTTCCGCTAATTTCGCTGTAATTTTTTAAGAATGTCTGAAACGCTTTTGCCTCACTGTTTACAAGTTTATAGCCATACTTCTCTTTTAGCTTCTGAAGCACTAAAGCCTCTTCATTTGTAATAGTAGAAGTAAACTTTATCGTATCTGCTTTTTTAAACGCTTCTACTGCATTTGCAAATGCCGCCTCGTCTTTAGCTTCAACTCTATTTTGATAATCAAATCCGTATCTTCCCGCGCCACAAAGTGAAACATAATTCCACTCATTCATAACACGGTAAATTTTATCATCTGTGTTATCAATGCTTGTATGTTTTACGTCATAACTTATCTGGCATCCAGCAGAACAGTGTCCGCATGTTGCAGGAATCTGTTTGCACTCCCACGCATTTGTAGTGTATATATAGTGAGTATCTACTAGTGCGCCAACAGGACAAACCGCAGCACACTCACCACAACTAGTACAATCAAGCATCTCTTCACCGCTTGTTAAGCCTATAAGAGATTTATTTAACTTGTTCCACATAGCGTATGCATCTTTTGGCATACTCTCTTTATATTCAGCTTCTAGTGCATCGGCACCGCGAGGTACGGTTTTGAGCGAGTTGTCACCAATCATATCTTTACATGCAGTCACACATCTCTCACAAACGATACATAGACCCGGATTGTAGTGAATATGTCCCCAGTCAATATCGCTTCTATCTACATCTTTAACGGCATAGTTCTGTGCATCTACGCCCATCTCCAGAGTATAATTTTGAAGTTCACACTCCCCGGATTGGTCACAAACACCGCACTGCAACGGGTGGTTTACATCATAAACCTCCATAATAGCGCGACGCTCTTTTATAATATTTTCGGTAGATGTTACAACACTCATACCCTCTTTTGACTTCGCATTACAAGCATATACCTGCTTGCCGTCTGCTTCAACTAGACATAATCTACATGCAAGCGTAGGACTACATCTTGTCAAGTAGCATATTGCCGGTATAAAGATATCATTTGCACGAGCGGCATTGAGTATATACTCACCCTCTTGCGTCTGAACATCTTTCCCATCAATGTTTATAGTAATTTTACTCATTACATTACTCTCGCTATTTTTGATTTTTCAAATCTGTATCTACCTGCATCTACACTTATGTCAAATGTAGGATTTAGAGCTACAGTTCCTTTAAGTTCATCATCTAACTTAAATTTTCTCTGGATTTTTCTTCCCCCAAAGCTAATCTCAACTATATCCCCGTCGCTTATCCTAGCAGCTACGCTAAATTGAGCAGAGCCATGTAGGAAGTTGTCCTTAGGAAGTTGCTGAGCTTTTAGAGTGTAGTTATTAAACTGCAGTACAGGGTCGCAGTGGTAGATAATCGTACCGTTAAACTCAGGCAGGTCATCAAGCTCTTCAAGCTCTGCGTTTGCTTCACAAAAAACCTCATCAAGCAGATAACCGCGGTTATCTTCACCCATTGACGATAAGAAGTTCTCTAAATCATCAAAAGCTACCTCTTTAAAACCGGCGCTCTTGCTTAACTCTTTTGTATACTCAACAGTCTCCTCTTTTTCAATACCAAAAGAGCGAGCTATATCATTTAGGATATATCCATCAAACTCAAGTGAAACATTTGTAGGAAGCACTCTGTTATCTATGCTTACTACCGTCCCTTCTTGTTGATTTAGTGCCGGTACTGCCAAGTGGGCACCATCTAATGAGGAGATTACAAATGAACCTTTTGCATTGTATCCCACTACATTTGAGATATCCTCATCACGATCTAGTGAGTTAATAAGCGATACGCCAAGAGTGTTTACCTCACGAGGAACAACAACTAAAGAGAAGTCGCTGTACTTCTCGATAAGTGCCGCAAGTTTAGCGATATTTGCAGCTCTCTCATGAGCTATAAGGTCGTTGCCTATTATAAGTGTTCGTTTTTTAGCCCTTGAGAAAGATTTCATCATTAAAGAGAACTCCTCTTCTCCAATGTTTGTCTCTGCGTACAAATAACCAAAATCTAAATCCTCAAAAAATGCTCTCTCTTTGTCATCTAAGTCTGCATCTTTAAGTATTGAGTGAGCCAGAAGTGCCATAACACCCTCTTCAGTTCCCACTTCGTACTTCATCATCTGGGTAGTAACATTTTGCATCAGAGCATCTTCCATAGGGTGCGCATAAACGATCTTTGCACCGTTATGTTTTGCAGCGGTTGTCATAGCATATCTAACACCCGGATTGTCAGTTGCTATTCTACTCCCTATAACTATCACCGCGTCTGATTGCTTGATTGCATCAAGAGAGCCGCTGTGATGCAGCTTACCGCTTATAGAGCTGTATGATTTCATAAACTCTGCAAAGACTCTTGCATCTTCATTAAATAATTTTATGCCGAGCTTATCTTTTAAAAGCTCCAGTATATGCGCCTCTTCATTTGTTATTATTGAAGAAAATCTAATAGCCTTTGCCTCCTTAAGAGCCTCTATAGCACTATTAAATGCACTCTCATCTTTTATGGCTTTATTATCAAAGTCAAAACCAAATCGTCCTGCTCCGCAAAGGGAGGTAAACTCAAAGTTGTTTTTAACTCTATATATCTCATCATCGCCATTAATAGAGCTGTGTCTAGTCTCATACTCAAGCGGACATCCGGCAGAACAGTGCGCACATGTCGCAGGAACACGGTTAAGCTCCCAAGCATTTGCTCTATACTTAAAACCGCTGCTTGTAAGCGCGCCAACAGGACAAACTGCAATACACTCACCACAGAATGTACAATCAAGAACGTCGCTTCCTTTTGGAACTATAGTAGATTTATAACCACCTAGCTGTATCTCGATAGCATCGTCACCTATAACCTCATTACAGACATGAACACACTTCTCACACATAATACAAAGCGAAGGCTCATAGTCGATAAGTCCCCACTTTTTCAAAGGGCGAAGCTGGTCACGAGCAGAGAAACTTTGACGCTCTACATCAAACTCTAGAGTCTTATTTTGAAGGTCACACTCTCCTGATTTATCACAAACACCACACTCTAAAGGGTGGTTAACATCATAAAGTTTCATAATGTTTGTTCGCTCATGATTAAGCGCTTGAGAGTTTGTAGTTATCTCTATACCCTCGACAGGCGGTGTGTTACAGCTAAGAACAAAACCATCCATACCGCTTGCTTCAACAACGCACATACGACATGATGCACATGGAGTTGTCTTGGAGATATAGCACATTGTTGGGATATAGATGCTATTTTTTCGAGCTACTGTTAGTATTGTCTCGCCTTTTTTTGCAACTACCGAGATACCATCAATTTTAAAATTAATCTCTTTATTCATCTCGCCCATCCTTATGCCTGCACCATTGCTATATAGTAACAACGCATACAGCGCTCTGCTTCACTTAGCGCCTCTTCTTGGGTAAATCCCAAATTAACTTCTTTGTTGTTGTATTTACGATCTTCTACTTCAAGAACTTGACTATGCTCTCTAGGAACTCCGGCCATCCATCCTGTGATTTTCTCTTTTTTATCATAAACACGAAGCTTTCTAAGATGGTCTTCCATAATCTCTTCGTCTGTTAAAGTAATCTCACCGGTTTGCACATAACGCGCTATAACAGATGCTGCACGTTTTGCTTGTCCTACGGCATTGACAATAGTCATAGGACCATATTCACAATCCCCAGAAGCAAAGATACCCTTGCGAGATGTCATGTAATCCTTGCCATTTGTCTTAATAGTCGCCCATGAAGTCTTCTCAATCTCCCACTCTTCAGGAAGAAGCTGTAAATCAGCTGATTGAGAAACTGCAGGGATAAGATAATCAGCCTCTATCTCATATGAAGCACCCTCGATTTTAACAAGCTCTGCACGTCCTCCATCAGGATTTGGAACTAACTCAAACTTATCTATCAAGAGAGATTTAACTACATCATCTTCATCTCTTAAATCAGCTACTGCGGAGTGAAACAAAAACTCAACTCCCTCTTCTACTGCCTCATGGTACTCTTCATAAGTAGTATTGCGAATAATTGTTTTCTCATCTCTACGATATATCATATAAACTTTTTTCGCATTTGCACGAATTGCACATCTTACAACATCCATAGAAGTAAAACCGCCTCCTACACAGACAACAGTTTTACCTGTTAAATCAACATATGGAGTTGTTAAAAGGTTCTTCTCTTGCTCCTCTTTTGAGATTTCATAACCATACTTCTCATAAAGGTTTACTTTATCGAGGAAGTCTATTGCGCCCCAGTACCCTTTTATCTCCGCTCTTTCGTTGTTACAGTAAACTTTTTTTGAGATTCTAGTTCCGGTTGCAACCATAATTGCATCATACTCGCTCTCAAACCTTCTCATGTCATCGGCATTTATCTTAGAGTTAGTTATAAAGTTAACTCCCATATCTCTTACACACTCTATATCTTGATTGTACTTATCAATCGGCATTCTATACTCAGGAACACCTACGGCAACTTCACCGCCTAAAACAGGAAGCTCCTCATAAACATCAATATCCACGCCCTCTGCCGCAAGATAGTAAGCAGTAGTTAGTCCTGCAGGACCTGCACCGATAACCGCAACTCTTTTGCCTACGTTTGGTTTTTTCTCCATAGGGTGAAAGAAATCATATCCGTGGTCGGTCTCCCAATCTGCACCAAGACGCTTGAGTGCCATAATAGATATAGGCTCATCAAGGTTACTGCGGCGACATGCATCTTCACATGGATGTGGACATACACGCCCACAAACATGCGCTAACGGCATAGTTTGGCGAGTTGCAATAAGAGAATCATCCATCCTAAGGTCTCTTACTCCCTCAATGTATGCAGGAATATCTACATGAGAAGGGCAAGCATCAGAACAAGGTGATGTAATCTTTGCGATATAACCTATTGTCTCATGATAATGTTTTGATGGCTTCTGCTCATTTATGCACTCTAAAAAAGTATCTTCAAAATGAGTCATAAGATCAATTATTGGATTTGGAACGGTTTTTCCAATCTCACACTTTGAAGTAATCTGCATACTTTTACCGATCTCTTTTAGATGGTCCAAATCAGCTATGCTTCCCTCTCCGCGAGCAATCTTATCTAGTTGATCATATAAAATTCGTCCACCCCAACGTCCCGGTGCGCATCTTCCACACGCTTCAGAATACTCCTGATACTGTGCTGCATACTCCATTGCCAGACGGATGACATCTACATTTTCATCAAAAAGTGCCACGCCGTCCCAGCCTATAAAAGCTCTAGATTCACGGTGACTATCATACTGCGCGGGCAGATTGTAAGCTGATTCTTCCCACTCCTCTTGCGGCTTGTTGATGTTGTTGATAAACTCACCGTTCCAAGTAGAAAAATATACTTTACTCAAAATTCAAATCCCACTTATTTTTTTGTTACGATAGTCCAGTCGACTTCGTTAAACTTTAAAGAGTTTAATAACTCATATCCGCACTCTTTTACCAGATCTGCCGATCTTTGAATCGGAGAAAAATCCCCGATTTCAAATAAAAAAATTGCTACCTCACCAGCTTTATGAGTTGCTAAAATCTCTCTCATTCTAGGCTCAAAACCATCCTTTAAGTGTCTTAAATCATATCTTTTCATTAGCGATCAACCTCTCCAAATACGATATTTGTCGTACCGATTATTGAAACGACATCCGGAATATAGTGCCCCGGTAGAAGATCAGTTAAAATTCCTGTATGCCAAAATGACGGTGCACGAAGTTTAAGTCTGTATGGATAAGGTCCGCCTTGAGAGTTGATGTAAAAACCAAGCTCCCCTTTTGGAGACTCAGTCGCTACGTAAACTTCTCCAACAGGTGGTCTCATACCTTGAGTAACAAGAACAAAGTGCTGCATCAAGGAGTAGTTCTGCGTCATTATGTCAAGCTTTGGAGCAGAGACATATTTAGGCGCATGAGCCATCAACTCGGTTTGATTACTCTTAACACACTCTTCATACATGTCTATAGTTTGATAAAGAATCTTTGCAGACTCTCTCATCTCTTCCATATAGATGCGGTATCTTGCAAAGTTGTCACCCTTATCTGAATATGGCACTTTAAACTCTACTTCATCATAAAGCTCATACGGCTCCTCTTTACGAATATCCCAAGCAACACCGCTAGCCCTTAACATTGGTCCTGTACATCCCCATGAAAGTGCCATCTCTTTAGATATTACTCCAACCTCTTCCATTCTCATAAGCCAGATACGGTTAGTGTCAAGAAGATCTTCATAATCTTTGATATTTTGAGGAAGTTTATCTAAAAATGTTTTGAGCTGAGCGATAAATGTATCTTGAATATCAAGCGGAACACCGCCTATACGGATAGCGGCGTGAGTAAGTCTCGCTCCACAATATCCTTCGATGATATCCATAAGATATTCTCTCTCGCGAAATGCAAAAAGGAAAACCGTCATAGCACCGATATCAAGTGCAGTAGTTGCTAACCAAAAGAGGTGACTCATCAAGCGGTTAATCTCTAGAAGCATCATACGAATTACTTTAGCGCGGCGTGGCACTTCAAGACCGATTAGCTTCTCAACCGCAAGAGCAAATCCATAGTTGTTTGAAGATGAAGCAATGTAGTCCATACGGTCTGTTGTGGGCATAAACTCATTATAAATCATATTTTCAGCCATCTTCTCCATACCACGGTGAAGATATCCGATATCCGGATGTGCTTTTACAATCATCTCTTGTTGAAGGTGAAGCATTAAACGAAGTTGTCCGTGAGCAGAAGGGTGCTGAGGACCGAAGTTGAGTATCATCTCATTATCTTCTCGATCAAAGGTAATATTTTCAAAAAACGGGGTTAATCTATTTTTTACTTGCATGTCACCACCTATCTTTGAGGGTCGTCAACGACAACCGAATCTTTTTTATCAAATTTTTTAATCATAAATACGCCGCCCTCTTCTTGATAATTCTGCTCATTCTTAGGCTCATTACCGGTAATCTTAGTTCCCTTAGGCACCTCATGTCCAAGACGTGCAAATCGCTCAGAGTCATATCTATCGACTTTTGCGGTGTCACGAAGTTCAGGCCCTATAATATCGCGCGCCTCTTTTCCGTAAATCTTGTCAACTTCATACCATGCAGCAAACTCATCGCCTTGAAGCGGATATGTTTTTAGAAGTGGATATCCTTGCCAATCATATGGCATAAGAATTCTTTTCATAAACGGGTGTCCGTTTGCTTCAATACCAAACATATCAAACATCTCACGTTCAGACCAGTCAGCTGAGCGAAAAAGCTTCTCAACGCTATTTACCGCTTCACCCTTGTTAATGAACATCTTTATACGAATGCGCTTGCGTTTGTTCATACTAAGCATCTGATAAAAAATCTCAAAACCGCCTCTATCTGCAAGCCAGTCAATTGCGCTCATCTCGCTTAGTTGAGTATAGTCGCACTCATCTCTTAAAAGCTCTAGTACTTTATAGTTATCAGAAGGGTTGATAAAAACAACCATCTGCTCAACTTGGATATAGGCATCAAGAACATCTACTTTTGCTTTTATAGCCTCTAAATCTGCGGCAAAAATCTCATCACTCTCTACATGTAGTTTCGGAACTTGTGGAGAGACATAGTATCTATCGGTATAGTAGGCTTTTGCCTGTACATTATCTTTAGGTTTATAAGCTCTCATTACATCAACCTTTTAGCAGTTTGTGCTCTTGAAGCTTTGTTGGCACGAATTTTTTTCTGAAGTAGCATTACTCCATATTGAAGCGTCTCAGGACGAGGAGCACAACCCGGAAGATACAAATCAACCGGGATGATTCTATCTACCCCTTGAACAGTAGCGTAAGTGTTAAACATTCCACCCGTATTTGCACATGAACCCATAGAGATAACCCATTTTGGCTCAGTCATCTGATCATAAAGTCTTTTAATAAACTCTGCATGTTTTTTTGTAAGCGTTCCTGCAACTATCATAACGTCTGCTTGACGAGGAGATGCTCTAAAGATTGTTCCAAATCTATCGAAGTCATATCTTGAAGCACCCGAAGCCATCATCTCAATACCACAGCATGCAAGACCGTAAGTTAGAGCCCAAATCGAGTTTGAACGTCCCCAGTTTACAATCTTGTCTATGCTTGTAAGTGCAACCGGCAAACCACCGTTTTGCGTATAATTTATTTTATGTTGTGCCATTCAAGCGCTCCTTTTTTCCATGCATAAATAAAACCTATCGTTAAAAGCAGTATAAACATTAACATCTCGGCAAAACCGAACCATCCAAGCAGTTTAAAATCAACAGCCCAAGGAAACATAAAGATTATCTCTACATCAAATAGTAAAAAAAGCAGTGCAAATAGATAAAACTGCGGAGAGATTCTGTTTGGCTGTTTTGTAACCTCAGGTCCACACTCATAAACTGAGAGTTTAATTTTTTCATTACTTTTAGCCGCTAACGCACGACTTGCCAAACGCGCTATTATTGTTGTTACTATAAATGCACCGAATGTTAGAAGGAAAAGTACAAATACCCCGAAATAAGGATTTGAAGTCACTACATGCTCCATATAACCTACCTTTATTATAATTATTTTTTAAAACGCATAAAAACATAAGCCGTTTGACTTAAATATTTTCATATATTTTTAGAAAAAACAGTTAGGGGGATTGTAGCAAAAAGAGTATTAAATAAAACATTAAGGCGCTATTTGAAGAAGTCTGTGTTACTAAATACTACATATTTTTCTGACTTATTCTATGCAATGTGTAAATCAGAAACACAAATAAAAGAGAATTATTGTAAAGTGACATTTTTCATTTCTCAAGATATATAAAAAAAGTATTTTAATTGTTTAATTATGGACGAGAGTCTAGTAAGGTACTCAAAAGTATTTAGGAGTTATACTCTACTTACCTAATTAAGAATAAAAAGGAGTTCTAATGTATTTTTCTAAAACAGCAGCAGTTTTATTGCTAACAGGTTCTTTGGCTTTTGCTCAAACTCTAGAGAGTGGAAAGTTTTATGTAGGCGCAAACTTAGGGATAAACATACCGTCTGTAGATTCACGAAGTAACGATGCTGGGAGAGTAACAAGTATGTCACTTGGTGAGGTTGGTGCAATATATGATTTGCATGCGGGATGGCGTGTATATCTAGAAAATAGTTTTCATGGTCTGGAGTTCTCATTTAAAGATACAAACGGCGAAGGAAATTATGTGGTAAACTCTTCATCAAATTTAGGCGGCAGTTTTTATACTAATGAATCATATGAGCTAAGCTATAAAGGCGGTTACGAATTTACACCCAAAACTTATGTAACAGGGCGTTTTGGATATGGAAGAATTGATGTTGATCACGCTATCAGGGGTAGTACAGAAATTCAAAATGGTACATTTAGTAACTCCTTAGACCTTTTTATTTTAGGTTTAGGTATGGAGTATTCCATCACCTCAAATATAAATATAACTGCTGAGTACAGCTACCGTTTTGCAGAAGATATTGACAAACGACATATGTATTTAGATAATAGTGGAGACTACACGGATATAAAAGCTGAGTTTACAGATCACTCTATTTTATTGGGTGTAAATTATATATTTTAAAACTTTAATTACAAAAGAGCCTTAGAAGCTCTTTTGTTTTTAATTTTAGTACTAAAGTATACACCGCTTCTTAAAACCAAAATCTAAATCCCGTAGTTATATAAACTTCATCTAATGGTACAACGTCATCCGTATTACCAAAATTTTTACTCCATTGTATTCCTATATAGGGAGCAAACTCTCTTACAAACTCATATCTAAGTCTCGCTCCTAAAGTAAGGTTTGAAAAACCGCTTCCTATACCCATCTCTAAGTTATCTTTTGAGTATGCTTCCATCTCTATACTGGGTGTCAGAATTAGTTTTTGAGTAAAAAGTGCTTCATATTCGGCTTCTGCTCTAAAACCTATATTTCCTTCATCGCCTACTAATACAACTGCTCTTATTTCAAAAAAGTATGGAGCTAAACCTTGAACACCTATCACACCCCAAGTTTTGTCTGACTCTTCTGTTTTATCATAAGCAACCCCAAGTTGAACATCCCAGTAAGGCGTTGTTGCTCGAGAATAAACTAGCTGATTCTCACTCTTAAGTGAACTTACATTATCAACCTTTTCTCCTTCACTATAGATATAAATCTTGTTTAAATCATACCCCACATAGGCATAACTCTCCCAAGCAGTTGCTTTTTCATCATTAAACTGATACTCTAACTTATCTACCATAACAGTTGCTCTTAAAATATCTCCACCACTTCCATCCGCAAATGCAGATTTACTCAAGACTAATGCTAATACTGCTGCTAATAATAAATTTTTCATAATAACTCCCACCCTAAAGCACTACAACTTTTCTAAACATATCTCTCATATGATAAAGAAGGTGACAATGATAAGCCCAAGAACCTTTTGCATCTACATTTACGCGAAAGCTTATTTTTGAACCTGGTTGTGCTATAACAGTATGTTTTCTAGGTAAATGATTATCATCTCCCGTCTCTAAATCACTCCACATTCCATGAAGGTGCATAGGGTGATTCATCATTGTGTCATTAATGTATGTAATCCTTAATCTCTCCCCATATTTAAACTCCAGCGGTTTTGCATCTTTATATGCTATGCCGTTGATAGTCCATATATATCTATGCATATTGCCGGTTAACCTTAGTATGATTTCTCTATCCGGATATCTGTCATGTGTTGTAGGTGCTAGAGATCTTAAATCAGCATACGTTAGAACTTTTCTGCCGTTTGCTCTTAATCCAACCCCTGGGTCATTTAGTCTATATTGTGGGTCTATTGCTCTCATGGTAGTTTGCACCCCTCTATCTTCCTCTAAAGGAGTTATAGGAATATTTACGTTATTCATATTCATCTCCATTTTAGAACTACTTGCAGACATATCCATACCTCCACCACACTTCATAACACTCTCATGCTTCTTTGGAGGCTCTTTCATTGATGACATATCATGCTCTTGTTTTGCTTCTTTCATCCCAGACATATTCATACCCATATCAGCATGCGATAAAATACCGACCTCATCCATTTTGGGCGTCGGTGCGACTATTGATGCATCATATGTTAAAGCCCCAAGAGCATATCCGCTTCTATCAAGAGATTGTGCAAAGATTGCATAAGCTTTGTTATCTTCCGGCTCAACTATTACATCATAAGTCTCTGCAACGCCAATTCTAAACTCATCTACCTCTACAGGTTGAACATAGTTTCCATCTGCTGCTACCACCCTCATTTTAAGTCCGGGGATTCTTACATCAAAAAATGTCATTGCCGCTGAGTTAATAAAACGAAGCCTTATCTTTTGAGAATTTTTAAATATTGCTTTAAAGTTTGTTGCCGGATTTTGCCCATTCATCAGATAGGTATATGTATATCCTGTTACATCAGATAAATCCCTATCCGTCATAGCCATATTGTTCCACATTTTTCTCTGGTTAAATGCGGTAAAAAAACCTTTTTCCCTCACTTCTGTAAGAAAATCTCCTACAGTTCTTTGATTAAAGTTGTAGTAATCAGCTGAGAGTTTAAGTTTTCTATATATGGAAGATGGCTTCTCATCTGAGTAATCTGAGAGTAAGATGACATACTCTTTATCATAATCAAGTATCTCCTCTTTTGGCTCTATAATTATTGCACCATAAACACCTGTTTGCTCTTGAAATCCAGAGTGTGAGTGATACCAATATGTCCCACTTTGAACAACTGGAAACTTATATGTAAAAGTCTCCCCGGGGCGGATTCCATCAAAACTAATCCCAGGAACACCATCCATAGATGCTGGGAGAATAATACCATGCCAGTGAATTGATGAATCTTCTTCAAGGTTATTTGTTACGTTTATGGTAATTTCATCACCCTCTCTCCATCTGAGAGTTGGACCTGCTAGCATTGAGTTTACTGCAGTAGCTACCGACGGTTCGCCTGTTATGTTTACACTTATTTTATCTATTGTAAGATTAAATTCAGTTGCGCTTAACTCCTCTGTATCTCTACGAGTTAAAATTTTCGTGCTTGCGTTTAGACTTATAGGAACAGTGGTAGCCAACGCAGATGCTACAACACCTTTTACAAATACTCTTCTAGAGATGTTTAAAGTTTTATTACTCATCTAGGACTCCTACTATTTTGTCTGTAACTCTTTTGAGGCCTTTTTAATCTTATCTTATTTTAGTAAAAAGTATAAATATTTTAGCAATGTAGCTCTTAAATCAGAAGATACAATACTTGCTTGCATTTTTAGGATAAAATCATAAACTTAATTACTTTTTCAAGAGGGGGAAGGCATTATGGAGCATTTAGAAGCAACTCTTCATGAACTTCTGCTTAATAGAGAGTGGGGTAAGCTCAGGCGTTTACTAGCAGAGCACGACTCCTTTAATCTGGCAAATCTTATCGAATATAGAGAGGATGAAAATGAAATAATCCTCTTTAGACTTTTAAAAAGAGCGCAGACAAAAGAGACTTTTTCTCTTCTTTCTCATGAGAAACAACTTGAAATTATTCAAAAATTAGCACAAAGCAATCATAAGCTCTCCCTCTTACTAAATGATATGGATCCCGATGATAGAACCGCACTTTTTAAAGAGCTTCCAAAAGATATAGCACAAAGGCTTATCAACTCTTTGTCTCCAAAAGAGCAAACGATAGCGATACAGCTACTTAAATATCCCAAGGATAGTATCGGGCGTTTGATGACACCTGAATATGTCGCAATAAAGCCTCACAACACGGTAGAAGAAGCCTTTGCTCATATTAGAAAATATGGCAGAGATTCTGAAACATTAAATGTGATTTATGTTGTAGATGAGAAGCGAAAACTTTTAGATGATTTGCGTATCAAAGAGCTTATTCTTGCCTCACCGACGCAAAAAATTACCGAGCTACTTGATTACCGTTTTATTGCTCTTAATGCGATGGATGACCAAGAAAAGGCTATCGCAACATTTCAAGATTACGACAGAGTAGCGCTTCCTGTTTTAAATGCCGATGGCACTCTTGTGGGCATCGTATCCATCGATGACATCATGGATGTTGTAGAAGAGGAGTCAACTGAGGACTTCCATAAATTTGGTTCTTTTTCAAAAGCAATTAGTAATCCCCTCAAAGAGCGCATTATTAATCTTTATAAAAAGCGTATAGTTTGGCTTGTGCTGCTTGTTTTTATGAATATCTTCTCAGGCGCGGCACTCGCAAACTTTGAGGCTCTTATACAATCAACCGTTGCTTTAGTTTTCTTTTTGCCGCTTCTAATAGATAGCGGAGGAAATGCCGGTTCCCAATCAGCAACGCTCATGATTCGCTCCTTAGCCATCGGAGATGTTAAGCTTACCGACTGGTACAAGCTCATAGCAAAGGAGATAGGCGTGGCTTTGTTGCTCGGTATAACGATGGCATTGGCGATTGGAGTTGTAGCTAGTTTTAGAGCCCCTGAGGTTATGTTTGTTGTATGTTTAACTATGGTTATTGTTGTTTTAGTTGGAAGCCTTATAGGACTACTTTTACCATTTATCTTTACAAAACTCAAGTTAGATCCGGCAACAGCAAGTGCTCCGCTTATTACCTCCATAGCAGATATTAGTGGTGTTTTAATCTACTTCTCTATAGCATCATGGTATTTTGGGGTTATTTAGAAGCTTCTTGATTGTGTAGTATTATTAGTTATTAAGGTGCTAAACTATACACTAAAAGCGTAATTATTTTACTAAAATATTTTTACTGCCTTACTCATTAAAGATAGAAGAGTTTAAAAAGGTACTGAGACCAAATATAAAAAGGAATCAATACATGGATATAGACAAAACAATTTTTCATGAGACAGAGGAGAAGATATAGATGGAGACACCACTTTTAATCTCATTTTCTCTATATATGTTAGTTATGTTAGGCATTGGGTTTTACTTCTACTTTAAAACTGATGATTTGAGCGATTATGTTCTTGGTGGTAGAGGCTTGGGTCCGGGGGTAACAGCCCTTAGTGCCGGTGCATCTGACATGAGCGGATGGCTACTTTTAGGGCTTCCGGGGATGATGTATAGTGATGGTTTAGTTGGTAGTTGGATTGCTGTTGGACTTTTTATTGGAGCATTTTTGAACTGGCACTTCGTTGCAAAACCGCTTAGAGTCTATACTCACTATCTTCATGACGCTATTACTATTCCTGATTATTTCTCAAACAGATTTAAAGATAACAAAAACTCTCTAAGAGTTATAACTGCTATTGTTATTTTAGTTTTTTACACCCTCTATACATCTTCAGGACTTGTCGGCGGTGCTAAACTTTTTGAAGCTACATTTAACTTAGAGTATTCAACTGCACTAATTGTCGGTAGTTTTATTATAGTCTCTTACACATTTTTAGGCGGATACAACGCTGTTAGCTGGACAGATTTTATTCAAGGTATCCTTATGATGTTAGCTCTTGTAATCACGCCTATGGTAGTCTTATATGATGTCGGCGGATTAGGTGAAGCCATAAGAGTCATAAATATTCATGAAGCAGAGATGCTAGATATTTTTAGAGGAAGCTCCATTATTGGAGTTATTTCACTTCTAGCTTGGGGGCTTGGATATTTTGGTCAGCCTCACATCTTGGTGCGTTTTATGTCCATAAGAGATGAGAATGAGATGCATCGCGCAAAAACTATAGGCATGACTTGGATGGGATTATCAATACTTGGCTCACTAGCTGTTGGTTTCTTTGGTTTTGTCTATGTTATGGCAAATGGAGTTGACTTACAAGATAGTGAGAAGATTTTTATAACTCTCTCTCAACTACTTTTTAACCCTTGGATTGCAGGATTCTTACTCGCTGCTATTTTAGCTGCTATCATGAGCACTATTGACTCTCAACTTCTAGTTTCATCTTCAGTTTTAACAAGAGATATCTACCATGCACTCTTAAGAGAAGAGGCAAGCAACAAAGAGCTTGTTTGGGTTGGTCGTGCTACTGTTATAGCTATTGCACTCATCGCTTGGTATATCTCAACAGATGAAAATTCGAGTGTCTTGCAGCTCGTCTCTTACGCTTGGGCCGGTTTTGGTGCAGCCTTTGGACCGCTTGTGATTTTATCTCTATATAACCAAAACATAACAAGAGTAGGAGCAATAGCAGGAATGGTAGTTGGCTCTTTAACAGTCATAATCTATAAAAATCTAGAGGGTGGTATATTTGATCTATACGAACTCTTGCCTGGATTTATCTTTGCGTGGATTGCTATTTTACTCTTTAGTAGAGTTGGCGAGAGTGCGTCAGATGATTCCAAAAAGATATTTCAAGAGGTTCAGGATAAACTAAAAGCGTAGCTTGCAGCTACCTTTTAGTACTAACTCTATTTCTACCGCTATTTTTTGCCTCATAAAGAGCATCATCGGCTCTTTTTAAAGCCTGCTCAATATCTGCCTCATTCTCTACATCTATTTGAGCTACGCCTATGCTTACCGTAAAGTTAAAATCTTCATTTTTTGGAGAGATGAGAGTTAGTGACTCTACTAGTTTGCGTAACTTCTCGGCTAAATAAGTGGCATCTTGGAGTGCAGTATTTGGCAGCAGTATAACAAACTCCTCGCCTCCATATCTACAAACTATGTCGCTTTGTCTTTGAGTATCAAGTAGAAGCCGTGATAAATTAATCAACACTTCATCGCCAAATTGGTGTCCATAAGTATCGTTTACCCTCTTAAACCTATCTATATCAATCATGAGAATAGATAGATGTTTCTTCTCTCTTTTAGAGATATTTAAAACCTCTTTAGATATCTCGGTAAAATATCTTCTATTGTAGAGCTTAGTCATAGGGTCAGTTGATGCTAAGAGCTTTAACTCTATCTGTTTTAGTCTCTCTTGCTCTTTTTCCTCTTCCATGATTTTAAATTTATGTGCAACCAAGTAAGAGAGTAGTAGCGCCTCAATAATAAGACCGATACTTGTACCACGAGACGATATATAGTTAGAGTCCGCAAAACCGGTAAAATACATAAGGGCATAAATGCTAAAAAATAGATAAAATGTATGGGCAAACAGAAATATTTTTACAAGCTTATCCCCTCTTATGTAGAGGTTAACAGCAACCCACAAAAATACAATAAGAGCATAATTATGGGATAAAGCTAAAATCTCTAAAGCAGTAGTAAAATCTACAATGCCATATAAAAAGTTCAATAGCGAAACAACTATGATGCTAGATAATAGCTTATGCTCAAATTTATACTTCTCTTCTGTTTTAAAAATTGTTTGAATAAAAAGTGCTAAAAAAATGGGAGCTAACATTATCCCAAAGTTAAATCTTGCAGGAGTATCCCCATATATTTGAAAATAGTGTGCCAATGAGCCATAGACATAAAGTATCCACATAGTTGAGGAGATGAGATACAAAGAGTAGTAGAGATACTCTCTATACCTCGAAGAGATAAAGATGAGCAGGTTGTATAGAGCCAAAGCCAAAAGAAGCCCAGAGATTAGCACTGCATCTACTTTTTCATATATTAAATATCTAATAGACTCTTTTTGTGAATATATTAAAAAGTTGTAAAAATGGTAGGCGGGAGTTTTTTGATGCAGATATATTGTCTTGTACTTATCTGGCTTGATTGAAAACTCAAAAACTGCATCTGCGCCGTTGAGTTGCTCTTTGGCAAGTGGACCATATGGAACAATAGCTTGATGATTTACAAGTTTATCACTACTGTCTACTTCAAAATACTCTATGCTTGTAAATTTAAAAGCTGTGTCTTGATGTAAAAATATAGTCTGTTCTCTCTTTGTTTCATTAAAGAGTTTTATTTTTACCCAAACGTCTTTAACTTTAATACCCAAAGAGTCCCTGTTTGGACCTTGCTTAAACTGCTTAGATTTAATATCTTCAAACTTTACTTCATTCGTTTTATCAACAAGATAACTTAGCTCAAAATCTGTAATGCTAAAAGTATCAGAATCTATTTTTACGACAGGCTCTGCCAATAAGAGTGAAAAGAGCGATAAAAATAGTACTACCAATCTCATATGCTTTTTCTTATATTTTATTTAACTACTCTATAATATCTAAATTGAGTTTATATAAGACACTATTGTCTCTTAAGCTCTATTTTATAAGCAATTTTTGGATTGACTAAACTTCTATAACTTGCCTATACTAACGCTAAATTTATATTTAAAAAGGGGCAAACATGAGACATAGGACTAAAACACACCTCTTAAGCAAAGAGCAGATAGAGGAGCTATTTTTGCGAGCTGAAGTTGGGCGGCTTGGAACTTTTTCTCAAGATGGTTTTCCATATATCCTGCCTATGCATTTTGTATATTTTGAAGATAAAATATATATGCACGGCTTACCAAAGGGTAAAAAAATTGACAACATTGCGTTTAACCAAAATGTCTGTTTTGAGATAGATGAGATGTTCTCTTTATTGCATGAAGGTGTTAAAAATCCTTGCGATGTAAACACGGAGTTCAATAGTATTATCGCTAACGGTACAGCTTCAATCGTAACTGATTTTGATGAGAAAAAAATCGCACTATCTAAAATCATAGAAAAATTCACTCCTCATCTAGCAGATAAAGAGATGCCTCTTAAGATGATAAATACAACCGCTGTTATAAGAGTGGATATTTTAGAGTGCGTAGGAAGATATTACAAATAAGGGAGAAATCTCTCCTTTTAAAGTTCATTAAACTTCTCTGTTTTGTTTATTTAAAGACTCATAAGCAATCAGTATTTTTTTGCGCTCAATTCCCCATCTATAGCCACTCATAGCTCCACTTTTAGCTATGACTCTATGGCAGGGGATAAGATACCCTATGTGGTTTTTTCCAATGGCACTCGCTACCGCTCTGGCTGCTTTTGGTTTATCTACAAAATTTGCTATATCTTGGTAGGTTGCTACTACCCCGTTTGGCAGGTTTAAAAGAGCTCTCCAGACATTTACTTGAAGATTTGTCCCCTTTACGTAAAGGGAGTATTTTTTATTTTTTATAAAGATATTTTCTAGGTACTCATTTGCGGCTTTTTCATCAAAACAGAGATTTGCATTTTCCCAAAGCTCTTTAAATCTACTGAAAATCTCATTTTTATTATTATCAATAAAACCCAAATAACAGATGCCTTTGTCCGTAAATCCTATCAAAGCCTCTCCAAAAGGAGTTTCTCCAAATCCGTAAGTTATTAAAACATCTCTGCCCTTTTCTCTCCACTCCCTTGGAGTTACCCCGATTAGGTTTACAAAAAGTTCATGCAGTCTGCTTGAGCTTGAGAGTCCCATATCTAAACTGCTCTCAAGTATGGATTTGGACTCTTTTATATGCTCTTTTGCATAGTTTAGTGTGACGCTGTGTAAAAACTGCATAGGAGTAACACCTACATACTCTTTAAATACTCTTATAAAGTGGTATTTGCTCATGCCGATATTTTTAGCGACTTCATCAATTGAAGGGTGCTCTTTGAAATTCTCATCAATATATTTGATTGCTTTTTCTATCTGTATATAGTTGCTATTAAAAGTATGCATCGCCTCTCCAAACTCTCAAAAAAACCTTAGTAAGTCGATTGATTGTAAATCACAAAATTCCTAGCTAATTCTTCTAACTCTCTGTTTATTTTAGCATGGAGAACTTTATCTTCAATATTATCTAAAACATCGCAGATTTTATTTGCGATAAACTCAAACTCTTTTTCTTTCATACCTCTTGCCGTTAATGCAGGGCTTCCTATTCTGATACCCGAGGTTATAAACGGTGTTCTCTTCTCTCCCGGAACTGTGTTTTTATTTACAGTTATTCCCGCATCTGCTAAAGCAGCATCTGCATCTTTACCCGAAAAAGGTCTGTTTAAAAATGATACCAAAACAAGATGATTGTCCGTTCCGCCTGAGACAAGCTCAAAACCTCTTGCAAGCAGTACTCTCTCAAGCACTTTAGCATTTGCCTTTACTTGTTTTGCGTACTCTCTCCATGATGAATCTAGCACCTCTTTAAATGCAACTGCCTTCGCAGCTATAACGTGGACAAGCGGTCCACCTTGAGTTCCGGGGAAAATGGCTGAGTTGATTTTTTTAGCAATCTCCTCATTATTTGTCATAATCACACCGCCTCTTGGACCTCTTAGAGTTTTATGTGTAGTAGTTGTTACAACATCGGCATAAGGAAATGGGCTAATATGCTCGTTCGCTGCAACAAGACCTGCAACGTGGGCAATGTCGGCAAATAAAATAGCACCAACCTCATCGGCTATCTCTTTGAACTTTTTAAAGTCTATCTCTCTTGCGTATGCACTAGCACCGCAAACTATAATTTTTGGTTGAGTGATTTTTGCAATCTCTAAAACTCTCTCATAGTTGATTCTTCCATCAAGCTCTACCCCATAATAAAATGCCGAGTAGTTTTTACCTGAAAAAGATGGTTTGCTTCCATGAGTTAAATGTCCACCATCAGAGAGATTCATACCTAAAATTCTATCTCCTGCTTGAAGGAGTGCCGCATACACGGCAGCATTTGCTTGACTTCCTGAGTGGGGCTGAACGTTGGCATAAGTACAACCAAAGATTTTACAAACCCTCTCAATCGCCAACTGCTCAATGGCATCAGCTTCCTCACAACCACTGTAGTATCTCTTATATGGATACCCCTCAGCATATTTGTTAGTAAAAACACTTCCCATTGCCTGCATAACCGCTGGGCTTGTAAAGTTCTCACTAGCAATCATCTCAAGGTGATTAGTTTGTCTCTTTAGCTCTTTTTCAATAATTGAAAAAACTTCACTATCTGCAACATCCAAGCTTGCGTTTGATATAAAACTCATCTTTTTTCTCCAACCTTTGATTTTTAAAAGGATAACCGAATTAAAAAGATTTAACAATCCAAAAATTGCTATTTTAGTAGAGTGTTTTATCCTCTTTTGCACTCCATGCTACAAAGGGTTTTAAGCACTCCTCTCTGTCGATATTTTTTAGCTTTAAAGTCTCTTTTTCATAAAACTCTTTATCTCTAAAGCCTATCTTATCGGCATCTTCACTTGTCGCCCCATAATATACTGTTTTTATATTTGCCCACTTTATAGCACCCAAGCACATCGGACATGGCATACATGTAGTATATAGTTCGCATCCACTCAGATCAAACGTATTAAGCTTTTTTGAGGCTTTTCTTATAGCATTTATCTCTGCATGAGCAGTTGCATCGTTTTGTTTTAAAACTTGATTATGAGCTTTTGAGATAACCTTGCCGTTTTTTACAACAACTGCACCAAAGGGTCCGCCATGATTATGTTTCACACCGTCAAATGCCTCTTTTATCGCTTGGAGCATAAAGTTATTCATCTTATTTATTTAAAAACCCCATAAGTTTTTCACTGTCAAAACTTGCGTCTTTCTCTTTTTTAATCTCTTGCTCAAAATCTTCTAAAGTAAAGAGCGGTTCTTCTCTTACTGCGACTCTATATGCCGTATTTTTTATAATTAGATTTATCTGCCCGCCCGTTAGTGAGTAACTTGCAAGCTCATTTACATCAAAACCGTCCTCATAAGGAGCATTTACGGGAAGCATCTTGTTCCAAAGAGAGAGTCTCTGCTCTTTGTTTGGTTTTTTAAACTCTATCTTGTAGTTGAAGCGTCTTGAGAATGCCTTGTCTATGTTTTCTAAAAGGTTTGTAGTAGCGATAAGTACGCCCCTAAACTTCTCTATCTGCTCCAAAAAGATATTTTGCATCTGGTTATGCATCTGATCAGCTCCGCTGCTTGCTCCGCTTGAGCGTGCACCCAAAAACTGATCTGCTTCATTTAGTAGAAGTATCGGCTCTGTCTTTGTTTTTTCACACAAATCGTAAAAAGTATCAAAAATCTTACGAACATTTTTTTCACTCTCTCCTACATACATAGAAAGAATCTTTGAGCAGTCAAATGCTAAAACCTGACGCTTTAGAGATTTTGCAAGCGAATATGCCGTCATGGTTTTACCCGTTCCTGCTGCTCCGTAGAAGATTATTCTTGCATCAATACCGCTCTTTTTATCTTTTACACCCCACTCTACAAGTCTGCCAACAACCTCTTTATCTAGCTGTCTCATAAGATTTTGGAGTGTCTCTTGAGTATCATGCGCAAGTACGACATCTTCTAGTGAGGTCTCAGGCTCTACAAGCTCAAAAATATCCTGCTCATCTATAAGAGTATTAAGTTTTATACGACGAACTTTTTTGTTTTTTTGTGGATGAATAATGCTTTGAAGAACATCATCGACAATATAAAATGCACGTGAAATTCCTCCAAAAGGATTAAGCATCTCCTCATAATCAATAATTCCCTCATTTATAAGGTTTGAGCCATCCTCTAAAAGAGAGCGGTTTTTTATACGCTCATACTCATCAAGCGATATCAGCTCAATTAGCGTGTTCATATCACGCAGGGATGAGTCTGTGGCACTATACTCCTCACGAAGAAGGGCTAGAAAAATAACCTGCTCTTTTGAGTCCATCTTTTTTTGCTTGAAAAACTTATCAAGCACCAATTTTTCCGGAGTCTGTGCGACTCTATCTTCTATACGCTTTTCTAATATTTTCAACTTAGCCTGAGTTCTATCAATCCCCAAAGAGTGCTCATGTACATTTTGGCGGATTGCACTCATCTTTTGGTAGAGGTCTATTCGTAAAAACTGATCTTGAAGATACTCAAGATGATCAGAGTATGGCTTAATGTCAGGCAGTTCACTCTCTAAGGCTCCCTCTTGAAGCAGTTTTAAAAATGACGGCGAGAGACCGACTGCGCTGTTTAAAAGCTCTAGAGGTGTTACTTCTGAAATCTTTATAGGCGTAAAGCTTTGCTGATGAAGCCAGCCTAGTTCTAAGAGAAGCTTTACCTCTGAAATATGCTTAATTGCTTCATACTTTTCTTCGCCGTAAATCTCTTGCAAAAGATCAAGTATAACAGCATCATCTTCTCCTCGCATATATCTTTTCGCAAGTGTCTGCAACAAGCGTGCTTCTGTTTTGCTACACTTTAGCTGTGCGTAAATAAGCGTTTTTTCTATATCTTTCGCTTCTAAAAAATCGATTAATGTTTCCAATTATTTCCTTAAAATTTATATTCTATTGCAGATGAGATTATCAATACATTTGAGTTTGAAAACTCTCCATCTAGCTTAGCGTTTGAGACCGTTCTATCTTCTCTTATGGAGTAAAGAGCGGCTAACCCTATACTTATCTTCTTATCTATTTGATATCTTGAACCAAAAGAGAACGAAACGGAGTCACTACCGGGCATCTCAAACCCTAATGTCGTTTCAGGTACAGGTGACTCATCTATAATAATACCGCCCATTAGAGTAAATTTATCTAATTTTTGAGTAATACCCAGACGATAAGCACTTGAGTCTTTCCAGTTTTTTGCAACCGGCTCACCAAAAACAAGATTTGTAACAGGATCTACGCCTGCACCATAATTAAAATCAAGCTCCTTATACTCAGACCAAAAATTTCTCTCATAGACAAACTCTATAGTTGTATCGCTTAAAAAAGTATAAGCAACAGCCGCATTAAAAAGTGCAGGAACAACTACATCTACCGATGCACTGCTGTTTGACCTATATATAGCGCCAAGCCCGCCGCCAAATTTATTTGTAGTGTCTCTATAAAAGAGTGTAGCATCCCCATCGATGCTTAAATCTACTTTTGAGCGGTATGTCAAAGCCGCCTCAAATTCAGGTGTCGGCTTATATGATAGTGCCAGATTATATCCAAAATCTATAGAGTCGCCATTCATATCGCGCAATGCGGTAGGCGAGGTACTCTTTACCACTCCCTCTGAATAGATAGCCCTAAGACCTAAAGCAACAGCAACTTTATCGCCTATAGGAAGTGCAACACTCGGGTTTATTTCAAGAGTTTTAAGCGTAAACTCTTGTGCACTGTATATAGCAGGCGCATCTTCCCACCTCTTTGAGAGACCGGCAGGAGATACTATGCTAAGCCCAAAGCGAGCACCGCTAATCTCTGGTGAAACATAGCCAAGAGAGGGAACAAAAAAGTTCTCTTTTTTTGAGTTTATATCTATGCCCGCCGCTTCATAATCTACATCGCTAAGTCCGATATAGATTAGATTTGCTTCCATAACCGCTTCATCTTTCATAAAAATCATATTTGCAGGGTTATAGTATGCGGCATCGGCACCACTTGCATGTGCAACATTTGCGGCACTAAGTGCAACAGAGCCAAGCGAAGTCTCCGGAATCTTATAGCCACTGGCAAACAGAGTAATTCCTAGTGCTAAAAACAGAACAATACTTCTCAACAATTTATATCCCCCACCTCTATTAAAAGAGCTGATTTTACACAAATAGCCCTTAATCTACAAAAGAGTATAAAAGCTCTATCTCCTCTTTCCAGATACTATCATCAATAGTCTCTAAGATAAGCGGAATATCATCCATTCTCTTATCATTCATGATAAATCTAAATGCATCAAGTCCAATCTCGCCTTTTCCAAGTGAGTGATGTCTATCTACACGTGAAGCAAATTTTGCTTTTGAGTCGTTTATATGCATCCCCATAAGATACTTAAAGCCGATAACTTTATCAAACTCACTCCAAGTTTTATCATACGCCTCTCTTGTCCTTATATCATAACCCGCAGTAAACATATGACATGTATCGATGCAGACTCCAACACGGCTTTTATCCTCTACTTTGTCTATAATTTGCGCTAGATGCTCAAACTTCCAACCGAGATTGCTTCCTTGCCCTGCGGTATTTTCAAGAACAAGACTAACGCCGCTTGTTTTATCTAGAGTTCTATTCATAGCATCTGCAATTTTATCAAGAGACTCATCTTCACTTATCTTCTTAAGATGGCTTCCCGGATGAAAATTAAGTCTATCTAATCCTAATAGTTCACATCTTTGCACCTCATCTAGAAATGCATCCATCGATTTTTCTCTTTTGTCGGCTTCAGGATGCCCGAGATTTATAAGATAGCTGTCATGAGGAAGTATATGTTTGGGCAAAATCCCGCTTTTGTCTAACGCCTCCTTGAACTTATCTATCGTCTCGCTATCAAGCTCTTTAGCACTCCATTGCCTTTGGTTTTTGGTAAAGAGTGCAAACGCTTTTGCACCGATAGCCACGGCATTTTCTACCGCATTAAAAACTCCTCCGCTTGCACTTACATGTGCGCCTACAAACTTACTCATCTAAATCCTTTATATTAAATATTATTGAATTTTTTCTATCTTTAAAAAAAACACCCTTTGACTCCACTCTATAGCTTATATCAACCTCTTTATCTTGAATCTTTTGAGTAAATCCACCCGCAGTTTTACTTAGATTTATACCGTTGTAAATTGCTTTTGAGAGCAGTATGTTTTGAAGCGTGTCATCCGGATATGCTTCATTTAGATAATCTTTGTTGAAACCTCTTTTGCTCATACAGCCGTCACTAACGCAAATAAGATGATTTATAGCTATCTTCTCTATGCTTTTGCCTGCCATAAAGAGTTCAAGCTCTATTGATTTGTCACTGTTACGAAGATAACCAACGTCTGAGAACTTAATCTTTGGCGATTTTATGGTAATGATTTTTGTCTGTGTATGCTCATAGTTTTTTATGCCGCATGAGCTAAAAAAAAGAGTGAAAACAAGTAATATATATTTCATAAGCGAATTGTACCAACATAAAACTACAAATCATAAAACATAGCCACCAAATATTATTTAAAGAGTGATAAAATTCCAAAAAAAATTAAAGGATGCGCATGTACGGTAAAATCCAAGCAGTTGTTCAAAGCAAAAACTTCACAAATTTTATAACTTTACTAATTATACTAAACGGCATAACTATGGGGCTTGAGACTTCAAAAGAGTTTATGGTTAATTTTGCTTCATTTACTTCACTCTTTAATACATTTGTAATTTCAGTATTTACGGTAGAGATAGTGATGAGAATCTATGTTCACAGGCTCTCTTTTTTTAAAGATCCATGGAGTATTTTTGACTTTACAATCGTTGCAATTTCACTAGTTCCGCTAAGTGCAGGCTTTGAGATTTTAAGAGTTTTGAGGGTTCTAAGGCTCTTTAGATTAGTAACGGTAGTTCCGCAGATGAGAAAAATTGTCTCCGCACTTATAAGTGTTATCCCCGGTATGCTCTCAATCGCCGCTCTTATGAGTCTCTTTTTTTATATCTTTGCAATTATGGCTACACAGCTATATTCCGAGAAGTTTCCCCAATGGTTTGGAACTTTAGGCGAATCTTTTTATACGCTCTTTCAAATCATGACACTAGAATCTTGGTCTATGGGAATAGTTCGCCCTATCATGGAGGTTTACCCGCTTGCATGGATATTTTTTGTGCCGTTTATCTTTATAGTTACATTTGTTATGATAAACCTCATTGTTGCTATAGTAGTTGATGCGATGTCGATTATAAACAAAAAAGAGCAAGAGCATATAGTTGAAGAAGTTCAAGTAGCAAACAACAGTACAAATAGTGAACTTGTAAAGCTAAGAGAAGAGATTACAGAGCTAAAATCCTTGATAAGAGCAGGTATAAAAACCTAGCTTAAACGGTGCTAGGTTAGTATGCAACAGTTCTCATGCGTGAAATGATATGATCTGCATCGTCACCTAAGTGCTCTTGAATCATAGTATATAGCATCTGCTCCTCTTTCATATTATGCTGTTGCATTAATATCATAAGAGTCTCAGAGATACCAAAAAACTTATCATTATCTTTGGCTTGGATAGCATCCTCCATCTTTGAGAGAAGCTCTCTCATCTGCTCATGCTCCATCACCATAACCTGAGTTGGACCCTGAGTCATACCTGATGCATTTTCAAACTGTGGAAAAAGAACCATCTCCTCCATCTTAAAGTGGTTTGTCAAAGCATCAGAAAACTCTTCAAACTTTGATAATGCCTCATCACTCTTAGAAGCAACTGCATCTTCCATCTGCGCAAAAATTTCATCACAATCTCTATGATCTTGAGTCATAAACTCTTTAATATTAGACATTTTTTATCCTCGTTGTTTTTTTTTAAATTTGATTAAAATCTATAAAGTGCATAAGAAATCATACTCACATAAAGGGTCATGTAAAATAGATATACATATATAAACACTATGCTTAATTTAAGATAGTTTGCTATAGATAAAAATACATACACAAACAAGTTGAGTATCCATAACTGTATCAAAGTTCCCCACTCAATAGTGATGCTATGACTTATTTTAAGCATCCCTGCTATTATTATGCTCCAAAATATTACTGTGTGAAACAGTTGTAACCTGTCAATCCAAGTAAATATAAACCTTCTCTTTGATTTATTAAAACTTTTATTTGCAACAACATCTTCTATGTGTGCAAAAATCTCATCACAAACATTGTGCTCTTGAGTTATAAAATTATTAATATTAGACATTTTTCACCCTAATTTAATTTGGAAAAAATTATACTCTTTTCTTACAAAAATTTAATTGACAATCATCAAACAAGACTCTTGTCTCTAAGAGCTTTTATGTCAATTTGCCATATTTTAAACCTTTGCTTACAAATTTATATATAATCAATTTATGAAAATACACATAGATATAGATTGCTTTTTCGTAAGTGCCGCTCGCATAAATGACCCATCGCTTGAGCGTAAACCTGTTGCAATAGGTGGGCGGAGTGATACGAAGATATTTAGCAAGGATGCTAAAAAACAGACGGTAAACTTTGAGAACTCCGGCTCGTTTGTGCCTACTTTTTATAAAACTTATGAGAAGAGTGATGATGACTTAAACGCCTTTAGAGATGCGGACGGTAGAGTTAGAGGCATACTGACAACTTCAAGTTATGAGGCAAGAGCTTACGGCGTAAAAACTGCTATGAGCATAAGAGAGGCTTTGACATTATGTCCACAGCTTATTATAAAAGCACCCAACATGACGCTTTATCAAAAACTCTCTCATGAGCTTCATGAATTTTTGCAAACCAAGATTCCTTTAGTCGAGCAGGCAAGCATTGATGAGTTTTTCGGAGATTTAAGCGGTTGGGTAGATGATGAGGATGTGCCTCGTTTTATCGATGATTTGCGTCATGAGATAAAAAAAGTCACTAAACTCCCCGTCTCTATCGGCGCGGCAAAGACCCGCTATATTGCAAAGCTTGCAACATCTCATGCAAAACCCTTTGGCAGCAGAGTCGTTTATGCCCATGAAATGGATAGTTTCATAGATAAAATTCCGGTAGGAGAGTTTGCTGGGATAGGCAAAAGTATGAAAGAAAAACTAAGCTCTGTCCAGATTCATACTCTTGGGGATTTGAAAAATAGACGAGGAACAGTTGAGTCTTGGGGACCTTATGCTAAAGAGCTATATGCAAGAGTAACTGGGCAGAGTGATGAAGAGATTCAGACAAAACATCTAAGAAAAAGCATCGGTATCTCTCGAACTTTTGACCCTCTTTATGATAGAAGTGAACTCAGAAGAAGAGTGCATGTTCTTGCTCGTCATCTTAGTTTTGCCATCTTAAAACTCAAAGTAATTCCTACCGTTTTTCATCTTGGCATCGCTTATGAGATGAAGCAAAAATCTCATAAAAACATAACACTTTGTGAGGTTTTTACAGAGAAAAAATTTGACTCTCTATGTCAATCCCTATTCAATGAAGCCGACATTCACAAAAGACTCCATGCTATTCGTATAAGCATAAACTGCTCAAGCTTTACTAGAGAGTCAAAAAGAGAGCTCTCTCTTATCGGTTTTAATGATGAACAGAAGATGCAAAGATTGACCAAATATTCGCAAGATATAAGAGAGAAATACGGTATAGATGTGTTGAAATGGGGAAGTGAATTATGATAGAATAGAAGAATGATAAAGAACAAACTTTTGGAGCAGTTTCGCTCATTTTATTCAAGAAATTATCCAGATGATATGGAGACTCAGATTGAGTATTTTTCAATCTTTGGTGGACTTGGTTGGGAAGTAGATACAACCCAAGAGGCGACTGCTTTAATCAAAGAGCTAATCCTTGATAGGTTTGTACTTTTAAGAAAAAAGATAGAAGACTTAACTATGGCTGACAGAGGTTGTTTGCGTCTTTTGCGTGCTTTAGCCGTAGGTGATAGAAAGATATTTTCAGCTTTTAACAGAGCCGGTCTTAACAACGCAAACGGTGGAAGTGCTCTAAATTTTCTAGAGCAAAAAGGGCTTATTCAAATAGAGTTCTCAAGAGAGGAGCCAGCTCGTAGCCTTAACCCAAAAGGCAAACTCAAAAGAGAGGTCGCAAGATATAGAATCTCTCACAAAGTTCTCTTCACTCACCCTTTTGTAAGATTTTGGTTCTACTTTGTAGCTCCATATACAAAAGAGATACAAGAGGGTAATTACGATAATTTTTTTAAAGATTTTAACAAGAGAAGGCATAGTTATACAAGTCTAGTTTTTGAAGAGTTATCAGAGGTTTTACTAAACTACAATCTCAGAGATTCTCAGATTTTAAGCTCTGGGAGCTACTGGAGTGCAAATATAGAGATAGATATACTTACTATAACTAAAGATGAGAAAATTTATGTCGCAGAGTGCAAATGGTCAAATCGCAAAGTAAATAAAAGTGAGTTGCATAAACTTTTAGATAAGTGCCAAAAACTCGGTATTGAACCGACACAAGCGGTTCTGTTTTCAAAAAGAGGTTTTTCCAAAGAGCTTCTAAGCCATCAAGGCAAAAAGCTTGCCCTATATAGCGCGCAAGACTTTGAAGCACTTGTTAAAAACATAAAAAGAGATGAGCTAATAGAGGATTTTTTTTAGTTTATTCTTAGTGCAGAGTATGCTTCTTGAAGAAGTTGAAACTTTTGTGTGTAGTGCTCAACCATATGTGGAGCTTCTTGTAAAACCTTATCAGGATGATACGCCTTTGCAAGCCTCTTATAACTCTCTTTTAAACTATTTTGACTAGCCCCGATTGGACACTGCAATACCGCATAAAAATGATTTTTTTGCTCATCTTCCTTGTCGCTACATAGATTTCCAAAACTATATTTTGCAAAATCACTATAGAGCTTGCTCATGAAGCGATTGTTGTAGCTATACTTTATCCGGTAATGCAAAACATTTCGCTTATTAAGCGCTCTCTCTAATCTAGCTTTTGCCTTATAATCTGAGACATCAAGGACTAAAGATATATCCGTTCCCCTCTCTACATAAACTTCAAGCTGCGAACGAAGATAACTTAAAACCCAAGAGTTTGGGTAGCCCAGTGAAATCAATACTGTATCACTATTGTAGGCATAGAGATTAACAGTTATCTCCTGAGGTTCCTCTTGTTTGTTAAGCTCTATTCTAATTGGCTGATTTCCAAACTTAAGTAGTGAACGAAGAAAAAACTCATGTGAAAAGTCATGTTTTAAAGCGTGGTGCTGGCTTAATTGACTTATGAACAACTCTCTCTCTTGAGCTAAAACTTCATTTCTAAATACCATGACGGCTTTAGGCAAAAAAAGCATACCTCTTGAATGATTATTCAAGAAATTCTTCATCCACTCACTGTTTAATGTATCAAAATCTGTAGTAACGAGAATAAGATTATCTCTTAATACTATATCCATCAACTTAACCTCTATAGAGTTTTTACTAAATCAAAGCAATAAAAGTTCCAAACTAACAGATATTTTTATACATTGCAGGTTGTCTATCTCTTATAAGTCCCCAGTACTCTCTTTGCTTTTGATTATCTTCTATATCAAACTCTGCATAAAGAATCTCCTCTTTATCTCTAGAGGCTTCTGCAATTTTTGCACCCGTATAGTCTGTTATAAATGATGAGCCGTAAAAATCAAGGCTACATGTCTCGCCCTTCTCTTTGCCGATTCTATTTGCAACTACAACGGGTACGGTATTTGTAGCGGCATGTCCCATCTGAACTCTCTGCCAATGCTCTTTTGAGTCAAGATGAATCTCAGGCTCACTTCCAATAGCTGTCGGGTAAAAGATGATCTCCGCTCCCATTAGCGTTAAAGCTCTTGCCGTCTCACAAAACCACTGATCCCAACAGATACCGACACCTATTTTTGCATACTTGGTATCATAGACTTTAAAGCCCGTATTGCCTGGTTTAAAGTAGAATTTCTCTTCATATCCGGGGCCGTCTGGGATATGCGTTTTTCGGTAGTTTTCCATAATAGTGCCATCGGCATCTGCGACGACTAAGGAGTTAAAATAACCCTCATCACTCTTTTCAAAATAGCTTATCAAGATAACTACTTGAAGCTCTTTTGCAAGTTTAGCAAAGCGTTCTATTAGCTTGTTTGCTTCCCTTGGCGATGCCCATGAGAAATATTTTTCATCCATATCTTTACAAAAGTACAATCCCTCAAATAACTCAGGCAGAAGTATAATCTGCGCACCTTTTGAGGCTGCCTCTCTAGCTAATCTTTCGGCTTTATCTATATTTGCAGCTTTATCTTCGCCCATCTGCATCTGAATAGCACTAACCTTAACCATCTTCTACCTCACTAGACGCTTTTAGCTTTTTCCATCTTTTTTCTCTCAAACTTCATCTTGTCTTGAAACTTTTTACTTCTATCTTTTGCAAAAACCTGCATATCTTCAATCTCATCCATCTCATCAACTATCTCAGCGCCCAAAAGCGTCTCAATTGCATCTTCAAGAGTAACAACACCAACTGTTTGACCATAACTGTCATAAACTATAAATAGATGTGTTTTTCGCTTTAAGAACTGATCTATCAGAGTAGGTACAGGAATATTTTCTGATACCATATGCACTTCATGCGAAATCTTTTCTAACGTCGTTTTGTCATTATCTTCATTGCTCTCTTCAAGTATTCTTTGACTAAAGACAATACCGACTACGTCATCAAGCGTCTCGCCATAGATAGGGATTCGAGAGTGAATGTACATTTTATCATCTTCTATCGCTTCTTCAATAGTTGTTGAGCTAGGCAGAGCAAAAACAACACTTCTTGGTGTCATAATATCTTTTGCTTTAATATTTTTAAGTTTTAGGAGGTTCTCAATCAGATCACTCTCTTTACTTAAAATAGCACCCTCTCTCTCACCCATAGCGACAATTGCCATAATCTCATCACGCGAAAAGTTGCTCTGATGCTTCTTGTTTCTTGAGATATACTTTGTCAAAAATGATGAAAACCAAGTAAAAGGAGCGCTAATTGTCATCATAAATGAAATCATATATGCAGAGGGCACTAAAAGTCTTTTCCAGTAGAGCGCGCCTATAGTTTTTGGAATAATCTCTGAGAGGTACAAAATAAGAAGCGTTACAACAAAAGCAACTAGTGTTTGCCACTCCTCCCCAAAAAGAATCTGTGTTTGAGCACCAACACCGGCTGCACCCATTGTATGGGCAAAGGTGTTTACAGTCAAAATTGATGAAATCGGCTTGTCAATATTTGACTTGAAGCCTTTTAGCTTACTTACTAGATTTTCATTATGATCTTTAGACAAACTTTCAACATATGAGTTTGTGCTTGATAACAATACTGCTTCTAGAATCGAACATAGAAACGATATTAAAATGGCAAGTGAGAGGTAAACAATGAGTAGAGTCATAGGATTGCTCCTACATAAACATGGGTAAAACTACGCGAGGCCGGGTCGCTTTGGGTCATTATAAAATTTCCTTTTAATTTTTGCGCAAATTATAGCACATTAAGGTTACAGCAAAGGGAATTATCAAAAAAAGGTACATTTTGTATCATATTAGTAAATATATTTTACTTATAAAAGCATGCACTCATGTATCCGACAACACTTTGCGTATCTCCGCTTGCATCTGCACTTGTCCTATAATCTAGCAACTGCGCCTTGAGCCCAAGTTTTTTTGCACTTATTAGCAGTGCTTCTACGCCAAGCTTTCCGCATGCTTCGCATCCGCTATGAAGTTTGGCTATATCAATATTTTGAACTGCTTCAAGACAAATATTGTCAAGTCTAGTCGCATTACTAAGATTGTGAAAGTGACTCAAATCAGTACTTATTATAACTCCGCAATCTTCAAGACTTAAAACATAATCTATAATTTCAGATAAACTAGAGGAGTCTGCATAAGAGTAAACAAGCTCAACTATCTCGGCATCTTCAAAGTAGTACTTTATGAAAGGAAACTGCACCTCTGTACTATGCTCCATATGAGCTTCGGGATTACATGAGAGAGCAAACTTCTCCTTTAATGCCTTTTGCAAAAAGCTTGAGTTATTTAAATCTCCAAAGGGTGTCTCATAGACCTCATAGTTACATAAAGAGACCCCTTCAAACCCTATTTTATGAGAAGGACCAATAACTACAAACTTTTTAATCCCGCTATTTTCTAAAACTTTATATGCTATATTTGCGCTGTAACCTGAGTAGATATAACCTGCATGAGGAACTATCACGGCTCTGCTTTTAATAGCAGGCAAAACATTATCCTCCTCATAGACCGTACTAAAATGTTCAAAATATCTCTCAATCTCAACAGCTCTCGCCGGATAAAAAGATCCACTAACGCTCATTATTCGTTTCATTTTAATCTCCTGCTTCTTTCATTATAACAGAGGTATCTTATCAAACTCTTCGTCAATTGCTTCAACTCTGTATCTATATATGAGAGGGTGCTCATCGTACGCTGATGGGCTTAATCCTGCTTTTGCACTAAGATGTTCTAAAAACTCTTTTGGCGATTTTAGCTGCTCCCAAACTTGAGGTAAAAATGTCCCCTGATACCTATGATGCTTAAAGATTAATCCATCTACATTAGGCTCTACCTTTGTGAGTAAATCACTAAAATCTTCATACTCTAATATTTCTGGCTCACTAAGTACAGAGACTTCTAGATTAATTTGTGAAAGCTCTTTTTCATAAAGCGGATTAAATCTAGGATCCTTAAATGCAGCAGCTTTGGCATTTTGAACAACATCGTCATAGAGCGAGCGATAAGCAACAATGGTACCTATACAACCCCGCAGATGCCCATCATGCTTAAGTGTTACAAATGTCGCACCATCTTCGTTTAAAAATGGGTATTTATCAAGAAGAAGCTTCTTGTTAATACTATATGAATTATTAAACTGCTCAAGTATTGCATTTTTTGCAATTTTAAGTAAAACAGAGTCTAGCATTTTAACTCCTTTTTTTAGCCCACTATCTCTCTTAAGGCATCTTCAAATTTTTCATAATGAAACACAAATCCATGTTCTAGCAGTCTTGAAGGGTAGACCTCTTTTGAGTCAAGAATAACATTAGCACCCTCCCCAAAAATCAGCTTTATCAAAAAAGCGGGAACACAAAAAAATGTCGGGCGCTTTAAAACTTTGCCCAAAATTTTTGTCTGCTCTATATTTGAGAGAGGATATGGAGAGGTAAAGTTTACCGAACCGGTTATGGCAGGAGTTTTTATTATAAACTCTACTGCTCTTAGTAAATCTTCTATGTGTATCCATGAGACCATCTGAGTTCCACTTCCAAGCTTCCCTCCGACTCCCATTTTAAAAGGAGGCAGTATTTTATCCATAGCACCGCCCTCTTTTGCAAAAATCACGCCAAACCTCATCTGTACAACTCTTACACCTAAAGGCTCTGCTTTTTTAGCCTCTGCCTCCCACTCCAAGCAAAGGGCAGACAAAAAATCATCGGCATACTTTTTAGAGTCATCATCATGAGAGTAGTTAGAGTCGTAAATACCAACGGCAGAAGCACTCAAAAAAAGCTTCGGCTTCTCTTTACATATCTTCATTGCATCTACTACTTTTTTTGTGCTATCGATACGACTGCTGCGAAGCCCCTTTTTGTACTCATCGCTCCAACGTGCCAAGATGGTTGTTCCGCTTAAATTGATTAGGATGTCACAACCCTCCAGCTGTTTGGCAATACTTTCTATTGTAGTCTCTTGGCGTATTTTCAGACCTACTATTTTATTGTGCTGTGGATTGAAAAACTCCTCTAGTTTAGAACCCACTAATCCGCTTTTACCACAAATTGCTATTTTAAGCTTATTGCCTATTGACATGTGAGACTCCTTGAGATTGCATCTGCTTTAATTATATGTTTTAGTTAATAAAAAAGTCCTTACTATTTTATTATAACTCCAAAAGCACCGTATCTCTTCTTGTTACTTCAAGCTTCTTACATGCGCTCTCAAAAGCCCCACTCTCACCTATTAGAATGCATTTATGTTTTGCTCTTGTAACTGCGGTGTAAATCAACTTGGTATTGTGCATGATATAGTGAGAAAAACTTATAGGAATAACTACTATATCATACTCCATGCCTTGTACTTTATGAATAGTTAGTGCGTATGAGAGCATCAGATGACTACGTAGCTCTTCATACTCATAAACTACCACAACATCCTCATTTGGATAAAATACGAACACTTGTTCATCATCTTCATTTATCTTAAAGAGAAGTCCACTCATGCCGTTAAATATTCTCCTGTGAGCAGAATCTTCACCGCTTTTAAAACCTTCACCGCTCCATGATGTCATGTTCTCATTTTTGGTATGAACTACTTTATCCATCAGCCTAAACTCCACACCACCCTTTTTCACGCTTTTTTTAGGATTTGGATTGAAGTACTCCTGCAAGACACTATTAAGGTTGTTAGCACCTAAAACTCCGCCTTTCATAGGCGTTATAACCTGAAAATAGTTCAGATACTCTTTTATAAGTTTGTTGCTTAGTCTGTATCTTGCTTTTTTAATTGACTCCACAACCTTATGGGCAATCTCGCTTACAATCTGATTTGAGTTAGCTTCTCGCATCTCTTGTAGCTCATTTTGGGAGAGTTGATTTTTAAGAGCGTAGTAGTTCCGCATACTAACATCAATAAACTCAAAATCCTCATACTCATCCCTATACTGAGGCACTATCCCCTTTCTTATGTCATTTGCAATCAAAGTTATAGCTTTATCTTCACTCTGTCTGTAAATCTTTGTAAGTTTTACTATCGGTGCCAACTCCAGAGTCAAAACATCACTCAAAACATTCCCCGCGCCAATTGGCGGAAGCTGTGCATCATCTCCGACAATAATAACTACCGCCTTTTTGCTAACCTTTCTCATCACTCTTGCAAACAGAGAGGAGTTTATCATGGAGGCTTCATCTATGAGAACAACAGCGTATGGAAACTCATCTCTATCTTCAAACTTAACTAAAAGCGATTGAATTGTTGCACTCTCATAACCTGTCGTATCCGCAATGCGCTGAGAAGCTATACCGCTAAGTGCACATGTCATTATCTCTTTTTTGTCATATCTTGTGTTTAGCAAGTCAAGTATAGTTTTTGAAGTCGTGCTCTTTCCCGTTCCTGCATATCCGACTAAAAAGAGCAGAGATACACCTTCGTTGATTTTTAAAACTGCCTCTTTTTGCTGCTGCCCAAGCTTTAGCTCATGAGAGTCTAAAAACTCATCCAAGTCTTTAACAAACGCCCCACTCTCTTTTTTTGCCCTAGCCTTAAAATCATCATATAAAAACTTCTCAGAGTCATAGAGTCTGGCAGGGGAGACGCGGTTGTTTTTCATGATAACAATGCTCTGCTCGCTCACTCTCTCGATAAGTGCTGCTTCATAGAGGTGGTTTTTACCCTCAAAGGAGAGAAGTTCATTGAGCCCGCTAAATAGTATCTCTTTTGAAACACAGCTGTTTCCCTGTTGTTCGCAGTAGTTTAAAAGAACATAATCCATTGCAGAGCTTATGCGGTTGTCATCCTCTTTAGCAACTCCCATTTTAAGTGCGAGCTCATCAGCTCGTTTAAAACCGATACCATTTATGGAGGTGAGAATATAGGGGTTGTTTTTTATCTTCTCACGTGGCTCATCTACATCTTTCATAGCAGTTGCGATTATCGTAAGAAGCGCTTGTGAGACATCATAAGGAGTTAAAAATTCACCAAGCTCTCTCATAAAACGAAACTTCTTCCAGCTTGTCTGAATCTTTTTTAGCCGCTTGGCTTTGATGCCGCTAAACTCTAAAAGCCTCTCTATATTATTGTCCAATATATCTATGAGTTTTTCATTCCCAAAATGCTCAATAAGCTCGGCAGAGAGTTTTTTTGTAAAGCCTTTTACAATCTTGTTTAGAAAGAAAAAAAGCTCATTTTGATTTACTTTGATTGAGTCAAACTTAAAAGTTTTTCCATATTTTTTATGCTCTTCCCACACACCCTTAAGTGTTACGGCAGAGCCTTTTATGTGAGAGACTTCACTCTCATGATAAGTGCCGCTAACTTTTTCACCGCTCTTTAAAACAGCTATAAAAAAGCCATCATCTTCAAAAAGGATTTTGTCTATTTGACCGATGAGAGTTTCATTCAAAGTTTAAATCTTTTCTTCATAAACTATTTTAAATAAATTTCATTTTTGATATAACTGTTATTTAACCAAAAACAGTGCTTTGTATAATCTTGCATATTTGTGACTCTATCTTTTACTGGAAGTTTTAAAGTGTCATTTGCATTAATTGCATGTGGTCTTACATGTGAAATCTTACTAAACTTTTTTGATGGAAAATTTGTAATTCTGACTTGTTTACCACCTTTATTAGTTTGTATTTCTTTAACAATATTTCCATTTTTAACTATTTTTTTTGTATTTTTCCAAACCCTCTGAACTTCTTGCAAATCTTTATAAGGCATGTTCCAAAATTTTACTTTTTTTAATTTAAGTGTGTTATTTTCATATTGAAAAAATATGAACAAAAACTTATGTTCAAATATTTCTTTTATTTCCGATTCTTCCCACTTTTGAGAAACTATTTCATTGTATTTAAAGACGGGAAAAGATATATCCTCAGCTGGAAGATTGTTTTCTTTTAGGCGCACCGTTTTAACTATGATATCTGCTTTTGAAAACTCTTCGATTTCTTTATTTAACTCAATTCCTAAAATTGCTTTTGAGAGATTTGCATAAAAATTTTTTGCTTTTTTATTTATAGATATATTAAGTAACTCTAAAATTTCTGAGACACTCTTACCATAGTAAAATTGAAATTTTGAAACTACAATCTCTTCAAGAGAAGATGATTTTACAACTTCTAAAGATGATATGACTTTTCCATATATTGGATTTTTTCCAGATAGTGAAGCAATAATATGATTAACATATCCTTGCTTTAATGAGTACGCTCTTTGTTTTGCTTTTATTTGTGAATGTGGCTGTTCTCTTAAGTTACCACCTTTTGAGCCTTTTGTACAAGCTCCCAAATAAAGAGTATCCCCCTCGGAAAGCTCATGAGCTTTTCCATTTTTAATTTTGTTTGTGATTATCTCCCAGTCATTTTTTATAATTTCCAAATCAATTTCAGGGAAACTCCACTCATCTGCAATTTCAATTTTATAATCTAAAAAATTTTTATCTAACTCATGAAGATAAAAAATTAAGAGTAAGTTTTTATTTTTTTTCCAGAAAGAGCTGTTCTCAAAACTTTGCTCAGTAACTTGCATAAAATTAATTATGTTTAAAACTAATCGCTCTTTAGAAACATAGTGCAGTTTTTTTAATCTCTTTATTGGAGAAGATTTTAATTCAAGTCTAGCTTCTTTAAAATCAGGTTCAGAGTTTGAATTTGGTTCATATAAAAAATAATATTTTTCCAATAATTGACCGAAATTTCCTTTATTTTTTATCTTATCTGGCTCAAACTCCAATTTACATTTAACTCTTAATGTTTGATGAATTAACTCTTTAGCATAAGCTACAATAGAAGTTTTGCTGTATATATCATATGGAAGTTCTCTCATTTCTCTAACTCTTGCAGCAATTTTTCTCCAAGTCTCTCAACCACTCCTACGACTAAAGCATTTCCCATTAGAAATGCTCTTTTGCTATCACTTACACCAGCTGTATGATTATCTGGAAACATATTTAATCTCTCTAATTCAACTGGTGTCAATCTTCTATACCTTCCATCAACACAAACAACATGCTTAAAGCGTGAAGCGCTTGCTCCGCCTTCGCCAGTTATAATTGTTCTAGAAGGTTTTTTTAAACAATCTGGAAATGACATACTTCCTTCACTATAGAGATATTTGTGTCCTGTTGTCTTATTTACTCTCTCAATTGATTTTGAGTTTTTGTGATATTTCCACTTTTCTAGCTCTTCATCACTTATATAAAACTCTTTTGGCACATCATTTTCATCCTGTAAAAAATCGCCAAGTACACTAAAGCTTCCTCGATATTCAGCTTTACATGCGGATGTATAACAGATTCCTTCTATCATGTATCCAGAGTCATAAAAACTATTTTTATTAGGGGTGTTTTTATTAAAATTATCTGTAATATCAACCAAATCATTAGAGAGTTTTAAGGAGAATATATCATCTTCTTGGATTCTCTTAATAGGAAATGTTTTGGCAAAGATTCCATCTTTACTCAGTAACTCAAATGGTGTTTTTTGTTGCAAATTCAGATACGGTTTTGTCCCATTTTTGTATGCCATTATAAAAACTCTTCTTCTTCTTTGTGGCATTCCATAGTCACTTGCATTTATAACTCTCCACTCAACTCCATAACCAAGAGAATTAAGAGATGATAGAATAATTGCAAAATCTCTTCCCCTTTGAGAAGCAGGAGATTTTAAAAGCCTATCTACATTTTCAAGCAGAAGATATTTTGGTGCTTTTTCTTTTTTTTGTTCCAAAATTCTATATATCTCCCACCACAAAACACCCTTTTTACCAACAATTCCATGTGAGTTTTTAAGAGTACTTGCAACAGAGTAATCTTGACATGGAAAACCGCCTACGAGTAAATCATGATCTGGAATTTGAGAAACATCGACAGTAGATATATCATCATTTGAGTGGTTTTCATAACCAAATCGAGCACAATATATATCAGAAGCATGTTGCGTTTTTGTAGAGGGTTCCCACTGATTGCTCCAAACTACGCTATAAAACTTATTTTTAAAACTGGCTTTTTCTAACCCTAGTCTAAAACCGCCAACCCCTGCAAATAATTCAACTGTTCTTATAGACGATAATTGCGAAATTTGCATGTTCATAGTTAACTCATTCATGTTGTATGTAAATAAATTTGGTATCTTCATACTATCTTCCTCTAAAATTAATTAGGTTCTATAGTAATTGAAATTTAATAATCTTCTAAAAAATATGACAGATTGACATATTTTATTTTTATAAATTTGTTTATTTTACAAAATTATATCCAAACTTACTCTTGATAACTTGAACTCTCTTTGTGTCACATCAAAGACATCTTTTTATGTTACCATCTTGATTAATTTATTTTAAGGAAAATATCATGCAAAACAAAACAGTTTTAGTAACAGGGGCAAACGGTGGGCTTGGAGATGCTTTTGTTCAAGTTCTTCTAGAGCAAAAAGCAAAAAAAATTTATGCAGCGGCTAGGAGTATAAGCACGCTTGCGCATCTAAAAGATATAAGCAACATTGAGCTTTTGGAGCTTGACATAACCGACATCTCTTCTGTAAAGGCGGCAAGAGAGAAGGCGAGCGATATAGATGTGCTTATCAACAATGCCGGTATTAACTCAAACGCAAGAGTTTTTGATGGCGACTTTAGCGACTTAGAAGTTAACTATAAAGGTACGGCAAATCTCTGCGAAAGCTACTTTGAGTATGCAAAAGAGCATAAGATGCAAATTATTAACATCTCTTCAATCGTCGCTCTTTGCAATCTCCCCATCATGGCAAAGTACTCTATCTCAAAAAGTGCTCTACACTCCTTTACTCAAGCCTTAAGAGCGGAGTTAAAAGCTTATGATAGCGAAGTTTATGAGGTTTTTGCAGGGCCAATTGACACAAGACTAACAGAAGGCTCAGAGATGCCAAAAGCAGACCCTATTGATGTGGCAAAGAGGGTTCTAAAAGAGGTTAAAGAGGGTGTATTTGATATATTTCCAGATGTTTTTGCCCAGATGGTAAAAGAGAGACTTGCAACTGACCCAAAAGGGGTTGAAGCGAATTTTACTAAGTCACTCGCGGGTTAAGGTCTTACGCCTTAACTCTCTTGATTCTATCCTTTTCTTGTGCCTTATAAAGCTCGGCGCAGCCACGTGAGAGTTCACGGATTTTTAGGATGTAGTTTTGTCTCTCAGTCTGGCTTATTGCTTTTCTGGCATCAAGAACGTTAAAAGTGCTTGCTGCCATCATACAGAGGTCATATGCAGGCAAAGGAAGCTCTGCTTCTAACGCTCTTAGGCACTCTTTGCTTTTTGCTTCAAACTCCTTAAACAACATGTCAGTATCTGCAACTTCAAAGTTATATTTTGAAAACTCTATCTCACTCTCTTTATGAACATCGCGGTAGTAAGTTTTTCCATGCTCATTCTCACCCCAAACTATGTCAAATACGGTGTCCACACCTTGTAGATACATCGCTAAGCGTTCTGTTCCGTAAGTTATCTCAACTGCAACAGGATTACACTCTATCCCGCCGACTTGTTGAAAATATGTAAACTGCGTAACTTCCATACCGTTTAGCCAAACTTCCCAGCCAAGTCCCCAAGCACCGAGTGTTGGAGACTCCCAGTTATCTTCTACAAAGCGGATATCATGATTTTTCACATCAAGTCCTAAGTACTCTAAAGATTTCAAATAAAGCTCTTGAATATTATCGGGTGATGGTTTTATAAGGGCTTGAAACTGATAGTAGCTTCCAAGACGATTTGGATTTTCACCATACCTTCCATCAGTCGGACGGCGCGATGGTGCAACATAAGCAACAGCCCATGGGGTAGAATCTAGTGAACGTAGAAATGTAGCAGGATGAAAAGTTCCTGCTCCTGCAGTGATATCGTAAGGCTGTACAATATTACATCCTTGCTTCATCCAAAATTCTTGAAGTTTAAGTAGCATCTCGCTAAAAGTTATCATCTATACACCCTAATATTTTTTAATTTTGCAATTATATCAAAGCTATACTTTAAGTTTTTTTTCTATTGGCTTGATTGATTTTAAAATTTTAACTACAATACAAGCAACATAGATAAAAGAGGAAAGTATGGCACATATAAAACTACCGGAATTTGAAGAGATGTCTCCTGCTATTCAAGACAGAGCACGTCCAATTTTAGAAAAAACAGGAAACCTCGGTGAAATATTTAAACTCTTAGCGATAGATGAGAAAATTTACTTTGCAACCGACATGATGGTGCAAACATACTTGCTTGATGAGACTACACTCTCGTATGACACCAAAGAGGCTATTGCTCTTTTAGTCTCAAAAGAGAATGGCTGCAAGATGTGTGTTGATGTCCATAAAAACATTGCAAAAATGCTTGGCTTAAGTGATGAAAAAATTCAAAAGATATTAGAGGGAGTCGATGCGATTGATACCGATGCAAAAGAGAAAGCCCTTTTAAATTTTTGTATCAAGGCTTCTCAAAAAGAGAACTACAAAATATTAAAAGAAGAGATTGATGCCCTTAAAGCTCTAGGGTATAGCGAAGTGCAGATTTTAGAAGCGGTTGCAATTACAGGCTACTTTAACTATATAAATACACTTTCAAATGTTTTTGGACTTGGAGAATAACATGAGATACTTTTTTATTATTTTATCTACTCTTTTTATAACGGCAAACGCGCAAGAGTACAAAGCGGTCTTTAACTGTAATGCAAAAGATATGCAGTATGTAGCAAGTCGTATGATTTTAGTTGAGAGAACAATAGATATGATTGAGAAAAACGGCGGTAGGACAAAGTTTGCAGTAACAATTCATGGAAGTTGCGCGCCGATAGTTTCAAAAAACTATGATGAGATAATTCTTGACGAAGATGATTTGGCATCAATCGAAATATCTCAAAAACAGCTTATAAAGCTATCTGAGAGAGGGGTTGAGTTAGTTGTGTGCGCCATGAGCTTAAATGCAAATACAATTCCAAAAGAGGATGTTATTCCTGAGGTAAAAATATCTCCTAACAGTTTTATAGAGACTATAGGGTACCAAAACAGTGGCTACGCATTAATGGTGTTTGAGTAGGTTTAAACAACTTTACAGATTATGTCGCCTACCTCTTTTTTTAGTGAGGCGGCAACAACTCCGCACTTTACTTTGAGTAAAAAGCATATATTGTCCCTGTGTGATGGGCTCAGACACTCATAATTTCCCATCCCTTTACTTATAACCAAATCAACGCTGTCAAAAAGCTCTTTGGAGTAGCTGTTTGCTCTATCATAAACAAATCCGGGAGTGTTTACTCCGCTATCTACTAGCTCACAAAGTTCACTAAAACCAGCCTCTTTAGCCTCTTTTATAGTAACGTCATTTATAATCGGATTTCCCCTTACCATGTATGAGTATTTGGCATTTGGATATAGTTTTTTTAGCGTCTGCATAAGCATGTAGTCAAAGATATGCTCTCCAACATTATCGCCTATGACTAAAACACTCTTTGCGCTACTTAGTTTCTCCTCAAATATGTCAAAATCATTGTGGGAAAACTCTGTATGAAATATCTCTCTTAGCTCATCTTCAAGGTCAAACTCCACCTCTGCAGCAAGATCTATAACATTTCCTGCTACTGCTATTTTTATAGCGGTTAGGAGTTTATCTTTTGAGTCTAAAAGCTCTTTTTCTAGAAGCGGTACAAAAGAGAGGGCTTTTTTTGTAGAGAGCTCTTTAACCTCATCGTAAAGGTCTGTTTTATTTGCAATTTGTGCCATTTTTTCATATACATAGGAGGCTATTTCAGGCGGGGTATCGTTGTAAGAGAAGTCTTTACTCATCTTTGTAACAGTAGATGTAAGCTCATCTGAGAGAGCTTCGTCTGCATGAATGGCATTTGCAACCTTAACGCTCTGGTTTATTATGCACTCTATACATGCCTCATCAATAGTCATTTAAAAGCTTACTTATCTGTGTGTTCTTCTATAGCTTTATTCCACATAAGTTTATATTTTCTTCTCATAAACTCAACCTCTTGCTGTGAAAGTTTTAACTGCTCTTGAAGCGTATGTATCGTTTTTCTATCTTCATCATAGAGCTCTTGCAGAGATGCAAGCGCCTCTCTTAAAAACTCATTTTCAACTCTAACAGCAGCAAGAGTCTCATCTTTTGCGTCAAGAACTTTTTCATGAAGATTGATAATAGTGCCTATCGTTTTTTCTACAAACTCAGGTTGTACTACCATCTCTTTTGTGTTATGAGCAGAGAGCTCTTTTAGTTGTGCAGGAACAACCTCTCCTGCACCTTTAGACGGGTCTATATATCTAACACCGTCTTCTACTTTTATAGTCAGCTTTCCTCTGTCTGCTAAATCATCAATAGCTGTTATCTCCAGACCGGTAAGCTCCATATACTCTTCATCACTCATCCACTTCATGCATATTCCTGTTAGAAATTTTTAAGATAAGATTGTCTCTATCTCCATTGAGTCCATTTCAACTTTTTTAGCTTTTGAAATACGGTCTTCTTTTAGTTTAATTGCCAACTCTTCATTCTCAAGTGCTAATATCTGCATAGCTAAATAAGCCGAGTTTATTGCTCCTGCTTTTCCTATCGCTACTGTAGCAACCGGCATTCCTGCAGGCATTTGAACAGTTGATAAAAGAGCATCTATTCCACCAAGGGCAGACGCACTCATAGGAACGCCGATAATAGGCTTTACCGTCTTAGATGATAAAACACCTGCTAAATGTGCAGCCATTCCGGCAGCTGCAATAAAAACCTGCGCACCTTTTTTCTCAGCTTTTGCTATATACTCTTTTGTTCTCTCCGGTGAACGATGAGCCGAAGATATTATCATCTCATACTGAACCCCGAATGCTTCAAACATGTCTGAACAAGATTTCATTACCTCGTAATCGCTTTTACTACCTATTATAATTGAAACAAACTTCATCTAATATCTTCCTTTTTTTTTTGATTGGAGATTATATCATAGCTTTTTAAATTATTTTTGATGTATAAAAAAAGCCCCCTTATGCTTTTGGGTACGTTCCCATATCCGGATGAGCCGGAACTCTTAAAAAGGTGTATGGCGGCAGTTTTAGAGGAAGTGTTATCGGGTTTGTGTTTCCGCTATGAACCTCATCCCACACTTTTTTATTTTCAGCCAAGAGCTGTTTTAGCTTCATGTAAACTCTTCCCTCACGCTCATATGTCGTGCCTATCTTATTGTCAACGAGTTCTATATTAGAACCCAGCGGAGCAACTATTTCAAGCTCATCATTAGGCAGAGTTTTATATTTGCATAGGAAGTGAGTCCCCTCCTCATTTACGACTCCGCTTACCTGATGTGTTCCAAGTTGCATTGTAAAATCCAAGCTCTGCGTGTCATGTTTCTCAAATGGTCTAGAGATTAAATAAGCATCGGTATATCCGCGATTTTGAAGAGATTGTAACTCATACTGATATTTATCAACATCTACCTTATCTTCATAGTAGTCATCTATAGCCATTCTATAGGCCTTTGCC
>Ga0265293_10001056_pt1 | contig 61893 bp, 45 predicted proteins | sample Munlanlewell138R_FD_192505 | JGI IMG/M metagenome (GOLD analysis project Ga0265293, IMG submission 192505) | Leachate microbial communities from a municipal landfill in Southern Ontario, Canada - Leachate well 138R | ecosystem: Engineered > Solid waste > Landfill > Unclassified | place: Canada...
GGCATTATCACCATTCAGTTAAAGGAGCAGGAAATAAAGTGAAAGGTCTTTCCGAAAGTAAGGTGTTGACGATCAGTAATTATGCGATAATTCAAAAGGTCTTAAAAGAGAATGCCCTTGAGGCGTAGAAGAATTGTAAAAACAACTAAAACAATTCTCACCTCAAGGACATGTAGTTCGAACTAATAAAACAACCAACCAATTTGAAGGCAAAACTATAGGATTATGCCATGCGGCATTATCACCATTCAGTTAAAGGAGCAGGAAATAAAGTGAAAGGTCTTTCCGAAAGTAAGGTGTTGACGATCAGTAATTATGCGATATTTGAAAAGGTCTTAAAAGAGAATGCCCTTGAGGCGTAGAAGAATTGTAAAAACAACTAAAACAATTCTCACCTCAAGGGCATGTAGTTCGAACTAATAAAACAACCAACCAATTTGAAGGCAAAACTATAGGATTATACCATGCGGCATTATCACCATTCAGTTAAAGGAGCAGGAAATAAAGTGAAAGGTCTTTCCGAAAGTAAGGTGTTGACGATCAGTAATTATGCGATAATTCAAAAGGTCTTAAAAGAGAATGCCCTTGAGGCGTAGAAGAATTGTAAAAACAACTAAAACAATTCTCACCTCAAGGGCATGTAGTTCGAACTAATAAAACAACCAACCAATTTGAAGGCAAAACTATAGGATTATACCATGCGGCAATATCACCATTCAGTTAAAGGAGCAGGAAATAAAGTGAAAGGTCTTTCTGGAAGTAAGGTGTTGACGATCAGTAATTATGCGATAATTCAAAAGGTCTTAAAAAAGAATGCCCTTGAGGCGTAGAAGAATTGTAAAAACAACTAAAACAATTCTCACCTCAAGGACATGTAGTTCGAACTAATAAAACAACCAACCAATTTGAAGGCAAAACTATAGGATTATACCATGCGGCAATATCCCCATTCAGTTAAAGGAGCAGGAAATAAAGTGAAAGGTCTTTCCGAAAGTAAGGTGTTGACGATCAGTAATTATGCGATATTTGAAAAGGTCTTAAAAGAGAATGCCCTTGAGGCGTAAAAGAATTGTAAAAACAACTAAAACAATTCTCACCTCAAGGGCATGTAGTTCGAACTAATAAAACAACCAACCAATGACAAAAGTAAATCAGAATATTATACAAGAATTTACAAATGAGTTAACGGGCTAATAAAACAAGGGAAAGGAAATAAGAATTTATTTTTGAAAAAAATGACCTAAAATTACAAAAAAAACGCCCTTGAGGAGTAAGTGAATTGTAAAAACAACAAAAACAATTCACACCTCAAGGGCATGTAGTTCGAACTAATACAACAACTAACCAAGTATAAGACCACAAATAAACTCCCTAACTGTGAAAATATTAACAGGTAGTCAGGCTACGGTACTAAACTTTAAGTTTAGGGATAAATCTCCTCTGAATTGGCGATTGCCATGTTCAAAAATGTAATAAAATCTCTTTGAGCTTCAAAAAACGGGAGTAGTTTTTCTACCATCTTATTGTCGGAAATAATTTCCGCATTAAGTGGACGAGAAATTACAAAATGTTTGTACTTGAGCAAATCAATATGCTTAAAATCTGGTGGAAAACCTTTTGGAGGTCTTTTGAGCCGATCGTCCATCATTTGATCAAAATTATCTTTAAAAGCCGGAGCATTTAAGATTTTGATAAAACTGTCACTATTGAAATAGATTTCCTGTCGGATAGCACTTAAAACGGCTGGCTGAGGAGCATAAACTCCTCCACCTATATAATTATTGTTTGGCTCAAGATGCAAGTAATATCCGGCATTGCCCGAGCTGCGACCGCCTGGAGCGATAAATATTCCTATACCGGTTTTGTAGGGAGCTTTGTTCTTTGAAAAACGAATGTCGCGATTTATTCTGTATAAACATTTTGAAGGGCTTAAAACGGAAACCCAGGGATTTGAATGGCTTAACGATTCAAGAACTTTGGCCGTAAAATCCACCAATTCTTTTCGGGCTAAATTATACTGATCGCGGTGTATATCGAACCATTCTTTTGTATTATTTTCAGCTAATTCAGCTATAAATGATATTATTTTCATATAAAGGCTTATTTTTTTCAAAAATAGCCTAAATTCGTCATATCAAATTGTGCAACATTTTTTAGCTTATGAAACACATTTATACGATTCTCATTCTGTTTTTTTTCACCTTTATAATAGGTGTCAAAACTTCTCTTGCTTTTGAAGGTTTTTCACCCACCGGAGCCAGAACGGCCGCTATGGGCAATACTTCAGTCAGCTTAACAGATTTTTGGTCTGTACAAAATAATCCTGCCGGCATGGCTGGTTATGAACATTTTGCAGCCGGAATTGCCTATCAAAATCGGTTTTTGATGAAGGAACTCGCGCTGAAAAGTGTCGCCGTTATAGCACCTGTAAACTTTGGTGTATTGGGTTTGAGTTTCAATCAGTTTGGTTATGATTTATATAGCGAAAACAAAATTGGTTTGGCTTACGCCAGAAGTTTTGGGAAGGTGCTTCGTATGGGTGTGCAGCTCGATTATTTGTCGGCTAATTTTGCCGAAGGCTACGAAAATCGCAGTGCGATTAGCTTTGAATTTGGTGTCCAGGCGCAAATCAATGAAAAACTTACCGCCGGAGCTTATATTTTTAACCCGATAAAAGCTAAGCTTTCCAACGAAACGGATGAAAGGATTCCGGTGGTTTTGCGTTTTGGGCTTTCCTATTTATTTACGCCGGATTTGCTGGGAACTGTTGAGATTGAGAAAAACTTCGACAACGAAGCTTCCATTCGCGGCGGCTTGGAGTATTATGTTGCCCAAAAGATTTTTGTCAGAACCGGAATTGTTACCAATCCCAATATTCTAACTTTTGGAGCCGGTATGGATTTAGGGCCAGTTCGCTTGGATTTGGCTGCCGGTGTACATCAGGTTTTGGGTTCTACCATACAGGCAAGTTTGGTTTTTAATTTTCGGAAACTAAAAACCCAATAAATGATGCCGTTTGAAAAGAAATATTTGGGTTTTCTGACCTTAGTGTTGCTGATTTTATCAAATAATCTCCTCAATGCCCAGCAATCAGACAGTTTGCGTGTAGAACTTACCAAAAGGATAACAGAACAAATTGAGCTTATTGCCGAAAATACGGAAGAGGAGTTGGATTATAGTGATTTGATTGAGAGTTATTTGTTTTTGGCCGAAAACCCCCTGAACGTCAACACCGACAACCTGGAGCCTTTGCGCGATCTTTATTTGATAAATGCTTTTCAGTATGAGCAGCTAAACACTTATCTAAAGGAATTTGGTCCTATGTTAAGTCCTTATGAATTAGCAGCTATTGATGGTTTTACGGATGAAACAATTGCTTTGATAGAACCTTTGTTACACTTTAGTACGGAGGTGAAATCTTCAAAAATAAAGCCGTTAAATGTCCTTAAATACGGCCGCCATCAACTTTTAATGCGTACGGAACAGGTGCTTGAAATGCGCGAAGGTTATAAGTCAATTTCTGATTCAGCCTTGCTGGCCAATCCCAATAAACGTTATTTGGGAAGCCCTCAAAAGCTATATGCCCGCTATTCATTCAATTACCGCAACCAGTTTCGGGCGGGTATTACCATGGAAAAAGACCCCGGAGAAGTTTTATTTAAAAATAATGTGAACGATAGCATTCAACGGCTTTTGGGAGATAAACTTAAAAACGGATTCGACTTTTATTCTATTCACGTCTATGCGGCTGATTTAGGTATAGTTAAAGCCATCGCTTTGGGTGATTACCACTTGGCATTCGGTCAAGGACTAACCATGTGGTCAGGGCTTTCTTTTGGCAAGTCAACGGAAGCAGGGGCGGTGATGCGTTATGGTGCCGGTGTGAAACCAAATACTTCAGTAAACGAAAACTATTTTTTGCGCGGAGGAGCGGTCACTTTGGGACTTAAAAACGTGTCTTTAACCGCCTTTTACTCCAACAAAAATATTGATGCGAATATCGATCAAATTGACTCGGTTTCTAATCAGATAGCCACGGTTACCAGTCTGCAGGAATCGGGCTTACACCGCACCGTGAATGAGTTGATGAACAAAAATGCCATCAATCAACAAGTTTTTGGAGGGCGTTTGAGTTATCAAAGCCGCTTTTTTGAGGTAGGAGTTACAGGCCATCAAACCAAGCTGGAGGCCAATTTGACACCCCGAAAATATCCCTATAATAAGTTTCAAATCGTGGACGGCGATCTTTCCAATTATGGCTTCGATTTTCGATTTATGCTCCCCAAAACTATCTTTTTTGGTGAAATTGCAGCCAGCAGTAATGGTGGAATAGCTGCTTTGGCAGGCGTTACGGCACAACCGGCCGGATTTTTCACTACAACAATTGCTTACCGTCATTACCAAAAAAACTACCAGAATTTCTTTAGTAACGCCTTTGCGGAAAGTAGTAGCCCGAATAATGAAACGGGAATTTATATTGGTATAAACGCTTCATTGGCAGCCAGATGGCAGTTGAAGGCTTATGCCGATCATTTTACCTTTCCCTGGTTGCGCTACCGAACAGATGCACCCAGCTACGGCCATGATTATTATGCGCAATTAGAACACAAAATTAGCCGCAGTGCCGATTTTTATTTCCGTTTTCGCACCAAAGAAAAGATGATCAACAGCGATGATCCCTGGAACAGAATTGATTTTGTGGTTCCCTATAAAAAGGACAGTTACCGATTTCATATCAATTACCAGATCAGCCCTTCGTTCAACTTAAAAAATCGTGCTGAATTCATCGTCTATAAGCATCAGGAAAAACCAAAGAGTACCGGCTTTATCATCTTTCAGGATATACAATACCGACCGCTGGATAGCCCGTTGCAATTGACTTTCAGATATGCTATTTTTGATGCTGATACTTATGATAGCCGTGTTTATACCTATGAAAATGATGTACTTTATGCTTTTTCTATTCCGGCATTTTACGAAAAAGGGACGCGCATGTATTTGCTGGCAAAATGGTCAGTTTCACGGTCGATAGACCTGTGGGCACGACTTGGACAAACCTGGTATTCTAATCGAAATGTAATTGGAACCGGACTGGAAATGATTGAAGGAAATCAGCGCACAGATGCGAAAATTCAGTTGCGAATAAAGTTTTAAGGAGCGCTAATAAAGTTTGCTTCTTTTGAGCAGATAAGGCAGCAAAACCTGATGATAGCCGGCATTAATATCGGCGTTCACATAGTCAATTTGATATTGCCCGCAGCGCATCATCAGATGTTTTTTGCGTTCCAGCATGGTTTTGCGATAGGTTTCCTGCACCAAAGTTGGGTTTATTTTTATTGACTTTCCCGATTCCATATCTACGAATTTATAGGGCCTGTTTTCATAATTCAAATCAAGCTCTGATTGCGCATCATGTACATGAAAAAGCACAACTTCGTGCATATTGTACCGCAAATGGCGTAAAGCAGCAAAAACTTCATCTTCATCAGCACTGTTATCGAGCATATCACTAAAAATAACAACAAGACTCCTTTTGTGACTGCGTTCGGCGATGTGATGAAGCGCTGCAGCAGTAGCTGTTGTTTTGTTCATTTTGCCACTTTCCGGTAGTATTAAATCCTCAAGTAAAGCGTATAAACGCTTGATATGAAGCTGGTTAGATCGGGCGTTGGTGTGTTCGGTTAAGTTTTGATCAAATAAACTCAAACCAACAGCATCGCGCTGTTTTCGCATCAGCTCGATCAGGGCAGCGGCGGCATAAACGGAGAAAAGGAATTTGTCCGGATTGTTAATGTCTGCTTTACTTTTAAGCGGGAAATACATGCTAGACGACTGATCAATAACGATTTGACATCGAAGATTTGTTTCCTCTTCATACCGTTTTACGAAAAGTTTTTCGGTACGGCCATAAAGCTTCCAGTCGATATCTTTGATGGATTCACCGGGATTATACAGCCGATGTTCTGCAAATTCAACTGAAAAACCATGAAATGGACTTTTGTGAAGACCCGTAATAAAACCTTCAACAACTTGTCGCGCCAGAAATTCCAGCTTGCTGTAGCGACTTACTGAATCATGGTTTATAATATATTTCATTGTGTTTTAAAACAAAATAAGCCCGCTGTATCTTGCACAACGGGCATTAAAGCGATTAGCCAAAGATGGGCTACATCAATGCTTCTAGTTTTTTCACCAAAAGTGGTTTAGGAACTACGCCAACTTGTTTGTCGGCTACTTCACCATTCTTAAAAAACAAAAGCGTGGGAATGTTACGAATACCGTATTTTACGGCGGTTCCCTGGTTTGAGTCCACATCAACTTTTACCACTTTTGCTTTGCCTTCGTATTCCTTGCCAATGTCTTCAACAATTGGGCCGATAGTGCGACAAGGGCCACACCAAACTGCCCAAAAATCAACAATCACAGGAACTTCTGATTTTAAAACCACTTCCTCAAAAGTGGCGTCTGTTACTTCTAATGCCATTGTTATAAATTTTTCAAAGTTTGCACAAAAATAGTCATTGTTCTGTTTATATCCATGCCAAAACGAAAAGCTTTGTTTAGTTTAGCTCAAATTCCACATAAGGTAATTTATCTAATTCCATCAAAACGTCTTGTGCGTTGATGCGTAACTTACTGGGCTTTAGGCTGCAAGCAAGCCGGCTTTCCTGATCAATCAAACGTACAGAAAAACTTTGTTTGCCGGGACTGCTTTTTATTAAAGTGATTAAATCCTGCATCTCATTTTCGGTCATTTCATCCACTTTAATCTTGAGGTTTACTTCCTTGGACGTGTTTTCCAACAGGTTATCCAGCAGCTGCATATCAATTACTTTCAGCTCTAATTGTTCGCTATCTCTGAATGATGGCTGCGGACTGCCATGCAGCAACACAAAAGTGCCTACATCCAGCAAGTGTTTGATTTTCAGATAAGTCTCGCTGAAAGCCACCAAATCCATCGTATCGCTATGGTCTTCGATACGGAAACGTCCATAAGGTTTTCCTGCCTTTGAACTCAGATGTTCGACACTCATTATTTGTCCGGCAAAACTGACTTTAGCGCCTTTCATCTCTTCCATTTTCTCTTTTACCTGTTGAATATGTGTAGTGGCAAAAAAGCGGATAGGAATTCGAAACATGTCCAATGGATGCGCACTGATATAAAAACCAACGCTATCGAGCTCCATTTGCAGCTCACGCATTTTCGACCAAGGCTCGCATTGGGGTATGGTCAGCTCAACGGTTTCTACGCCAACTTCGCCGCCAAAAAGATCAAATTGAGGCGAGTTTTTGGCTTCATTGGCCTGATTGGCAATTTTTATGGCTTTTTCAAGGAAAGTCTGGTTTTCATTTTCTTCACGGAAGAAAAATACTGCCCGATGAATGTTTTCAAAAGAGTCGAATGCGCCTGAAGTCGCCATGGCCTCTATGCTTCGCTTATTTACTTGACGAAGATTGCTGCGCGATAAAAAGTCGAAAACGGACTTATAAAGTCCATTTTTTTTACGTTCTTCAAGGATGGAAGCAACAGCGGCTTCGCCCAGGTTTTTTACTGCGCCAAGTCCAAAACGTATTTCACCCTTGTCGTTTACGGTAAATTTGTAAACAGATTCATTCACATCAGGGCCCAAAACCTTGATTTTCATTCGCCTGCACTCGTCGATAAAGAATGTAACCTGCTTGATATCTCCAATATTGTTACTCAAAACGGAAGCCATAAATTCAGCGGGATAGTTGGCTTTTAAATAGGCTGTTTGAAAGGCAATAAAGGCGTAACATGTTGAGTGCGACTTGTTAAAAGCGTAATCGGCAAAAGCGTTCCAGTCTCTCCAAATCTTTTCAAGGATTTTTTCGTCATGCCCGATTGCCATCCCACCTTCAATAAATTTGGTGTAAAGTTTGGTCAGCAAATCACGGTTTTTCTTTCCCATCGCTTTGCGTAAAGTATCAGCTTGGCCTTTCGTGAAGCCTGCCAGTTTTTGTGAAAGAAGCATCACTTGTTCCTGATAAACTGTTACGCCATGCGTTTCTTCCAAAAATTCACGCATCTCTTCCAAGTCATAAGCCACCTGCTCGAGACCAAGTTTACGTTTGATATAAGTGGGAATATAAGCCATTGGCCCAGGACGGTAAAGGGCGTTCATGGCAATCATATCAGCAAATTCTGTTGGTTTTAGCTCACGCAGATGTTTTTGCATTCCCACACTTTCATATTGAAACACGCCAACCGTTTCACCATTTTGAAAAAGGGTGTAAGTGGCCGGGTCATCAAGCGGAATATCATCGGCAACGATGGTCAAGCCACGGCGTTGCTTGATGATATCTATGGAGTCGCGAATCAATGAAAGGGTTTTTAAACCCAGAAAATCCACTTTGAGCAAGCCGGCAGATTCAGCTACCGAGTTGTCAAATTGAGTGACCCAAAGCTGTGCATCTTTTGCCATCGTTACAGGCACTAACTCGCGCAAGTCAGAAGGAGTGATGACAAAACCACAGGCATGAATTCCGGTGTTTCTGACCAGGCCTTCAATTTGAAGGGTGTTTTTCAGAATCTTGCCTTCGTTACTGTTTTCGCCCATCATTTTTTTGAGCTGTAAGCCTGCCTCTACCTGATCGGGACGGTATTTCTTTTTCAGCTTTTCATCGCTTAAGGAAAAGAAATGACCCAGCTTAATATTTTGAGTTGAGGCTGCCAGTTTGTTTACCGATGGCAGGTCAACATCCAGCACGCGGCCAATATCACGAATGGCTGATTTTGTGCCCAAAGTTCCGTAGGTAATGATCTGGGCTACTTTGTTTTGACCGTATTTATTGGTAACATATTCAATCACTTTATTGCGGCCTTCGTCATCAAAGTCGATGTCGATATCAGGCATTGAAATACGTTCCGGATTCAAGAAACGCTCAAACAGCAAGCCGTACTTCAAAGGATCAATATTGGTGATTTTGATGGCGTAAGCGACCAATGAACCAGCTGCAGAGCCACGTCCGGGACCAACCCAAACACCCATTTCCCGTGCGGCGGCAATTAAGTCCTGAACAATCAAGAAATAGCCCGGATAGCCTGTCTTTTGAATTGTTTCCAGCTCAAAATCCAGTCGGCTGCTAATCTCTTCATTAATTTCGCCATAGCGTGATTTGGCGCCTTCGTAAGCCAGGTGGCGCAGGTAATTATTTTCGCCTCTTTTGCCGTGATCTTCTGTGTCTGCAGCATCCTTAAACTGCTCCGGGATTTCAAATTCGGGCAGTAGAACTTCACGTTGAAGCTCGTATGGTTCAACTTTATCAATAATTTCTTTGATGGTGCTAATGGCTTCGGGCAAGTCAGCAAAGAGTTGTTGCATCTCCTGTGGCGACTTAAAATAAAACTGGTCATTCGGAAAGCCAAACCGATAGCCATAGCCTCTGCCAATTGGCTCGTGCTTTTTGGCGTTATCTTTTATACACAGCAAAAAGTCGTGGGCCTCAGCTTCGTCCTGCTTAAGGTAATAGGTGTTGTTGGAGGCGAAATATTTGATGTCGTGCTTTTTGGCCATTCGCAGTAAAAACTCATTGAGGTGATCCTCCTCCGGAATGCCATGGCGGTTTAGCTCAATATAAAAATCATCTCCAAAATGCGTTTTCCACCAAATCAAAGCTTCCTCAGCTTGGTGATCACCTACATTGAGCAGTAGGTGAGGCACTTCGCCTGAAAGTCCACCGGTGGTCACAATCAGCTCATCCTTATAGTTTAAGAGCACTTCTTTGTCGATTCGCGGCACATAATAAAAGCCTTCTGTATGCGAGATGCTGCTCAACATCGAAAGGTTTCGGTAGCCGTTTTTATTTTTGGCAAAGAGTGGGGTTAGGTAACCATTATCCTTTACAGTTTTGTCATCCAGCTTGTTACAGATGTATATTTCGCTGCCCAAAACAGCTTTTAGAGGGCTTACTTCAATTTGAGTTGCTTTGGCCTGTTTTTCGCGTTTGGCATTTTCGACATTTACGGCACTCACAAAATGAAATGCGCCCATCAAATTGCCGGTATCGCATATCCCAACGGCCGGCATTTGCATTTCGGCAGCGGCTTTTACCAGCGAAGCAATATTTGTTGTTGAGTTTAATATAGAGTAGGTGGTGTGATTGCGTATGTGCGCAAAACTGCCCGATAGCTGTCGCTTTTCTGTAGGACTTAATGTTGCGGCTTTTTCTTTAGTTTCCTTCGCGTCCTCCTGATTTTCGGGTATTGCATTTGATGTAATACTGATTCCTAATGGTCCAATTTTTTCAGGATTTGCTTTTCTGAAGTTCTCGAAAAAGAAGGCGTCAGTTTGTAATTCTTTTTCTGTAAACGACCCAATACGTATTAGTTCCAAGAAACATCTCGCGGTAGCATCCACATCTGCGGAGGCATTATGCGCTGCGTCAAAACCGGTTTGAAACAAAGTTTTGTGCAGCTCGCTTAGGTTTGGCAGCTTGAACTTTCCACCGCGACCGCCCTGGAGCTGACACAAGCTGGCAGTAGTTTCGGTACAGGTATCGAGTTTTAAAAAGGAAGCAAGTGGGTTTTCCTGGGTAAGGCGGTAAAATTCAGCGCCGGTAATTTTGATGTCGAAATCGATATTATGACCTACCAAAAAAGTCGTTTGTTTTAATATTTCCTGAAATTTCTGCAAGACTTCTTCTAATGGCAGTCCGTGTTGTTTGGCATGTTCAGTGGTAATTCCGTGAACCTTTGTGGCGTTAAATGGAATGGTGTAGCCATCGGGTTTCACGATGTAATTTGCCACATCCAGCAACTTGCCTTCGGCATCGTGCAACTGCCAGGCCAGCTGAACCATTCTGGGCCAGTTATCGGAATCACTTACAGGTGCATTAAAATTATTTGGCAGGCCTGTGGTTTCGGTGTCGAATATTAAAAACATTTTATAAATATATGTTATTCAATGGGTTGAGATGCAATATTTTATTTAAGTCGCCCACAAAGTTACCCGAAAATGCTGTACTTTCTCCGCTTTGTTGAAAACTAATTATAAATACTTCTAAGCCTTTCAGGCTAAGCCATTTTTAATAATTTTAGTTTAGTTTTGTAGAAAAATGCTTGAAGAAACAGCTCGAAAAATACTGTTGGCGATCGGAGTAGGTCTTGAAATTGAGGCGTTAAGCCATAGCAAACTGGTTCAGGAAATCTTAAAAAATGATTCCGAGATTGGTGTAAAATACCAGCAGTTTGTACAAGATTATGAAACCTATCTGTTTATAAAACAGGATTTTGAGCTAAAAAGCAAGCTCAATGCGCTTTGGGAGATTCAATGCAAAAGCCTGAGACAAAAAGCCTCCAACAGTTTAAGCACTTTAAAAATTCTTATCGAACAGAAAAACATAGTGGTAGAAGGTCTTAACATGGAATAAAGGTAAATATTTACTGATTTTGTTTGGTAATCAGAAAAAAATACCGACTTTTGCAGTCCGAAATTAATTCGATTAAGTACTTAACTATCAATTTAAATTAAAGCTCATGCCAGCAAGAATCAGATTACAACGTCATGGTAAAAAAGGAAGACCTTTTTATCACATTGTAATTGCGGATGGTCGTGCACCACGTGATGGAAGGTTTATAGAGAAGATTGGCACCTACAACCCAATTACAAATCCTGCTGAAATCGTTCTCGATTTCGACAAAGCATTAAACTGGCTTCAAAAAGGCGCACAGCCTTCTGACACAGCCAGAGCAATCCTTTCATACAAAGGAGTTATGCATAAGCTTCACCTGAGTAAGGGTGTTAGCAAAGGTGCGTTAACAGAAGAACAGGCAGAGGTGAAATACCAAACCTGGATGAAAGAAAAAGAAGATAAAATCCAGGCAAAAAAGCAGGGTTTGTCAGAATCAGAGCGTATGGAGCGTAAAGCACTTCAGGCAGCAGAAGTTAAAGTTAATGAAGCACGAGCTGCTGAATTAGCTAAAAAAAGAGCCGACGAGTTGCAAGCTGAAAGAGATGCTGTTGCCAAAGCTAAGGCGGAAGCTGAACCAGCAGAAGTTGCAAAAGTTGAAGCTGCTCCGGAAGAAGCAGCAGCTCCAGAAGCATCCACTCCAGAAGCATCCACTCCAAAAGAAAACGAAGAAACTAAAGCATAATTTAGCTCAACAGCTGAATGGATATGTAGAGCCGTCAACCTGGGTTGACGGTTTTTTTTTGCCTAAAAACAGCTTATTTTTTAAACATTTTCTTTTAAAATTGTTTTTTTGGATTAATAACACTATTTTTACCCGCTATATGCCCAAGATTCAACCCATCATGAACAAATCTTCAGGCCAATTTCCAGACGAGTATCTTGCTATATTTGAAGAAATAAGAAGTGAGGTAGGAATTCATCCGCTCCAAAATATAGAGTTGATTATTAAAAAGTTACAAAAAGCCACCAGTGCTTCAGTAGTGCTTTTTGGTATTTTAGATAAAAACAGCCAGCTTCTTCAATACAGACGCGCCTATCAGCATAAAAGCTTCGTTCAAATGGATACAGATCATCATTCGCCGATCTGTAAAAGAATGCTAAGTGATGAAAATCAGGAGGTGTTAGTCCTTCACGATATAGAATTGAAATCTTTGATAGCTGACGATTTATTGTTAGAGAATAAGTTACTCAAATTTTTTGCCGGCTACCGAATGCCTATCTCACAGGATAAAGATCAATTATTGTGTTTGTTCAATTATAAGCAAGTTAAACAGCCGGATGAAATTGTAATACTCATAAAGGAAATAGCTAACTTACTGAAAAGAGAAGAGTTACAATATCAAAATCAGCAAAAACAACTGGAAGAAAATGAGAAGTACAAAATAATTTTTCAACATGCTGATGATGGTATATTTCTGATTGATAAATACAATATTATAATTGATTGCAATCCAAAAGTGACTAAAATTTTCGAATGTGATCGGGATGAGCTAATCGGTAAATCACCGCAAGAATTATCTCCTAAATATCAGCTTGATGGCATATTAAGCGAAGAGAAGGCCAACTATTTTGTTGAGCTTGCACTGTCAGGAAAACCCCAGAGATTTAACTGGCGACATCTAAAAAAAAACGGACAAATATTTGAAGCAGAAGTAAGTCTGGCAGCATCGGATTGGCTTACAGGTACGATGATTCTTGCCTTTATAAGGGATGTGAGCGAGCAGCGCAATATTGAAAAGATCCTTATTGAGGCCCGTGTTAAAGCAGAAGAGGCAGATCGCCTCAAATCTGCATTTTTGGCCAATATGTCGCACGAAATTAGAACCCCGCTAAATTCAATTATTGGATTTTCGGATATTATGCTCGATGAGGAAACTACGAATGAAGAAAAAGATCAATTTTTGCAGCTTATTAGTGCGGCAGGTAAAACTTTGCTTCAACTGATTGATGATATCATTGATATCTCAAAAATTGAAGCCGGGCAAGTACGCATTGCCACTTCCAGTTTCGACTTGCATAAAGTGTTGGATGAATTACTACATACCGCACAAAACGAGCAAAAAAAATATGAAAAGAAACACCTTGAATTACGTTTGAAAAAAGGAGTTGAAAAAGATGTTTTCTTAATTGAAACAGATCCATACAGGTTCAAGCAGATTGTTATGAATCTGCTAACGAATGCTTTAAAGTTTGTGGACACAGGTTTTATTGAATTTGGCTACACCAAACCGGAAGGAGGCTTGATTCAATTTTATGTCAAAGATACCGGAATTGGGATAGAGCGTGATAAAGCACATCTGTTGTTTAAAAGATTTGGCCAGATTGACAGCACCTACAAACGCAATTTAAGCGGCACAGGCCTTGGGTTGGCTATCTGCCATAGCCTGATTAAGTTGCTTAATGGCAAAATTTGGTTTGATTCGGAGCCGGAAAAAGGCACAACATTTTACTTTACGCTACCTGTTGACCGCAGAGCAAATATTTTAAATCTGGAAGATGAAGTGTTTTTAGGCCGGATAAGAAGGGGTTGGAGCGACAAAACAATACTTGTCGCTGATGATGTTGAGGCAAATTTTCTTTTTTTGAAAGCCGTCTTAAAGGAAACAAAAGCAAAAATCTTGTGGGCTAAGAATGGAGAAGAGGCTATTGCTATGGTTCGCAATCAGCCGGATATTAGTCTTGTTCTAATGGATATAAGAATGCCGGAAACAGATGGATATCAAGCTGCTATAGCTATTAAGAAGATGTCGCCCACGATTCCGGTGATTGCACAGACGGCATTTACTGAAACGGAAGATCAACAGAAAGCCCTCCAGGCAGGCTGCGACGATTATATCGCCAAACCCATCAGCGTAGTTGAGCTTTTGTCGATAATGAACAAGTTGTTATAAGTGTTAGGTTTTATATGAGCAAACAAGCCAGAACAGCACTTTTAAAATATTGGGGATATAGTTCTTTTAGGCCTCTCCAAGAAGATATTGTTGATGCAGTACTTGCCGGCGAAGATACCTTGGCATTGTTGCCTACAGGAGGTGGAAAGTCGATTTGTTTTCAGGTTCCTTCGATGGTTATGGAAGGGATGTGCTTGGTAATCACACCTTTAATTGCCTTGATGAAAGATCAGGTGCAACACCTAAAAAAAATCGGAATACCTGCTGCCGCAATTTATTCAGGAATGCATTATAATGAGATCGAACTGGCTTATAATCAGGCTGTTTTTAATAAGTTGAAGTTTCTATATATTTCTCCTGAACGCTTGTCAACCGATCGTTTTGTGGAGACAGTGCGGCGAATGAAAATAAACCTTCTTGCTATTGATGAGTCGCATTGTATCTCGCAGTGGGGCTACGATTTTAGGCCACCTTATTTGAATATTGCCGATATCAGACCTTACTTGCCTAAAGCTCCTGTTCTGGCGCTTACGGCAACTGCCACGCCTGAAGTGGTTGAAGATATTCAGGAAAAACTCCATTTCAGGAATAAGAACGTTTTTCAAACAAGTTACGAGCGTAAAAATATCACCTATAGCTTAATTACGGAAGCGGATAAGTTCGGGATTTTATTCAGGCTTTTCAGGCAGCTCAAGCAGGGGAGCGGAATTGTTTATGTGCGCAACCGCAAGCGAACCCGTGAAATTGCTGACTGGCTGAGCAACAAAGGAATTAGTGCTACCTACTACCATGCCGGGCTGGAAGCAAATATACGCGATCAGCGGCAGCAAAGCTGGATGCGTGGTAGGCATAAGGTGATGGTGTCAACCAATGCTTTTGGAATGGGTATTGACAAGCCCGATGTGCGGCTGGTGGTGCATATGGACCTGCCCGACAGCCTCGAAGCGTATTTTCAGGAAGCTGGCCGCGCCGGGCGCGATGGACATAATGCGGCAACCTATTTGATTGTCTCTGAGAATGATGTGAAACAACTTAAAAGTGGTTTTGAGTCGGCCTTTCCGCCGATGAAACAAATCAAGTTGATTTATGAGGCTTTGGGCAATTATTTGCAAATACCGGTGGGAGCCGGCAAAGATCAGAGCTTTGATTTTGACTTAATGCAATTTTCACGGGTGTATAATTTTCAGTTGTTGGAAGTGTTCAATAGCCTGCGTTTGCTCGAAAAAGAGGGTATTATTGCCACGACGGAAAGCATGTCAGCACCATCAAAAGTTTTTGTGAAGGCCAATCGGGAAGACTTGTATCGCTTTCAGGTTGAAGAGCTTGCTTATGATAGTTTCATCAAGTTTTTGCTACGGAACTATCCCGGTATTTTAAGCGATTTTGTACCTGTTCTTGAGGAACAGCTTGCCGAAAAGTTGGGGATACCTTTACAAAAAGTGGTTGATAATTTCAATAAATTACAGCAGCTTCAGTTTTTGCATTATACCCGAAGAAAAGAGAAGCCGCAGATTGTCATGATTTCCGAACGCCGGGATTCCAAAGATATTTATATCAGTACGGCCAATTATGCTGATCGCAAACAAAGTGCTGCCAAAAGGATTCAGGCTGTACTGGATTTTGTGCATAACGACAAGGTCTGCAGAAGTATCCAGCTGCTGGCTTATTTTGGTGAGAAACACCGTCAGCGCTGTGGTAAATGCGATGTTTGCATCGACAGAAATAAGCTTTCACTTTCAGATGTAACTTTTGAGCAGATACAACAGAAGCTACTTAAAATGTTGTCAATCAGGTCTTATCCTGTTTATGAAGCAGCAACAAGCGTAAATAATTTCCCTGAAGAAAAAGTGCTTGAAGCGATCCGATGGATGTTGGATAACGAGCAAATTATGCAGGATGAAAATGGCTACATTCAACTTAAAGATCAATTGGAAATAGACCTTTAAGATGAAGTTTATTAAAAGTTTACCGGTAGATCAGGCTTTTCTCTTGCGGGGAAACGTGGTGAATATTGCCCGCGACTTAATCGGAACAGTCTTGTTGACCTATACCGGCAATCGTTTGAGAGCCGGAATTATTGCTGAAACCGAAGCTTATGCAGGCGCAACAGACCGTGCTTCACATGCCTTTTCGGACAAAAAAACTAAGCGTACAGCCACCATGTTTTTGGAAGGTGGATACAGTTATGTCTATCTCTGTTATGGCATACATAAGTTGTTTAATATTGTCACAAATGAAATTGAAATACCTCATGCTGTGTTAGTTAGAGGGGTTTTGCCATTGGATGAGAAATATATTCAGGCTGATTATTTGTCCATTTATAGCAAACTTGATAAGAGTTTGAATGGTCCGGCGAAGCTTACCAAAGCCTTGGGAATAGGATTGGGACATGATCGGGTTTTGTTAAACAACGCCGAAATTTGGCTTTTTGAAAAAGTAGAGCCTGAATTGCCTGAAATTATTGCCGCACCACGCGTTGGTGTTGATTATGCGGGCGAAGATGCCAGGCTGCTTTATAGATTTTATCGCGCAGATTATCGACCGGTAAAACCCATTTAATCCAAGGATTGTTGTGATTTATTCACTGCATTTCCGTATTTTTGACAGACTTATTCTAATACATTTTATATAACAAACCCATTTATGGATGTTCCAATTCTCAGAGACGTTGTTATCATTTTAGGGTTTAGTGTGTTGATAATCTTGCTTTTCCAGCGACTTAAAATGCCTTCCATACTGGGTTTTTTACTCACCGGGATTATCGCCGGGCCGCATGGATTGAGTTTGGTAAAAGCATCACATGAGGTAGAGATTTTGGCCGAAATGGGTATTATTTTTCTGCTTTTCGTGATAGGAATTGAGTTTTCTCTCAAAGGGCTTGCGCGAATCAAAAACACCGTTTTGATAGGCGGTTCGCTACAGGTAGGTGGCACAATTTTACTTACTTATGTAATTGGTAAACTATTTGGATTGCCTGATTCACAGGCTATTTTCATGGGTTTTTTACTTTCTTTAAGTAGTACGGCAATAGTGCTGAAAATGCTTCAGGAGCAAGGTAAAATGGGTAGTCAGCAAGGCCGTATTGCTTTAGGAGTACTTATTTTCCAGGATATTATCGTTGTTCCAATGATTTTGGTAACGCCCTTATTGGCCGGAAAAGGTGGAGATTTATGGACTGCCGTTTTAGGTCTTCTTGGTAAGTTTGTCCTTGTGCTTGGTATTTTGGTGCTACTGGCGCGTTATGTTGTGCCTAAAATTTTAAAACGCGTCATTGCAACCCGAAGTCGTGAGTTGTTTATTTTAACCATCGTGGTGATGATTTTTGCTACGGCTTGGCTCACTTCAAGTGCAGGTTTGTCGCTGGCGCTGGGTGCTTTTTTTGCCGGATTGATTATTTCCGAATCGGAATACAGCCATCAGGCTACCGCCAATGTTCTTCCCTTTAAGGAAATATTTATCAGCTTTTTCTTTGTCTCAATTGGGATGTTGCTTGATTTACAGCATTTTGCTGAGTTCTGGCTGGTGCTGATACTTATGACGATTGGCGTGATTTTACTCAAAATGATTATCATCTTCTTGATGGTTTTGATCAAAAAATATCCCTTAAAGACTGCTATTGTTTCTGCTTTTACTTTGTTTCAAGTTGGTGAGTTTGCGTTTTTACTTTCCACGATTGGAATGCGAAATGCTTTGCTCCCCAATGCGTTATACCAACACTTCTTAGCAGTTTCGATTATTAGTATGGCCGTTACTCCTTTTATCATTGGTTATGCTGAACAGATTGCTAACTGGATGATAACATTGACTTTGCCTGATAAAGTAAGAAAGCGGCTGCGTATTGCACAATCCAAGAATAAAACAAAACCCGACCTGAGTCAGGTGGATGGTTTAAAAGACCATTTGGTTATTGTTGGTTATGGGTTAAATGGAAAAAATGTGGCTAAAACCGCGAGTCAGGCTAACATTCCTTATGTAATTGTGGAACAAGATCCGGAGGTTTATGAAGAAGCAAAAGCCGATAACCAGCCTGTTGTTTTTGGTGATGCATCCGTGGTGACGATATTACAATATTTACAGGTTCAGCAGGCGAGGGTAGTGGTTGTGGCCATTGCCGATGCGGAAGTTACACTGCAAATTATTTCATCGATCAGACTGCTATCCGAAACGGTCCATGTTATCGTTAGAACCCGCTATATGAAAGAGATAGGTGCGATTTTAAATGTTGGCGCTGATGAGGTTATTCCTGAAGAATTTGAAACTTCTATTGAAATATTTACCCGTGTTTTAAATCATTATCTGGTGCCTTTTGATCAAATTCAGCGGTTTACAAATTATATCAGGGCACACAATTACGACTTGCTGGTCGCAGCAGGCGAAAATCAAAAAATTCCACCCCAGTACGAGCTGCATGTGCCTGATATGGTGATAGCTGCCCTACCTGTACAGCAAGATGATAACCGAATTGTGGGTAAAACAATTATTGAGAGTAAGATCAAAGAAAAATTCAACTTAAATGTGTTGGCAATCCGACGTAATAAAAAGTATATCACGCAGATAGAAGCCAATACGAAAATAGAAACTGATGACATGCTGTATCTTTTCGGCTCACCCGAAAATATCTCAAGAATTAATAAGTTTATCGTACTTAAAACGGAAGATGAATAAACGAAACACAACGAAATTCTATTCATAGCTGATACTTAAAGAAACTTTTGGGATATAAAAAATGGATAAACCGATCTTGTTTTTTGATGGTGACTGCGCTTTATGCAATCGATCAGTTTTGTTTATCCTGAAACATGAACGCACTGCAAGCATGAATTTCGCTTCACTTCAGTCGAATTTTGCGCTGCGCCGGTTTCCTGATGTGGATTTTCCTGACAGCCTGGTCTTTGCTGAAGCTGATCAGGTTTTTGTGAAATCGAAAGCAGTATTTAAGCTATTGAAGCACTTAAAAGGCTGGCCTACACTATTTAAAGTTTTTAGCTTTTTGCCCACAGCCTTCTTAGATAGTATCTATGATTTTGTGGCCCGTCATCGTAAAAATATTTTTGGTCATTCTACCTATTGCGGATTGACTTCTACGGTAAATAGAGATAGATTTGCAGACCTCAAACCTTAACAAATTAAAACAATGTTAACACATATCGTTATGATGCGCATCAAGACGCATTTTAGTAAGTCAGAGAAGCAAACAGCGCTTGATAAACTCGTGCAACTACTTGAAAAGCTGCCGCTTAGCATCCCTGAAGTAGAATTTTTAGAGATTGGTCTTAATGTCAGCACCAAAGCGCCGGCGTATGACCTGGTTCTTACTTCCAAATTTGCCGATCAGGCCGCGCTCGAGCGCTATATCGTGCATCCCGACCATCAAAAAGTGTTTGAACATATTTCAGAAGTTGTAGCTGAGGTGGCGCTGGTAGATTATCTCGGATAGCTTTCACCAAACTAAATATTTTGAGATGCTCACAAAGGCGGATTCAAAACACAATTTCAGGGCATTAATTTTTCACGCTGCGTTCTTGTCTTTTGCGCAGGTATTTATTGACGTTGACACTGTTATTCCGGCTATGCTTGTGGATGCCGCTGGCACTGCCTTTCAGGTGGGTTTGCTTACGGCAATCATGCTGGGTGGAGCAAGTTTTACGCAACTGATTTTTGCACCCTTTATCAGCAATTACAGTTTCAAAAAGAAGTTTTTGCTGCTGGGCATCAATGCCCGCATCTGGTCGTTGTTTTTCATTGCCTGGTTGCTTTTTGTTTCGGTGAAGTCGGCTCCTGCTAATAGCATTTCATTGATTTTTATACTGATAGCAATATTTGCTGTTGGAGGCGCCTTTTCGAATATCAGCTATATCGACATAATGGGTAAATCGTTGCTGGCTGAATCCAGAAAGTCATTTTTTTCTTTTCGGCTGGTGCTAAACGGTTTGGTATTTCTGACGGCTGCAACCTTTGCTGCCGGATTGCTAAAAGCTTTTGTGTATCCACTCAATTATGCCTGGATGTTCGTGGTAGGTTTTCTGGCCTTATCAATAGCCTCGATAGGGTTTTGGCGGTTGAGGGAGCTTGTTCCATCGCGGCTTCAAATCCCAAACTTTAAGGCTTTTGTGAAGCTTTTCAAAACCGAGTTAAAAGGAAACCCCAAGTTGCCGGCATTTTTAGGATTTATCAATACACAAGGTATAAGTATTTCATTTTTACCTTTTGTGATTCTCTATGCGAAGGATTTCCTTGGAGGCGAGGCGGGTACGACAGGTAGTTTTTTGGTTTTCAAAATTATTGGAAGTGTGGGCGCTGGCATCAGCCTGTTTTTGTTGGCTGGCAAATTCAAATACAAATGGCTGTTGATGGGAAATGCGTTGCTGGCCGCCAGCTTACCGCTGATTTTGCTGGTTTTCAACGTCAATGCGCCTTTGCAATTGGTTTTTCTGCTTGGCGGAATCGTTTTCGCGGTGTATCAACTTTCAATGAATGGTGTTTTGCTGGAAGTTTCCGGAACCGGAAATCGGGCTATTTACACGGGGATTACCGGTGCAGGAAATATCATTCCGGCTATTTTCCCACTCCTCGGCGGCCTTGTTATTCAGCACCTTGGCTTTGAAATATTTTTTGGTTGCTATTTAATCGTGGTCCTTTCTTCGGTTTATTTTGCCTGGAAAATCAGGTGTGAAAAATAGTAGCTTACTCTGAAACTAACAAGTTTTAACCAAAAAGTACCATATGCTGTTCTTGTTTTTTTGAAAATCATTAGTTCAGCCTAATATAAATCAAGCTCTTGTCTAAAATAGATTATTTTTGTCGCATTAAGAAACCAACGCTATGAAAACTTTACAACAACTTATTTTTATCTTCGTCCTATTAACGCTGGTTTTGCCGCAGGTCGGAGCACAGCAAAGTTTCCTCAATCAGGATTACCCTGCTGGTAAATTGAGCAAAATGACCGAGGAGCATTTTTCGATTGATGTTAGTCGTGAGCCCGGAGAACAGCTTGTTTTACACAAATACTTTGTATGCGAATTTGACAAGGCAGGAAACAGGCTGATAGACCGAGAATTTGATGCGATGGATAATTTGCTCAAAAAATACAGCTATGAAAATGCGAAAGGTAAGCGTGAAAAATTAGTTATCACAGATGCTAAAGGTAAGTTAATCAGGACGGTAGTTTATACCTACAACAAGAAAGGCCTGCTTGAAAACGATCAAAGTTATGACGCTGCCGGAAAGCCGGAAAAGACTTTGATTTACACTTATGATGATAAGGGTTTGCTACGCGAAAACTACAGCTATCTTAAGGCGGGTGAGTTTGAAATGAAATACAGCTATACATACGATTATAAAGGAAACATCGATAAAACTTTATGCTTTACCGAAGGTGGTAACTTCGTGGAAGAACGACAGTATAAATATAACGAAAATGGTCAAGTTGTCTCGGAGCTGATTAAGAATGAGCTTGGCGATACCCTGAAATCCACTACTTTTCAATATGTGACTGACAAGAAGAAGAACTGGACTGAAAAAACGGTTTTGGTTGACAAACACCCGGTGAATTTAATTAAGCGGGAAATTGTTTATAATTAGAAGGTTGAGGGTTGGTTTTATCCTGTTATGTTGCGGAAATGGTGCATATGTCTTTTCATTGCCTAAAAACTCCACTCGCTTTCAATTAATTTCAACCTTAACCTAAGCAGTTCATTGTTTTTAATGGCTTCATGTATTAGCGTGTTTAGTGTTTTTTTGTAAGTAACTGTCTGGTAAACAAGAAGAATTATGCCGACAACAAGCATTATCGACATATAGACATAATCAAAGGGAGCTTTATTGAACAAATAATCCTTCATGCCCAAGCCTGAAAAGACCAGCAGAAAAGCTAATTTGATAAATACGTCATTTTTGATTTTTCGTTTACTCTTTCTCTCCAAATACGCACTGTTGTCAGTAAGTTTAAGTTCATTAAGTATCGATTCAACAATAATTTTCTTCTCTTTTGAGAGCTTTGTTTTATCGTATCCTCTTTCATTCAGGATTTTGCCTGCAATTATTTTCTGTTCAAAATTAATGGCGCCATCGTGCTTGAACATGAAAAACAAATCTTCTGACGACTTCTGCTCTAAGGAGGCTGTTAGTGCTTTATTCATGGGGTATATTATTAATTATGAATGGGTTAGGACTTTAAATGATATGCTTGTTTTTTATAGCGAGCTTCAAAAGACAAATCTTTCTGCTCACTCCGATTTATATTTGAAGCTAAAATAGTCATATTCAAAACTTAACATGCCATAAGCCATCAGCAATGTTATGGACTGATTTTTATTCAAAAATGAAATCTTCCCAACCCTGATTCACATATTTCGGGTTTGGATGAAATTCACCTGCACCAATGTCTAAGTCACCTGAAAACGGAATTCTATATGCTCCCCAATTGCAAATTTTCTCCTTATCATTTTTGTACTCTTTCCAAGTCCCTACATATTGATTGTTTCTGTATCTATCTGAAAACCATTCAATATCGTCGTAATGAATAATTTCGAATTTGTCAACAAACCAGTTTAAAGTTACAATTCCTTCGAAAATCCCACTATGACTTTGTGATGAGTTTTCTTCGAATTTGTATTTTCCAATTAGAATTCCTTGCGATTTAAAGCCCGCATTTTCATACTTATTATCCAGGCCAAAATGCATTGATTTATACTCGCGAACCTGGTCAATTTTGATTTCACCTTCAAAGTCACATACATTGTCGCCAACAACAGATAGTCCGGTTACGAAATAAACATCTTGATTGTTTATATCTTTGGTTAGAGAGGTAAAATAGATTTTTATTCTGCGAAAATCTTGTCCGATAAAACCTAAAAAGTCATGTTTTGGAGTCAACAGGGTCGAAAAGTCGTATTTTAAATATTCAGATTTGAGATTGCCTTTTATCAATTCATTCGATGAGAACTTTGGGTTTTCAAGATTCTCCTTCCAGCTTTCTGTCTGCTGTCCGAAAATGGTAACAGAAATTAATATTAAAAGGATGGAAACCGATGTTTTCATATTGCAGTCCTCGATCTTTTTGCGTTTAGTCGTGAAATTTGTGTGTGGATATATTTTGGATGTTCACCATAAGCATTAATGTTTGTAACATATAGATATTGAGTATGTTAAAATCTAAAGAACGATATAATTGGCGTTTACCTTTTGCAAAGCCGGTGTTAGCAATAAGCTCACAGGATTGTTCATTTGCTGAGGTGATTTAAATTGTCTCACAAATATAGAAATTGTATTTAATTACCTGGTAAAAAAATGAGATTCAAAACTTCATTACTATCGACGTTCTCTCTATATTAGCAGACTCATAAAATCAAAAGAAGCAAACGAGTCAACTTTTATTAAGCACTTAGTTATGAAGCGTTTATTTTCCTATTTATTGTTTAAAGTTTTTCTGGCGATAGTTTTCGGAATTATTTTTGGTCTATATCTACCCGAGTCCGTTAATAGGATTTTTGCCACTTTCAACGCTTTCTTTAGCCAGTTTTTAAACTTTGCAATTCCCTTAATTATTTTGGGGCTGATTATGCCGGCAATTTCTGATCTGGGAAAAGAGGCCGGAAAATTGCTTTTACTTACGGCTGCTATTGCTTATGGTTCAACGCTTTTTTCGGGATTTATGACCTATTTTACCACCATGCGTATTTTTCCGCCGCTTTTGGAGTCTTATGTCGATAAAACAGCTCAAATAGCTGAAACGGCGAAAGAATTAACACCCTATTTTAGTATCACTATCCCGTCAGTTTTAGATGTAATGACGGCTTTGGTATTGGCATTTGTCATTGGCTTGGGACTGGCTTATCAGGAAAAATCAACTTTAAAATTAGTCGTAAAAGATTTCCAAATTATTATAATGCAGTTGATTGAAAAGGTTATTGTGCCGCTGTTGCCGCTTTTTATTTTAGGCATATTTGCCAATATGTCATTTAGCGGAAAAGTGTATTCGATACTCTCTGTATTTGTAAACATTATCGGAGTTATTTTCGCCTTGCACATCTTCCTTTTGCTGCTTCAATATACGATTACCGGAATCATCACTAAAAAGAATCCGCTGCGCTTATTAGCCACGATGATGCCTGCTTATTTCACAGCTCTTGGCACGCAATCTTCGGCGGCCACTATTCCGGTGACTTTAAAGCAAACCCTTAAAAATGGCGTCTCTGAAAAAATTGCAGGATTTGTGATTCCGCTGTGTGCTACCATCCACTTATCGGGGAGCATTATGAAAATTACAGCATGTGCCATGGCCTTAATGATTTTGGAAGGAGTACCCTTTGATTTTAGGCTTTTCGCGGGTTTTATTTTTATGCTGGGAATAGCCATGATTGCTGCGCCTGGCGTTCCTGGTGGCGCGATTATGGCCGCTATTGGTATCATGCAAGCCATGTTAGGATTTAATGAAGAAATGATAGGCTTAATGATAGCGCTCTATATTGCTATGGATAGTTTTGGAACAGCCTGTAATGTAACCGGAGATGGTGCCATCGCGCTTGTTGTCAATAGGATAACTGATTAATAAAGCTGCTGCTGTTGCTTTTTTTCTTATGAAATAGGATGTGAATCAACGCAGACGTTCATCAAATACTCAGCTACTTTAAAGCAGAACCTCCTGCCAACTCCTTCAATATTAAAGTAAAAGCACACTTAATAAGGCGCAAGAAATATAATCCGCATTTCATCCGTCAATTTCATCACTTCAGTAGGTTTTGCATTGTGTAGATGAACGGGATGCCTGAATTTTGTATTGTTTTATTTAAGTTTTGAAAAAATTCATTTGAACAATCTTATACCTTAGACTATGAAATCTATAAAAAACAGTGCAGTTCTGTTGTTTGTTTTTATGTTGCTTTGGGGATGTGGAGGCAATAACAACGGTCAAAACGAAATCATTCGTAAAGTAAAAATCGAACCTGTGCAACAGGCCGATACCTTAACGGTAAAAAACTATTCGGGCGTAATTAAAGAAGCAAACCAAGTAAATCTCGCTTTCCGCGTGGCGGGGCCAATCCAGAAAATTCTGGTAAGAGAAGGTGATTTCGTGAAACAGGGGCAGTTGGTGGCTCAAATGGATACGCGTGATTACGAAGTGCAGCTGCAAGCCGCACAGGCACAGCACGATCAGGTTGAAGCCGAGGCTGGCCGTGTGATCGAGCTTTATGCCCGCAATAGCGTCAACGAAAACGATTATGATAAAGCTGTATCGGGATTGAAAATGGTTGCTGCGAAACTCAAAAATGCCAAAGATCAAATGAATGACACCCAACTGCATGCGCCGGTTTCGGGCTATATTCAAAAAGTAAATTTCATAGAAAATGAATTGATTGATGCCGGAATGCCCGTTATTTCGATGATTGATGTGGGCCATTTCCAGGTTGAGGTGGATATTCCGGTTTCCTTATATATTGATCGCGAGGCGATAAGTTCTTTCTCGGGTATTCAACCCACCGTTTCTGACAAAGCCTTTGATTTGAAATTGTTGAGTTACAGCAAAAAGGCCAACAACAACCAATTGTACAAGGTGCAACTTTTGCTTAATCCGGCCAGCCAGCTTCAGCTTGCGCCGGGAATGGACGTTCAGGTGAAAATCGAACTCAGGACAAACGGAGGTCCGCAAACTTGCATACCGCTAACGGCTCTGTTCAACGACAAAGGCAAAACTTTTGTCTGGGTATATCAATCCAACCAAAGCGTACAAAAACGCGAAGTAGTTACTGGAAGACTTACCGGTGATGGCAGAATCCGTATCTCAAAAGGACTTCAGCCAAAAGAAGAAATAGTGGTAGCCGGAGTGAATAGTCTGCTTGACAACCAACGTGTTGCGCCGCTTGAAACAGTTTCCGAAACCAATGTAGGAGGGCTACTATAATGTATTTGACAGAGGTGACATTCCGTAAAAAAGCCGTCATTTGGTTTGTCCTGTTTAGTATGGTGGCAGGTGGCATATTGGCCTTTCGTTCTATCAGTAAGCTGGAAGACCCGGAGCTGGTAGTGATGATGTCGCAAATTGTGACCGTTTATCCCGGCGCTAATGCCCATGAGGTGGAGATGCAGATAAGCAACATTATCGAAGAAGAACTGAGCTCTCTGGGCGATGTAGAAACCATCCGCTCGAAATCGATGCCTAACCTGTCAATTGTGACGGTGATGCTCGAACTTACCGTTCCCCAAAAAGAGATTGAACAACGTTGGGATTACCTGCGCCGCCGCATGAACGAAGTGATTCCCAAATTGCCGGAGGGCGCACAGCCACCAATAGTATTCGATAATTTCGGTGATGTTTATGGCATGTTCTACGCCATGACCGGCGATGGCTATTCTTATAAAGAAATGAGTACAATGGCGCAATTCATAAAGCGTGAAATGCTTGCTATTGAGGGAGTTGCCCGTGTCGAGATTTTCGGCGAACAGCAGCCTGTAACTGAAATTGTCTTCAATCCTGCCAAAATGGGCGAGCTGGGTGTGTTTCCGTTTCAGGTGATTGCGGCCATGCAGGGCGAAAATATCTCGGTTTATCCCGGTGCAATGCAAACCGGCGAACAACTGTTGAATGTTTCGGTAGATGGCAAAATTGCCAGCGCCGCTGATGTCGCCAATGTGATGGTAAAAGGTTTGGACGGCAGCCTCTTTAAAATCTCAGATATTGCAAGCATAAACGAGGTTTATGCAGAACCTTCGCGCAACAATATGCAGCTGAACAACAAAAATGCGCTTGCCATTTCCTTGTCAATGGAATCAGGCGAAAATATTGTTGAGGTGGGCAAGCGGGTGGAAAAACGCCTGGAAGAACTGAAACAAAACATCCCGGTAGGATACGAATTTGATAAGGTGTTTTTTCAACCTGATTTAGTGAATAGCGCTATTAATGGTTTTATGTGGAACCTCCTGGCGTCGGTGATAATTGTTATCGTGGTGCTGATGATTTCTATGGGTTTTCGCAGCGGCCTTATTATTGGTGCCGGACTTGTGCTGACCATTCTTGCTACCTTTCCCATTTTGCTGGCTGCCGGAGGAACCTTGCAACGCATATCTCTCGGCGCTTTTATTGTAGCTATGGGAATGTTGGTTGACAATGCTATTGTAGTTATCGACGGAATTTTGGTTGACCTGAAGAAAGGAGTGGAGCGAAAAAAAGCACTCATCAATCCGGCCAGTCGCACTGCCTGGCCTTTGTTAGGTGCAACTTTTATCGCCGTGGCGGCTTTTCTGCCGGTTTATCTTTCTAAAGATGCCGCCGGAACGTATGCCCGCGATTTGTTCGTGGTATTGTGTATCTCGCTATTCCTAAGCTGGGCATTAGCCATGACACAGGTTCCGCTATTTGCCGAAAAATTGCTTAAAACTAAGAAGTCAAAAGATGACAAACCGCTTTACCAAAGCTGGGGTTACCGGAAACTTAGAGAAATACTGAGTCTGTTACTTCACTATAAAACAGTATCTCTTATCGTGGCTGTATTGTTGTTGGCCATTGCTGCCTTCAATTTTCAGAATATCAAACAAACCTTTTTTCCTGATTTTAACTATAACCAGGTTTACATAGAATACCGTCTTCCTGCCGGTGCGGGTCCTCAAAAAGTGAATGACGACCTGCGTCAGATAAGCCAGCACATGCTTTCGTTAGTTGAGGTTAAACAGGTGGTTTCCAGTCATGGACAAACGCCTACACGCTATTGTCTGGTTCGACCAATGGGCGAACCCTCAGATAATTATGGCGAATTGATTGTGGATTTTGAAGATTATGAAACCATGGTTCGCATGAAGCCGGTGTTAAGCGATTACCTGCATAATAATTTCCCGGATGCCCACACCCGCATTCGGAAATATAACCTTTCTATTAAAGCAACTCACACGGTAGAGGTGGAACTTGCCGGCCCCGACCCGGCAGTGCTACGCGATTTAAGTGCCCGTGCGCAGGAGATATTTAGAAATAATCCCTACGCCGACCCTTACACTATTGAAGACGACTGGGAACCTATGGGGCAGGCGCTGACAGCACGTTATGTGCAACAGGCCGCCAGCAGGGCGGGAACTTCGCGCTCCGACGTAAGCAATGCCATTCTCGCTGCCACCGACGGGCTTCCTATCGGTGAATACTTTGAAGGACAAACCCGCGTAGGTATTGTCATGAAACTGAGAAACACCGATGGCTCAAGAATTCATAGTCTCGAAGATATTCCGGTTTGGAGTATGTTGCCTAACCTATCAGGAGTTGATGAAACTACTGTGCGGGAACTGCTCATCGGAGCAAAATCTATGGATGAATTGGTGAATGATTTGGTGAGTCCTGTTCCGCTGAGTGCAGTTACACAAGGGATTGACTTAGCCTGGCAAGAGCAGGTGGTGAGGCGCGTAAATGGAAAAAGAGCTATTCAGGTGCAGTGCGAACCTTTAGAAGGTCACAGCCCATCGCTGGTGCGCAAAACCATGTTGAAAGAAATTGAAAATCTGCCTCTGCCCGAAGGCTACACCGCCACTTGGGTTGGTGAGCAAGAATTGCAGGGCGATGCGCTTCGCAATATTTTCAGCTACCTGCCCATCTCTATCATGTTGATAATCTTTACACTTATCTTGCTTTTCAATGATTATCGAAAACCGCTCATCGTCCTAATCTGCATCCCTATGGCTTTTATTGGCATTGTGCCGGGGATGATTTTGGCAGGACAGCCTTTTACATTTATGGCTATCATCGGCTCCTTTGGTTTGATGGGTATGATCGTGAAAAACGCTATTGTGCTGCTTGATGAAGCAGAAACGCTGATTGCCGGAGGAACTGAAAGATATTTAGCCCTTATCAACGCAACAGTATCGCGTACACGCCCTGTGCTGTTGGCGTCTTTTACCACAATTCTTGGTATGATTCCGCTGCTCACTGATCCCATGTACGCAAGCATGGCAGTAGCCATTATTAGTGGTTTGATTGTGGGCACACTCATCACTTTGCTGTTTGTACCCATCTTGTATGCAGCTTTTTATGGCGTGAAACGAATTGAAAAAACTGAAAATAGTACAGAAATAGTATCATGAAAAAAAATCTAAATATCCTGCTTTTTATTTTTCTGATTTGTGCAGTGCATACCAGTGCTCAGGAACAAATAAGCTTGCAGCAGGCAAGAGAAATGGCACTCAAAAAAAATGAAAATTTGAAAATGGCCGGCAAGTATTTTGAGAAAGCCGAGGCACAGCAAGCCGCTGTGAAAACCTCGCGCCTTCCTGCATTTTCAGCTATTGGAATGGGATTATACCAAGACAGGGCTTTTGAAATGGAATTATTTTTGCCTACTCAGAAACCTAATCCAATGACCGGCGAACTGGAACCCAATATTATGGTTGATCCGGCAAGCGGAAATCCTGTTATTGGACCTGATGGAAATCCCGTGTTTAATATGTATGCCTGGTTGCCGTTAGATTTGAACTTGAGTGGAGCATACGCAGCCGCCCTTCTGTTAGAGCAGCCGGTTTATACCGGAGGCAAAATCAGCGCAGGCAATAAAATGGCCAATATTGGTATTGACATGGCCGGTGAAAACATAGCGCTTGAACAGATGAATACCATAGCCGAAACGGATAATGCCTATTGGACGCATATTTCTGTTGCGAAAAAAGTAAAACTGGCACAACAGGCTGTGGATATGCTGAGCGAGTTAGTAAGGAAAGCCAGCGATGCACACGAAGTGGGAATGGCTGATCGCAATGATTTGTTGAAAGCACAAGTAGCGCAGAATAATGCGAAACTCAATCTTCAAAAAGCTAAAAACGGGCTCGAACTCAGCCGGATGAATTTGTGCCGTATTACAGGTCTGCCGCTCAATACCGAAATTTTGGCCGTAGATACAGCAGTTACAATACAACCGCTTACAGCACTTGCGCTGGAAAATGAAACGATTAGCGGTCGTCCGGAATATCAGCTGCTTCAAAAAAATGTGGCTATGGAGGAGCAAAATATCCGAATGGCAAGGGCCGATTTTCTGCCAACGGCAGGCGTTCAGGCAGCCTATAGCCACATTGGAGGAATAAATTTTAACGACACCGATTTTCCTTACACCAGCTTTAATGTGTTAGCATCCGTAAAAATCCCGCTCTTCCACTGGGGTGAGGGGGTTAAAAAAATCAAAGCTGCGAAAATTGATAAGGAGATAAAAGAGCTTGAGCTGGAAAAGAATGCGCAATTGATGCAACTCGAAGCAGAACAGGCCAGGTTGAATGTGCAACTGGCTTTTGAACGTACTCAGATGAACCAAAAGGCAGTGGAGCAGGCCGAAGAGAATTTGCGTATTAGTCAGGATAATTATGAGGTGGGCATGGAAACCATTACGGAGCTTTTAATAGCGCAAACAAATTGGCAAAAAGCTTATAGTGAGTGGATTGACTCCAAAACAGATTATAAGATGAAAGAAACTGTTTGGCTGAAATCAACCGGAAATCTTAAAGAAAATCCCGAAACGAATGCACATTAAGGTCTAAAAGACATAGTCAACTTTTCTTTGTTTAATTTTGATGATTCATTCGAAATGATAGAATTGAAAGATAAAGAACTTCATTTTTTTAGTCAGCTGTCAGGTTATAGCCTGAAAAGCATACTCATCCGGGTGGCTTGGGCAAGCGGTGTGGGCTTGTTGTTTTTTTTCCTTTCAATCAAAATTGCAGGCGATGTAAATCTACATGTTTCTGTGCTTGAATACGTTCAGGTAGTACTTATCTTTAATATCATTTCCGAAAGTAATGTTTTTGTCGATCAGCTCGCAGAGCGTTTCCTGCCCATTCCCGAAAAAATCAAGCTACGGGTAGTTTTGCACCTTATCGTAAGCCTGATTATCGCCATCGCTGCCGTATTTTATTTTTCGTTGATAGTTAGAGATGTGCCTTTCTTTTCGCACCCTATCGTGCAGTTGATGATGTTTTTGGGACTGATTTTTATTTTCATCCTCATCCTTATTTCGATTACGCTGCGTATTGTTGAAAAGTGGGTTTTTTCGGTCAGGCAATTAGAAGTACTGAAAAGCCAAAAACTAAAAAGCGATTACAACTCCCTGCAGGCACAGCTGAATCCGCATTTTCTTTTTAACAACCTGAGCGTGCTTAAATCGCTGATTACCTTTGATCCGGATGCGGCGATTCATTTTACGCAAAATTTTACCGATGTGTACCGCTATGTGCTTCAAAGCAAGGACCAAACAACGGTTAAACTTTCCGACGAACTGGAGTTTATCGAGGCTTATATTGCGCTTCACAAAAAACGAATGGGGGAGGCTTTTGAGGTGATAATCAATGTGAGCGAATCGGCTTTAAAAAAAGATGTCCCGCCTTTGGCCTTACAATTGCTGGTCGAAAATGCCGTGAAACACAATATTGCCGTAAAAGATGCGCCACTGAGCATTCGTATCGAATCAACTGAAAATAAGCTCACGGTCAGCAATAACTTGAACCTGAAAGAGTCTGCCTTTTCCGAGAAAACAGGATTGAACAACTTAAAACAACGCTATGCGCTACTAACCGATAGCTTGGTGGAAGTGAGCCACGGAAGTGAAACCTTTGAAGTAAAAATCCCTTTGTTATGAACCCCGATATAAAAATAATACTTGTTGAAGACGAGCCATACAACCTGCGCCTGTTGGAAGAGATGATCAAAAAATTGAGACCGGATTGGGAAGTGATAAAAACCTTAGAAAGTGTAAAAGACAGTGTCGAATGGCTTCGTAACAATCCCCATCCCGAGCTGTTTTTTATGGATATCCAACTGGCCGACGGGCTCTGCTTTTCCATTTTCGATCAGGTTGAAGTGAAGGGAATGGTAATTTTCACGACGGCTTTTGATAATTATGCCATCCGTGCATTCAAGGTGAACAGCATTGATTATTTGCTGAAACCGTTTAAAGAAAAAGACCTGGAGGCAGCCATCGAGAAGTTTGAAAGTTTAAGAAACCAGTCAACAGAAACAGCAAGCAAGCCGGATTATTCCGAAATCCTGGACGCCATTCGCAAAGGAGAGAAAAAGTACCGCAAACGCTTTTTGATTTCAAAAGGCGCCACGTTTTACATGCTTCCGGTAGACGAAATTGCTTATTTTTTCAGCGAAAACCGGCTGACAACGGCAGTCACGTTCAGCAATCAAAACCATATCGTGGACTTCCCGCTGGAAACGCTGGAAGAACAGCTTAACCCGGATACTTTTTTTCGTGCAAACCGACAGCTAATTGTCAATATCAAATCCATTGAAAAAATCGAAAATTACTTCAGCGGAAAACTAAAAATCCTGCTGAACCCTCCTTTCGCCGGAGAACCGATAATCAGCAGACTGAAAGCCACCGATTTTAAAGCATGGGTGGGGAGATAGGGTTTGGGTGAGGAGGAGTAGGCGATTACGGGCGCTATTCGCCTAAATCCGGAATTGAGTACCGCCCTTGCCACTTCTCATCACAAAAATGTCATTCCGATGCCGCGGCAGAGGAATCTTTATATAGCTGTAAAGATAATGATTTGGTTTTAAAATTTATAGCACACCTTAAGTAAACAGTTTCAGGACCTAACTGTACCTTGTGTTAGCGTTTTGTTGTTCATTGATTTTCATGGAGATTATAGGAATAAGATTAGGTGATTAAAATCTATAAGCTGCTTTTCTAAGCTCCTTTACGTTTTTTATTGGTGTAGGAGGGTTTAACTCGTTTGCTAAGAATTTATAAATCTTCACTCTAATTTCGTTAGCAATTTTGGTGTCTATTCTATCAAATGAATGTCCGCCAGGAATTTCCTGGTAGATTTCGTATTCAAATTTCTTTCCATCTGCTTTTAAAGATTTAATTAAATGCTCAACTTCCAGAACACTCACGTCATCATCGTTAGTATTGGTATGTATAAGCAATGGAGTATTTTGCATTTTGTGAGTATTCCAAGCTGGAGATCTCCTGCGATACTCTGCTAAGTTTTCCTGTGCTGTAGCTCCTATGTGATAGTCGGCTGAGTATAAATCTCTGTATTCATCATCATAATAACCCATTCTCGCTATTAGGTCACTCACAGGCACACCTGCAAAAGCTACTTGATAGTCTTTTGGGTGATCGAAGATATTCATCAGGCTGATCATTCCACCATGACTCCATCCCATAATCCCTATTCTATTTTTATCAACTATAGCATAGTTTTCTACCATGTGATTTCTTGCAGCATACACATCTTCATTTTCTAAACCACCATAATCTATATTCTCATAATATGACTTCCCATATCCCGTGCTTCCCCTATACTCCGGTGCTGCAATAATATATCCCTGGGCAAGCAGCTCCCTGACGATATGTGCATAATAAGTTGTAAAATCGCCATGAACTCCTCCGTGAGGTAAAACTATAAGGGGATACTTTTTGGAATCATCAATGCTTTTTGGAATAAACACATAAGTATAAAACTTTAGCGGATTTCCATAACTCAAATGAGTTTTGCTGTTTATATTACTCGCCGGAGGGCCTGAAATATATAACTTGTCAATATATGCTATATCTTCTACTTTTTTATACCAAAGAATATCTTGATTTTGTTTATCGATAACATCTAATCTGTGGCGAAGTTTCTCGTTGTCCTTTTGCAAACGCTCTACTTTTTCTAATAAAAGCGTGTTGATTTCTTGTGCCAAAGAAATGGAAGAAAAAATCAATAAAAGACAGAAGATGGAAATGAATTTAAAGCTTTTCATAGTTTTTAACTTTTAATTTTCAAAAGTAGTAAATTTGTGGTTTAGTCTCCCAAAACCATTCTCAATGTTGAATTACAAAACACACTATAGTAGCACTTTAATGATTGAGAAACTGATGAGGCAGTTTAAACTGTGAAATAATAACCCACCTGAAATCAATGATGTCAAGATTCTTGTTATCTTCGCATTAGCTATGTTCCAAGCCTCCAAAGTGTCGATTTTATTGGGTTTTACGAAGAGCTGTTAAGAAACCCGCGAGCTGAGAAATTGTTGACTGCAATCGGCCTGGGGCAAAACAAAACCCCGTTTTTTAATGTTACATGAAAGCGTGTTATTAATAATAGCACCAGTATGATACAGTAATTCAATTGGTTAGACCAGTAAACACAGCATGAGTATTATACTTATATAAAATTATTAACTTGATAAACAGGGTGTTATGAAACCAGAAATTTCAGGAAATTATTATAAGTAACAGCAACGATTAAAAGCTCTATCACTTTGGGATTCAGTAGGCTATAGTACGCTTAGGCCTCTATATGATTGGCCTCAGTTCATTCTTCAGCTTTATCAGCAAATTTTTTTCGTCCACCTGGTATATTCTTCCGTTGTTGGCGATACTGATTTTGCCGGTTTCTTCTGAAACAACGATGGCCAGTGCGTCGCTTTGTTCCGTGATACCCAGTCCGGCCCTGTGGCGCAATCCCGGCCTGTCGGGCAAGTCCAGTTTTTTTGTTACCGGAAGGATACATCCTGCAGCCATTATACGATTTTGTGAAATAATCATTGCACCATCGTGAAGCGGTGTATTTTTAAAGAAAATATTTTCAATCAAAGCTTCACTAAGTTCGGCATCTATCTGTACGCCGGTCTGCGAAGCTTGGTAAAGGCCATTTTGGCGGGTTATCACAATCAAAGCACCGGTGTATTTACTGGCCATTGAAACGCAGCTCTTAGCTATAACATCAAGCTCAATTTGAATGTCATCAGCAGATTTAAAAAAAGGCAGCTGTAGCCTTTGCCGAAAACGTTTTATAAAACCTGTGGTGCCGAGCGCCAATAAAAACTGTCTGATTTCCGGTTGGAAAATAATGATAAGTGCGATAAAACCTACACTTACAAAGGCGCCCAGAATATCGCCCAAAAGCTCCATTTGAAGGGCCGTCACTACTTTCCACATCATAAAAACGGCCACAATTCCCATAAAAATATTGATGGCGACCGTGCCACGCAACAGATAATACAAGCCGTAAAGTAAACTGGCTACCAGCAAAATGTCAATGATGTCAAAAAGCCTTAACTCGATAAATGCATTAATAATCAGCGGTACCATCAGCTATTGGGTTTAACTTTTTTTGATTTGGGGCGTTAATGCAACAAAAGTACATTATTTTTCCACAGAATATTTGCACCATTCAGGCTATGTTTGTATTGCCAATGTTTTTTAAAAACGGAACTTTTTGTCAGCCAATGCTGATTTATTCAATTTCAGATTCGCTTGCCTCCCGATAAAAATTCCAAAGCCGTACACATTCATCGGCTTCTTTTACATCGTGTACCCTCAGAATTGAAGCGCCATTTTCTAAAGCTAGTGTGTTTAAAACAGTCGTTCCGTTCAGGCTCTCCTCGGATTTGAGTTGTAAGACATTTTGAATCATCCTTTTGCGCGAAACACCTACCAAAATAGGAAAGCCTCCCGGACTGATATGTTGTATTTCGCTAATTAGCCGATAGTTGGCAGCCAAAGTTTTACTGAATCCAAAACCCGGATCGAGGATAATTTGATTGGTATTGAGCGTACCAAGCTTTTCTAGCTGTGTTTTAAAAAACTGATGAACCACTTTCACCACTTCGTGGGATGAGATTTTATGTTGATGCATATCGTGCTGTTGACCAGCGATATGCATCAATACATAAGGAATGTTTTTACTGCCAATTAGCGGAAACATTGCTTCGTCGAAAGTGCCTCCCGAAATATCGTTTATAATGGAAGCGCCATTTTCGATGGCAATTTTTGCGACTGAGGCGCGGTAGGTGTCCACAGAAAACCAGGTTTCAGGAAACTGTTTTTGTAAGTTTTCCAGCGGCCTGATAAGTCGGTCAATTTCTTCATTCTCAGAAACAAACCCGGCACCGGGTCGCGTTGACATTGCTCCCAGATCAAGGATAGCAGCTCCCTCCGAAATCATCTTACCGGCACTTTCAATAATTGCTTCTTGGCTATCCAAGCGACTTGCTGCATAAAATGAATCCGGTGTAAGGTTTAGGATACCCATCACGACCGGTCGATTCAGATCGAGGATTTTATTGCCGTAGCGCAACTTACGGTCTGCCGAAAAATCCTTAATTTTACCGGCGATTTTATCGGTGGGTATTTCTTGTGACATAAGATTTATTTTGCCGTAAAATTACATTTTTGTTGAAACAATTTGCATAAATGACGGATACGACAAAGCAATTTCAGGAAATTATAGCGCGCTGTAAGCGCCTGTTTGAAGCTAAAATGGGGGATTATGGCCCTGCCTGGCGAATTTTACGCACTTCTTCACTCACTGATCAGATTTATATCAAAGCAAACCGCATCAGGACGCTGCAAATGAAAGACTTACGTAAAATTGATGAAGGTATTGACCAGGAGTTTATCGGCATCGTAAATTATGCCGCCATGGCCATCAACCAATTGCGGCTTGGCGTGGTGGATAGGCCTGATCTTGAACCAAATAAAGCCACTGAATTGCATGCCGCAGTGCTTCAGGAGGCTTTTGAGCTAATGGAGCGCAAAAACCACGATTACGACGAAGCCTGGCGAAGGATGCGCATAAGTTCGCTCACGGATATTATCCTGATGAAGCTTTTACGCGTAAAGCAAATTGAAGATAACCAAGGAAATACGCAAGTTTCAGAAGGTCTTGACGCAAATTTCTTCGACATTATCAACTATGCAGTTTTTGCACTGATATTATTAAGCGAGATAGGGGAATAGTTTATGAATGGATTTATTAGGAATTTTAGCAGATATCTTGTTGGAGTCGTTTTTGTTTTTTCTGGATTTGTAAAAGGTGTTGATCCGCTCGGAACGGCTTATCGCATCGAAGATTATTTTGTGGCTTATGGCATGGAATGGGCGATGGGTTTGGCTTTGGTGCTGTCAATTCTGCTTTCTACGGCAGAATTTGTCATTGGAATGGCTTTGGTTACCGGCATGAAAATGCGGGACACCTCCTGGTTTTTGTTGGTGATGATGTTATTTTTTACTGCCGTCACCTATAATGACGCGCTGTATGAGCCGGTGCCGGATTGTGGCTGTTTTGGCGATGCCATAAAACTGACTAACTGGCAAACTTTTTATAAAAACATCTTTTTAATGGTGTTTGTTTTGTTGGTATTTTTTAACCGAAAGCGTTATAAAATCCGTTTGTATCCTGCGGTACAATGGTTTTTTGTGATGGTTTATTTCGTCGGTTTTGGTTATTTCTCGTACCAAAATTACAATCATTTGCCGATGGTTGATTTCAGGGCATGGAAAGAAGGCAGACAATTAAATCCTGAAGAAGAACAAGAAAATCTGGTTTACCTGACTTATCGCAACAAAGAAACCGGCGAAACCAAAGAATATTTGTCGCCTGATTATCCCTGGAATGACCCTCAATGGCTCGAAAACTGGGAGTTTGTTGACCAACGAACCGTTTTGCTTGGAGATCAACCCGATCACGGCCTTTTCGCCGAAGATAGCTTTGGCAATGATATGACACAGGTGGTGTTGCAATCGCCTAATCTGCTGGTTTTTATATCTTATGATTTAAGCCGGATTCCTGCTGAAGCTATCGAAAAGATTGAACAAATTGAAAAAGCTGTCGCAGAACATGGCGCAGGAGTGGTCTGGCTAACGGCATCACTGCCCAAAGAACTAGAAGACTGGCAGGAAAAATACGATTTTTTATACGAGACCTATTTTGCTGACGGTACCGTGCTGAAAACCATTATTCGATCCAATCCAGGCCTAATTTGGATGGATGAAGGTAAGGTTGTGAAAAAGTGGCATTACAACGATTTTCCGCAAGGCGAAGAGCTGGATCAATTGATAGAAAAGCTTAACACAAACCAGCCCTGATTCTATGGGATCATACATAATAAGAAAACTACTTTACGGACTGGCTGTGCTTTTTGGCGTAGTTAGTCTGGTGTTTTTCTTGTTTACGATTTTACCCGGCGATCCGGCCCGTATGATGCTTGGTCAAAGGGCAGATCAGCAGGCGGTGGATAACATCCGTAGCGAACTCGGTCTGGATCAGCCTGTTATTGTGCAATATGCGGCTTATCTGAACGATCTCTCACCGATTTCTGTGCATAACAGCCAGCAGCCTGAAAGTTTTTGGTTTTATGATCAAGAGAAGTATAAAAAATCGTTTAAGCTGCTCGAAATTAATCAAGTGGTTCTGGTTATAAAATCGCCCTGGATGCGTATGTCGTATCAATCCCGACGTGCTGTAACGGCTTTGATTGCAGAGGCTTTTCCGAAAACACTTTTGCTGGCGGGCGTTTCTGTTGCCATCGCTTTTGTTGTCGGACTTAGTCTGGGATTTTTCGCTGCTGTTGTCAATAAAAACTGGATGAATCGTCTGGTGCTGATAATTACAAGCCTTGGCATGTCGGTTCCGTCTTTTTTTGCAGCTATTTTAATGGCCTGGATTTTTGGCTTTGTCCTTTCGGAATATACTGGATTAGAGATGTTTGGGAGCTTATATACCGTTGACGATTACGGAAATGGTGCTTCTCTGGATTTAAAAAACTTAATTCTCCCGGCTATTACTTTGGGAATAAGACCTTTAGCAATCGTAACAGAACTTACTCGTACTTCATTGCTCGAAGTGATGGGCATGGATTATATCAGAACTGCTAAAGCAAAAGGCTTGCCTATGTCGCAAGTTATTGGTGTTCACGCTTTGCGTAATGCGCTGAATCCTGTTGTTACCGCCGTTTCGGGGTGGTTTGCCTCACTGATGGCAGGTGCCGTTTTTGTGGAGTATGTCTTCGATTGGAAAGGCATTGGAATGCTCATTGTTGATGCGCTCGAGAAGTACGATTTGCCCGTAATTATGGGTGCTGTATTATTGATTGCATTTATCTTGATAATTATTAATATTTTTGTGGATATTGTATACGGAATTTTGGATCCCCGTATTAGATTAGCTTAATGACTTAAACTACTAAAAAAATTGATTATGCGTAGAAAAATTGTTGCTGGCAACTGGAAAATGAACCTTTCATTTACTGATGCTGAAGATTTGATCAATGATTTATTGGATACCTTGGATGAGGAAAAACCCACTGCCGAAGTGATTATTTGCCCGCCGTATCCCTATTTGGAATTGGCCACGGATTATATGGAAGAAAACTTGTTTAAAGTTGGTGCTCAGAATATTAGCTCTTTTGGTGCTGGAGCTTATACGGGCGAAGTTTCGGCTTCCATGTTAAAATCCATGGACGTAACCCATTGTATCATTGGTCATAGTGAGCGCAGGAAGTATTTCAATGAAGACGATAAAATGCTTACCGCCAAAGTAAATCAGGCACTGGCTCATCAGCTTACACCAATTTTCTGTGTTGGCGAATCGCTGCCCGAGCGCGAAGCCGGAAAAGACAAAGAAGTGGTTAGAAGACAGGTTCGTCACGGGCTGTTCCATCTTGATACGGTGGAGTTTGCGCGTGTAGTCATCGCTTACGAGCCTGTTTGGGCCATCGGAACCGGAATGACAGCAACACCCGAGCAAGCCAAAGATATGCACGCATATATCCGCACACTTATTGCCGAACGCTACGACGAAAAAGTAGCCGAGGAGACTATGATCTTGTATGGCGGCAGCTGCAATTCGGAAAATGCAGCTGATTTATTTTCACAAGAAGGCATTGATGGTGGGCTTATTGGCGGTGCTTCGTTAAAGGTTGACGAGTTTATTTCGATCTGCAAACAGGCTTCAGCCAAATAGTAAATGGCATATATAGAAGTTTTATTTGGCTTAATTGCCGGTGCCGATCTGCAGGAGATATTGACTGCTGAATTGGCGGAAATTGGTTTTGAAAGCTTTATGGAAGATGAAACTTTCTTCAGGGCTTATTGCCCTGAAGAAAGTTTTAGTGATGACAAACTTGCTGAAATACTTGCACTTGAAAGTTTTGAAAATATCCCTAAGCCTTCAAAAAAACTTATCCCAGACGAAAATTGGAATGCCAACTGGGAGGCGTCCTACAGCGATGTGGTGATTGATGACAGCTGCCGAATACGTGCGCCGTTTCATGAGCCAAACCCCAACATAAAGTTTGATTTACTTATCGAACCGAAAATGTCCTTCGGTACCGCACATCATGAAACTACAGCTCAAATGATTTCGCTGATGCTAAAAGCTGATTTTAAACAAAAGTCAGTGCTTGATATGGGTTGCGGCACGGCTGTGTTGGCCGTTTTGGCCTGTAAGATGGGTGCTCAATATATTGTAGCAATCGACAACGATAGCTGGGCGTATGAAAATGCGTTGGAAAACGCAAAGCTCAACAATTGTGAAGGCATTAAAGTAATTAAAGGAGATGCATCAGCCATTGGAAATCAGAAGTTTGATGTAATCCTGGCGAATATCAACCGCAATATTTTGCTGGCTGATATGCCCTTCTATGCGCAAGCTATGCCAGCTGGCGCAAAACTTTTTCTCAGTGGCTTTTATGTGGAGGATTTACCAGAAATCCAAAAAATGGCTGAAAAATTGGCCTTACAATATCAAACACATAGCGTAAAAAACAACTGGGTTGCAGCAGAATTTAGCAAATCCTGAAAAGATTTTTAACATAAAGATAAATTATGCGCTTCCATAGAAGCTTAATTTTAGTTGCTTTTAGTTTTGTTTCGCTGACGGTCTTGGCCCAGCAGGAAAATTATTTTTCTGCTGATTCAGAGGAGTTTATCAATCAGATTCAAACCTATCTGCTCGATACACCCAATAAACAGCAGCTGAAACAAGGTGAGGAGCTTATGGCAAAGCTCAAGCCGCGTTGGGACGTGGGGCGCTTCTCTAAGGCTGAGAAGGATAAAATTAAACTGCTGAGCGAACAAATGCGGCAGGGGAATTTAAGGAATTACCCCTATTTTTTTGAATTTTTTACAGCCATCAACGCACTTGCCTACACCCGGCAAAAGGAACAAAGTGTGCTAAACTGGCTAAACCTGATGGAGCTGCTGCTACAGCAGAAATCAAGACGACAGTTTACGACTTACCTGGGTTTCTCCAATAACTTTTTCCGTAATGGACTATTGTCGCAAAAAGGCTCCTCCTCTTGGTATCTGCGCAATCCCGAATACAGCTTTCAGGCTGATACGGTGCTGAGCATTTTGGTGGAAAAAGCCAGCCTTGTATGTGCTAGCCAGCGCGATAGCTCAATCATTAATAATACTTCAGGAAGTTTTAGCTTTGAGCAAAATAGCTGGAGCGGTGTCGGTGGCGAGGTGGATTGGTGGCGCTTTGGCCGTGATAAAGATAAGCTGTTTGTTAGGTTGAAAAACTATAAAATCGACTTGTCACAATCTGAATACCAGGCTGATTCTGTAACTTTTTACCATAAATATTATTTTGATTTCCCGATGCAGGGTTTTTTTCAAGATAAGGTGCATAGCAGTCCGCCGGGATCACGTACTTCCTATCCCAGATTCTCATCTTATTTTAAAGATTATAGCATAAAAAACATCTTCAAAGGAATTGATTTTAACGGAGGAATTGCTATCGAGGGCAATTCCCTCAAAGGTTTTGGTGCAGGGCGAGAAAAAGCGAGGCTCTTATTTTACAAAGGCACCGATGCTCAGTTGAGTTTGCGAGCGATGGATTTTGTGATAGCGGAGGATAAGATTTTTTCTGCTGCGGTTGCTGTAAAAGTGTTTCTTGGTTCTGACTCTTTGATCCATCCTTCGGTGCAAATGCGCTACGATAATAAATCGCGCCGTCTAATTCTTTTCAGGTCTGAGCAGGGTGTTTCCGACAGCCCGTTTTTTGATCATTACCATGAGCTGGATATTCACCTGGAAGCACTTTACTGGGATATAGATAAGGAAGTGATTCATTTCAAACAGCTGGAAGGCATGCGCAGCGAAAGCACTGGTTTTTTGGAGTCCGCAAACTTTTTTTCTCCTGGTGATTTTAACAGTCTGAGGTTGATAGACGATGTTAACCCTATGTTTGTTGTCGAAAATTACCTCAAAGAGTTTGGACCTGATAATGAAATTAAGCTGGACTGGTATGCCAATTTTATCAAAAAATCACCGGAACAAGCTATTGCGCAACTGCTTAGGTTGGCTTCAAAAGGTTATTTGGTTTACGATAGCGAAGCAAAAACTGCTGTTGTTAAAGAGAAGTTTTTTAACACCCTCAAAGCCAGGGCTAAAGAGTCGGATTATGACGTGATTAGAATCTATACAAAAACTATTGGCAACCTGCCAAACCTGATTCTGGAACTCAACGACGGCTTCGCGATGACGTTGAAAGGGGTTGAGGAGGTTAATCTGAGTGAAGAACAGCGGGTAAGTATATTGCCCAATGACAATGAAATTGTGTTTTCTGAAAATCGTGATTTTACATTTTCCGGTTTTGTGGGAGCAGGGCTTTTCGAGTTTCATGCCGCTGAAGCTTTCTTTAAATACGACGACTTCAGCCTAAACCTGACCTCTGTGGATTCGCTCTCGTTTTTCGTTCCTGCTTTTAATCAGAAAATTGCACCTGGTGGACGTAAGCAATATGTTCGTGTTCAAAATGTTATATCCGATATGTCAGGTGTTTTATACATTGATCAAAGTGATAATAAATCAGGTAGAAATCACTTCCCACAATATCCGATTTTCGATAGCAAAAATGAATCTTATGTGTTTTTTGAGAAGCCATTTATTAACGAAGGCAGACTAACAGAATCTGATTTTTATTATGTTGTAGAACCTTTTGAAATTGATAGTCTTGATGATTTTAGTACCGATAATTTGCGTTTTGAGGGTTACCTTAACTCAGCAGGAATTTTCCCGGCTCTTACTGAAGCTCTGACTGTTATGCCTGATTACTCGTTGGGCTTCAACCATAAAACGATAGAAAATTATGAGATGTTTTCGGGCAAAGGCTTTTTCGATGATTCAGTCCATCTGTCAAATCAAGGCTTTTGGGGTTCTGGCAAGCTGAACTACCAAACAAGTACTGCTTTTGCTGATCATTTTGATTTTTATCCCGATGAGGTAGCTTCAGTTCCTTATCGCTTTGAAATAAAAGAGCAAGATCAAGCTGTCTTATTTCCTCAGGGACAGTCGGATACTATACAATACCACTGGTTTGCCGACACCAATATGCTTGTGCTCGAAACCCTGAATAGCCCTTTGATTCTGTATAATAATGTGATCTATAGAGGTACGGCAGAGTTATCGCCTGACGGAATTAAAGGGGCTGGTGATTTGGCATTTGGAAATGTGGAGATGTCGTCTGATTATTTCGACCTTAAAAATAAATCTTTTACTGCTGACACGGCAGATTTTAGTTTGCTAACGGCGATAAATCAAAAAGTGGCTTTTTCAGCCAAAGACTATTTCACCCGTATAGATTTTGAGTCGCGTAGCGGCAGTTTCAATTATTTGGACCAGCAGAGTAGCTTTTCTTTTCCTTTCAATCAGTACATCTGTACGCTGGATGAAGCCAGTTGGCAGATGGATGAGGATTTGCTAAAGCTTAATAGTATTGGTCTTGAGCAGTTTAGCGGACTTGATAGCCTGAGCTACGAAAAATTACTTGACTACGATTTGAGTGGCTCACAGTTTATTTCTACGCATCCTGATCAGGATTCTTTGTCGTTTTTTACCAGAGAAGCCACTTATGATTTACGCAATTACTCCATCAATGCCAGTGGTGTGAAGCTTATCCGCGTGGCTGATTTGGCTGTCTTTCCTGTTGACGGCAAGGTTGCTATCCTCGAAGGAGCGCGCATGGAAACCATCAGAAATGCACATTTGATGGCTGACACCGCCAACCGATTGCATCATTTTGATAAGGTTGAAATAAATATTTTTGGAAGAAATAATTATACGGCCAAGGGGTATTATGATTATTTGTCGTTTGAGAGTGAGCCACAGCCGGTTTATTTTAGCAGCATAACTCCCAACGAAAAAGGCGTAACTACGGCTATTGCAATGATTGATGAGGCCGATGGATTCAAATTGAGTCCACAGTTTAAGTTCAAAGGAAAAGCCAATATTCTGGCATCCAGAAAGGATTTGCTTTTCGATGGAGGTTTCCAGTTAGTCCATTTTTGCCAAAACATGGATATACCCTGGGTTGGCTTTGAAGCGGTGATAGATCCTGCCAACGTGGAATTTCCTATCAATAAGGGAGTGAGAAGCTTAAGCAACGAACGACTTTATGCAGGATTACAATTTGATGGGTCCAGCAAAAACTTTTTTGGTTCTTTCTTGTCAACAGCTGATGATGCAAATACCAGCGAAAGTGCATCTGTGACTGGAGTTTTGAAATATGATCGCACAAAATCAGCATATGTCATCAGTGATAAAAATGCCGGGATATTTGATAAAAGCCTTGAGCTTACTGTCAGCCGTTGTCAGATAAGCGGAAAAGGGGCTGTGAATCTTGATTTACAGATACCGATGACCTCACTAACGGTTTTAGGAAACTACGATTATTTCAGTATTCCTGACAGCACTTCAATGAGTGTGATGGCAATTTTTGATTTTATCTTTGATGAAAAATTACTGCAAATCATGGCTGATAGCTTGAACAGGTCAGCCAAACAAGGTGCAGCGCTAAGTCAGAGCTCTTACTTATTTGGGCTGAACAGCTTGGCCAATGCCGAGAACTTTTCCCGTATTCAATCGGAAATAAGTTTAATTGGTGCGCCACGTAAAGTACCTGAATCATTAAATAAAAGTTTGGTATTCAGTCAGTTGAAAATGAGTTGGGACAATAAGTTAAACGCATTTATTGCTCGTGATAATATTGGATTAGCTAATATATTACGCACACAGGTAAATAAAAAAATACCTGGTTATATTGCTTTTGAAAAAGGGCGCTCGGGCGATGCGGTAACGATTTATCTGCAACCCAATAATAGTGAGTGGTATTTCTTTCATTATGAGAATGGCGTGATGCAAGCCTTGTCATCTTCAGAATCCTTCAACAATCGCTTGCTCGAACTCAAACAAGAGAAACGTTTGGTAAAAGACGAGCAAACGGATTTTTATTATGAATATGTGATAGGATCGCGCCGTAGGGTAGTGGATTTTGTCAGAAAAATGCAAATACAATATTAATGAATCAAACAATAGTTTTAAGCAATATATTTCCTGTTTTGGTAGCCTACCTTTTGGGTTCTATTCCAACAGCAGTATGGGTTGGCAAAATTTTTTATGGTGTTGATGTAAGAGAATCTGGCTCGGGAAATGCCGGCGCAACCAATACGATACGTGTCTTGGGATTAAAAGCGGGTATTCCGGTTTTACTTGTTGATGTGTTTAAAGGATTGACTGCCATTTTGCTGACGACTCCCATTCATCAGCTGTTTGGTGGAGTAGAAGTTTCTGCCGGCTTATTGTTAGCCGTTGCGGCAGCAGCTGTTTTGGGACATACCTTCCCTGTTTTTGCAAGCTTTAAAGGTGGCAAAGGAGTCGCCACACTACTGGGTGTAGGTTTTGGAATTTATCCTTGGGCCTCGGTATGCGTAGTGTTGATCTTTACTGCGGTCTTGCTGATTTCGGGATACGTTTCGCTGTCGAGCATAACTGCTGGTATCTCTTTCCCGTTTTTTGTTCTATTCCTGTTTCCGGCAAACCATGTTTTTTTTACAGTATTATCAATTGCTGTGGCAGTTTTTCTGCCTATAACGCACCGAAAAAACATCAAAAGACTACGTAATGGCACAGAATCAAAATTCAGGCCTGGAGCAAAGCAGACGTAGTTTAAAAGATGTTCATAAATCTTTTTGAAATAGCACTTGTATCGCCACCAAATTTGTTATTTTTACACTTTGAAATAAACTTACGGTATTATGAAATTTATTCTTTCAAGCTTAAAATTACTCAAAAGCTTACAAGCGCTTGGTGGTGTGATTGGCTCAAACAATACACTTCCAATTCTCGATGATTTTCTGTTCAGCCTGAAAGAGGGCAAATTATCCATCACAGCTTCCGACCTGGAAACGACGATGATAATTACTCTTGAACCCGAAATGCAGGAGGGTGAGGGTGATGTCACCATTCCGGCACGGCTGCTGCTGGATATCATGAAAACCTTTCCGGATATTCCCGTTACTATTGATATAAATAGCGATACCTTGATGGTGGAACTTACTGCCGGCGAAGGCCGGTATAAATTATCGGGTCATAAAAGTGATGAATTTCCACAAATTCCGGTGCTGGATGATCCTACAGAAATGGAGCTTCCGGCAGAGGTGCTGGCAAATGGTTTTGAAAAAACAATTTTTGCTACCGGCATTGATGAGCTACGCCCTGTAATGTCAGGCGTTTTAATAGAGCTCTCCGAAGAATATATGACGATGGTAGCCACAGATGCACACAAATTGGTGAGGTATCGCCGCATGGATGTAAAATCCGATCAGGCTGCTTCCTTTATCCTGCCTAAAAAACCCATTAACCAGTTAAAAAATATTCTCTCAGGAAAAACGGATGCCCAGGTAAAATTGGCATTTAATCCAAAAAATGCTGCTTTTAGCTTCGAGAATGTAAGGCTGGTTTGCCGCCTTATCGAAGGAAAATATCCCAACTACGAAGCAGTCATTCCAACGACAAATCCTAATAAACTGACTATTGATCGCTTGTCGCTACTCAACTCTATCCGCCGTGTTGCCATTTTCTCAAACAAAGCTACACACCAGGTGAGGTTTAAAATGACAGGCCAGGAGCTGATGTTGTCAGCCGAAGATTTGGATTACTACAACGAAGCCAAGGAGCGTTTGGTTTGCAGTTTTGAAGGCGATGATATGGAAATTGGCTTCAACTCACGCTTTTTCCAGGAAATGCTCAACAATATGGATACCGACACCGTGCAACTGGAAATGTCAGCACCCAATCGCGCAGGTATTATGGTTCCGATAGACAACGAAAATAAAGAAGAAGATATATTGATGTTAATCATGCCCGTAATGCTTAACCAGTAAATATCCTATAAAGTAAATTCCCGGGCATTTTTGTTCGGGTTTTTTTTTGCCTGTGAATAATAAAAGGCGTTGTTGAAGCCGGTTAAGCTTGTTTTAAATCCGCCTAAATAATACCCAAGCCAGAATGGGAGAAGCAAATTGTTGGATTTATTTCAAAGAACTTAAACAGTAAAGGTGAAATAAAAAAACTCCTACTTCGGCTTGTAGTAAATCACTGACATATATTTTTTATAGCACCTTCGAACCAAAAGCAGAACTTTGGTGTTAAGTAGGCATTCTAAAAACCAAATTAAAATGAAACGATACAGCGTAATGATTTTACTGTCAATTCTATTGATGGTATTTTCGTTCACCGCCTGCAAACGATCAGAAAGAAGCACCAAAAAGGCCCATGAATCAGAGAAAATATTTAAGCCTTTTGGTGATGATGGTACTACACTTCAACTTAATTTTGAGCGTGGCAAGGCGCATAATCATCCCAGTCTGGCCATCTGGATAGAAGATTTAGAAGGCGAAATGATTCAAACTTTATTTGTCACAAAATCTGTGGCAACAGGATATTATGCCTATGGCGACGCGGGTAATGGTAAGTGGCTAAAAGTGCCCGGACCGGCTCAAAGATATGCATCTTTGCCTTATTGGCTGCACCGACGCGAACTTGCTAATCCAGCATCAGAAAAGTTGCCCACACCACAAAACCCTGTGCCTGATGCTTATACGGGTGCAACACCGACAGGATCTTTTACTTTGAAAACAACTTCTTTTGAAAAGCTTACTTCAAAATTCAAATTATTTGTGGAGGTAAATCAGCCTTGGGACTGGAACGAATATTGGAATAATTCCAGGTTTGAAAACGATCCGAATTATCACTCTTCGGCTCAGCCTTCTGTAATATATGCCGTAACGGTCGATTTAGCCGATGATTTCTTTGTTTATCAGCTCAACCCCATCGGCCACGGGCATTATGCAGGTGATGATGGTAGGCTATATACAAATATCTCCACCTTGACTACAGCCCTCACTATTTTTGAATCAATTAGTTTAGAACTCAGTGAATAATGAAAAAACTAACTCCACTATTTTCGTTCTGTTTAACGCTGTTTATTTTTTCGATAATTTTTAGCCAGGGAATTCAGGCACAGACTGCACAAATCAGTGGTAGAGTTATTGACGCCACCAACAACGAGCCATTACCTTTTGCCAATGTTGTGGTAAAAGGAACTACTATTGGAGCAACGACAGATTTCAATGGAGGTTTTGTCATCACGGGTTTGAAGCCTGGTTTTGTTAGTCTTCAGGCAACTTATGTGGGTTATAGAAACACAGAATCAGCTGAAATTCAACTTACAAATGCCAAAGCAGAATATATCGAAATCGCCATGGAAAATGCTGGCGTTGCTCTGGAAGAAGTGGAGGTGAAGGCGAATCCTTTTGTTAGAACAGAAGAGAGTCCGCTATCCTTGCAGAAGCTGGGCGTAAGTGAGATTGAAACGAGTCCGGGAAGCAACCGGGATATTTCACGGGTGATCCAATCCTTGCCAGGTGTGGGTTCAGGAGTTTCCTTTCGCAACGACATTATTATTAGGGGTGGTGGGCCGAGCGAATCCGTTTTCTATCTTGATGGCGTGCAAATTCCAACAATCAATCACTTTGCTACCCAAGGAAGCTCGGGTGGTGCCGTTGGTATTCTAAATGCTGATTTTATCAGCTCTGTAGATTTTTATTCTGGAGCATTTCCGGCAAACCGTGGCAATTCGTTGAGTGGAATTTTTGAGTTTACTCAAAAAGAAGGTAACAAGGAAAAAACACGTTTCAGAGGAGCTGTTGGTGCCAGCGAACTCAGCCTGACGCTGGATGGGCCTATGGGTGAAAAATCTAGTTTTATTTTTTCTGTCAGGCGGTCTTATTTGCAATTTTTATTCGACGTGATTGGCTTGCCGTTTCTGCCTACATTTAATGATTACCAACTAAAATGGAAGACACGATTTGATAAAAAGAATGAGCTTACAATCGTGAGTATTGGTGCACTGGATCAGTTTAGGCTCAATACGGGCATCAAAGATCCAACAGAAGACCAGGAGTATATTTTGAATTATTTACCCGTGAACGAGCAATGGTCCTACGCCATCGGCGCGGTTTATAAACATTTCAAAGAGAATAGCTTCCAGACTCTTGTGCTGAGCCGGAACATGCTTAATAATACCAGTTATAAATACCCGGATAATGATGAGTCGCGGCCAAAAACGCTGAATTATGCATCACAGGAAATAGAGAATAAAATTCGTTTTGAGAACAATATCCGTTGGGGTTCCTACAAATTTGTGTATTCGCTCGGCGGACAGCTTGCGCACTATTTTAACGCAACCCAGCAGCAACTCTTTGTTGGTGACGAATTGCTCAACATCGACTATAAATCTGATCTTGACTTATTGTCGGCAGGAGCTTCTGCGCAGATTAGCAAGAATTTCCTGAACGAAAGGCTCACGCTTTCAGCAGGTTTGCGCACTGATTTTAACAATTACAGCAGCGCAATGGGTAATCCGCTGAATCAGCTTTCTCCGCGCTTTTCGGCTTCTTATATTTTGAGTGAAAAATGGGCTGTGACGGCTAATACAGGACGATATTATCAGCTCCCTGCCTACACCACCTTGGGTTTTAGAGACAATAATGGCGTTCTGGTAAACAAGGAAAATGAATTGAAATATATTGCCGCGAATCATTTTATAGCCGGTTTGCAATATATTCCACGCCCGGATATTTTCTTTTCAATGGAAGGTTTTTACAAACAATACAGCGATTACCCTTTTTCTTTAAACGACTCCATCAGTTTGGCCAACAAGGGCGCTGACTTTGGCGTTCTGGGTGCCGAAGAAGTTTTTTCAAACAATAAGGGCCGAGCTTATGGTTTTGAGCTGCTTAACCGCAGTAAGCTGCCTTCCGGCTTCAACCTTATTTTGTCCTATACCTTTGTGCGCAGTGAATTTGAAGACTTTAATGATGCGTTGATTCCATCAAGCTGGGATTTTCGCAACATCATTGTGCTGACAGCTTCCAAAAATTTCAAGAGAAACTGGATTGCCGGCATCAAGTGGCGTTTTGACGGTGGTTTGCCATTCACGCCTTACGATATGGATAAGTCGGCACTTATTGCCGCCTGGGATGCGCAAGGAGGGCCGTATTTAGATTTCGGACGATTAAACCAATTACGTTTAAAGCCTTATCATCAATTAGATGTGCGCGTTGATAAAAAATATTTCTTTGAAAAATGGTCGCTGATGGTGTATGTTGACATTCAAAACTTATATAATTTCAAGGCTGAATTGCAGGATAATCTCGTCCGTGAAAAAGATGCCAACGGAAATATTATCACAGTGGATAACAATTCCAAATATCTACTTCGCGGAATCGAAAACACTTCAGGAACTGTGTTACCTTCAGTTGGTATTATGGTTGAATTCTAAAAGGGGAACAAGCTGTAAAAATTGCGGCTAAGTGAAATAAAAAAGCCTGCTTCTTTTGGGAGCAGGCTTTTTTTTTGGGTGTAATATACGATGAATTACAATTGAGGACCGGCAGCTACTAACCGTTTGCCTTCGTCATTATCGGTATATTTCTCGAAGTTTTCAATAAACATAGCAGCTAAATTTTTGGCTTTCGTTTCCCATTCTTTTGGATCGCTGTAGGTGTCGCGTGGATCAAGGATTTCGTCGTGAACGTGACTGAGACTTGTTGGCACTTCCAGATTAAAATAAGGGATCACTTTTGTTGGTGCTTCATCAATACTTCCATCGAGTATGGCATCAATGATTCCGCGGGTGTCTTTAATTGAAATACGTTTACCCGAACCATTCCAGCCGGTATTTACAAGATAAGCTTTAGCACCTGCGGCTTCCATTCTTTTCACCAGCTCAACGGCATATTTGGTGGGGTGCAGTGCAAGAAAGGCGTTACCAAAGCAGGCTGAAAAAGTAGGCTGTGGCTTGGTTACTCCTAATTCTGTACCAGCAAGTTTGGCTGTAAAGCCCGACAGAAAGTGATATTCTGTTTGATCGCTTGTAAGCTTCGAGACCGGAGGCAAAACACCAAAGGCATCTGCCGTCAGGAAAATAACTTTTTTAGCATGTCCGGCCTTAGAAACAGGTTTTACAATATTATCGATGTGATAGATAGGGTAGGAAACGCGGGTGTTTTCGGTTTTTGAATTATCGGAAAAATCAATAGACCCATCTTCTCTCACCACTAAATTTTCTAATAGTGCGTCTCTTTTGATGGCATTAAAAATGTCGGGTTCGTTTTCCTTACTCAGGTTGATGCACTTAGCATAGCAGCCACCTTCAAAATTGAAAACGCCATCATCGTCCCAGCCATGTTCGTCATCACCGATAAGCGCACGTTTTGGGTCGGCGGATAAGGTTGTTTTTCCGGTTCCGCTTAGGCCAAAGAAAACGGCTACATCACCCTCCTCGCCAACATTAGCAGAGCAATGCATAGCAGCAATGCCTTTGAGCGGTAGGTAATAATTCATCATGGTGAAAATTCCTTTTTTCATTTCGCCCCCATACCAGGAACCGCCAATAAGTGCCATCCTTTCGGTGAGGTTGAAAACGACAAAATTTTCGGAGTTCATACCCATCTCTTTCCAGTCGGGATTAACTGTTTTAGAGGCGTTTAAAACAACAAAATCAGGCGCAAAGCTTTTAAGTTCTGCTTCGGTTGGCCGAATGAACATGTTTTTTACAAAGTGAGCCTGCCAAGCTACTTCTACCACAAAGCGCACGTTGAGACGGGTATCGGGATTAGCACCGGCATAAGCGTCCATCACATAAAGCTTTTTGTCAGAAAGTTCTTTTGATGCAATTTTTTTGAGTTTGTCCCATTTGGCAGGTTCCAATGGCCTATTGTCATTTTTTCCTTGTGTTGACCACCAGACGGTATCGCGCGAAATATCATCCATTACGATGAATTTATCCTTTGGCGAGCGGCCTGTGAAAATCCCTGTGTCAACAGATATAGCACCTGTGTCTGTTTTAGTACCTTTAGCAAATCCTTCCAGTGCCGGATCGGTTTCGTGTTCGTAAAGGTCTTCATAGGAAATGTTGTGAAATATTTCATTGACATTGGTTATGCCGTATGAAGCCAGATCGGCTTTGATTTTAGCATCATCTTTAGCCATCATGTTTTTGTTTATGTGTTAGTATAGATTATGAAAGGAGCAAAGTTAAAAAGAATTGTCAAAATTCATTCGTTTGTTGGTAGAATTTGACAAAGAAAAAGGCAGATACATAAATATCTGCCTTTTAAGCTATTATTCAAAACCCTATTTAACTTTAAAACAAGAGATTGAGTTTGATATGGATAAACTACGGTGGTTTATTTTTTAGACTTTTTCTTGTCCTTATTCTTCTTTGCAGTTTTCTTTGCTTTTTTTGCCATTTTTTCGATAACAGCAGCTTGTGCAGCAGCCAAACGTGCAATCGGCACACGATAAGGTGAGCAGCTTACATAATCAAGGCCTGCATCGTGGCAGAACATAACTGAACTTGGCTCGCCTCCATGCTCACCACAGATTCCTAATTTGATATCAGGACGCGTTTTACGGCCTCTTTTCACAGCCATTTTTATCAGTTCTCCAACACCGACCTGGTCTAATACCTGGAATGGGTCATGTTTTAGGATGCCTTTCTCCAAATAGACTTCCAGGAAGTTGCCTGCGTCGTCACGCGAATAACCAAAGGTCATTTGGGTAAGGTCGTTGGTTCCAAAGGAGAAGAACTCGGCTGATTCAGCGATTTCATCTGCTACCAACGCCGCACGTGGAATCTCGAGCATTGTTCCTACCAGGTGTTTGATAGAATCGTTGCGCTCATCGAAAACTTTCTGGATAGTGTCGCGAACGATATCTTCCTGCATCTTCATCTCGGCCAAAGTACCGGTGAGCGGTATCATGATCTCGGGCTTCACTTGTATGCCGCGGGCTTTCAGGTTTAATGCTGCTTCAATAATAGCGCGTGTCTGCATTTCGGTAATTTCAGGATAGGTGTTTCCCAAACGGCATCCACGGTGTCCGAGCATGGGGTTAAATTCCGCAAGCTCTTCGATTTTATTTTTGATGGTCTCGACGGGAACATGCATCACTTTAGCCATTTCCTGTTGTCCTTTATCATCGTGAGGTACGAACTCATGCAAAGGCGGATCGAGCAAACGTACGGTTACAGGTAGGTCTTTCATGGCTTCGAAGATTCCTTCAAAGTCTTCGCGCTGAATAGGTAACAGCCTGTCGAGTGCTTCACGACGGCCTTCTTCGTTAGCCGCCAAAATCATTTCGCGCATGGCGACAATTTTCTCACCACCAAAGAACATATGCTCGGTGCGGCACAACCCGATACCTACCGCACCGAAATTACGTGCGACAGTAGCGTCATTAGGTGTGTCGGCATTAGTCCTGACAAGCATTCTTGACTTTTTGCTGGCCAGTTCCATCAGTTTGCCAAAAGAGCCACTCAATTCAGGGTCTTTGGTAGCAAGCTGTCCGTCATATACTTCTCCTGTGCTTCCGTTCAACGAAATGAATTCACCTTCTTTATAGGTTTTTCCGTTCATTGTCAAAGTACGGGCTTTGTAGTCAATTTTTATTTTTCCGGCACCGGAAACACAACATTTCCCCATGCCACGGGCTACAACAGCGGCGTGCGACGTCATTCCGCCACGAGCCGTGAGGATGCCTTCTGCCACGTTCATACCCGCTAAGTCCTCGGGTGAAGTTTCGATACGTACCAAAATAACTTTTTTGCCTTTGGCAAACCAGGCTTCTGCTTCGTCTGCGTGGAATACGATCTGTCCGTAGGCGGCACCCGGAGAAGCCGGCAGGCCTTTAGCCATTACGCTGGCTTTCGCTATTGCATCGGTGTCGAAAACAGGGTGCAGTAATTCGTCGAGCCTGTTAGGCTCAACGCGCATAATTGCTTCATTTTTACCAATAACACCTTGCTCAAGCATCTCAATAGCAATACGTACCATTGCGGCGCCAGTGCGTTTCCCGCCACGGGTTTGCAATATCCAGAGTTTGCCTTCTTGAATAGTAAATTCAAGATCCTGCATATCACCGTAGTGGTCTTCAAGCTTTTGTTGAAGGGTATCGAGTTCTTTGTAAATCTTGGGCATGGCTTCTTCCAATGAAGGGAAATTGCTCGCGCGCTCTTCTTCCGAGACATTCTGTAAGGCAGCCCAGCGGCGTGAGCCTTCGAGTGTGATTTCCTGAGGAGTTCTGATGCCAGCAACAACGTCTTCGCCCTGTGCATTCAACAAATATTCTCCGTTGAAAATATCTTCGCCGGTAGCAGCATCGCGGGTAAAGGCAACACCGGTTCCTGAGCTAAGACCCATATTTCCGAATACCATCGCCTGAACGTTAACAGCTGTTCCCCACTCGGCAGGAATATTATTGAGTTTTCTGTAGGTGATAGCGCGTGGGTTCATCCAGCTGTCGAATACAGCCATTACTGAGCCCCAGAGCTGCTCCCATGGATCTTCTGGGAAGTCTTTTCCGGTAGATTTTTTTACGGCTTCTTTGAAACGGCGGACCATTTCTTTGAGATCGTCGGTAGAAAGTTCAGTGTCGAGGTCAACACCTTTTTCTTCTTTGATTTGGTCAATGATAACTTCAAAAGGATCGTGATCTTCTTTAGATTCGGGTTTCATGCCCAAAACCACATCACCAAACATCTGTACAAATCTGCGGTACGAATCCCATGCAAAACGTTCGTTTCCGGTTTTACGCGCAATGCCTTCAACGGCAGTATCGTTCAAACCAAGGTTTAAAACGGTGTCCATCATGCCGGGCATTGACGCGCGGGACCCTGAACGAACGGAAAGCAAGCAGGGATTTTCGCGGTCGCCAAACTTGGTTCCCATGATTTGTTCCACTGTCCTTACAGCATCTTCTACTTCTTTTTTCAGGAGTTCGACTGTGGCTTTCTGGCCTTTGTCAAAGTATAATGTGCACACATCGGTGGTGATTGTAAAGCCGGGAGGAACCGGTACACCGATAAGATTCATTTCAGCAAGGTTGGCACCTTTGCCACCTAAAAGGGCTTTCATCGTCGCGTTTCCATCGGCCTTGCGATCACCGAAAAAATAAACATACTTGGGTTTTGCCATTTGTGATTAATTTAGATGTATAATTTATAACTGATTTTTAATCTGTTAAATAAAAATAAGCATTTTTAATTGAAGCACAAAAATAAGGAAATTTGTCGTTCAAAGGATATGTATTAAACGCTTTGTCGTTTCTTTGTGCCTGCAATCGTTTGAGAAAAATGTTGTAGGGAACAAATAAACACTTTACTTTGTTAAATATTTGGAGAATTAAGGCATAAAAAAGCATTTAAATAAGACACCAATTTTATCAAACACTAAAACCTGAAAAAAATGACAGCATTAAATCATTGTATAGGCATCAGACATGAAGATAAATATGCTATGGAGCGCAGGGTGGCACTTGTACCCAAACACATCGCCGAGCTTATAAATGAAGGCCTTGCTTTTGAAGTTCAAAAGTCTGCTAAACGCGTATTTACAGATAGTGAGTTTAAGGAAGCCGGCGCTAAAATGGTAGATGATTTATCGGCAGCAAAAGTAATTTTTGGTGTAAAAGAAATACCTGACGACTTTTTTGAAACCGGTAAAACCTATGTATTCTTCTCGCATGTCATCAAAGGTCAAAGCTATAATATGCCGATGCTAAAAGCGATGATGCGAAAAAAATGTCAGTTGATTGATTACGAAAAAATAGCCAACGAGGAAGGCAAAAGACTGATATTTTTTGGTCGTTTTGCCGGCCTGGCCGGAATGATTAATTCGTTGTGGTCTTATGGTCAGCGTTTAAAGCTTGAAGGTATTGAAAATCCTTTTGTAAACATCCGGCAGTCACATACTTATCACTCGCTGGCAGAGGCAATAAATGCGGTCTCCAAAGCTGGTTATGCATTGGCAGCCAAAGGTTTAGATAAAAAAGCAGGACCGCTTGTAATTGGATTTACTGGCTACGGAAACGTTTCAAAAGGAGCGCAGGAAATTGCTAACTTGCTGCCTTCTATCGAGATTTCGCCTGAACAATTGTTAGCATTGGATTTTGATAAGACTCCTTCAAATATTGCCTACAAAGTAATTTTCAAGGAAAAAGATATTTCAACACCGATTGATGAAAAGCTGGCGTTTAATTTGGGCCATTATTATGCACATCCCGAGCAATACAAAAATAATTTTGAGCAATACATTCCGAAACTAAGTATTTTGATGAATTGTATGTATTGGGATGACCGCTATCCGCGCATTGTAACAAAAAATTATTTGGAGAAGCTTTTCAAAACCGGAAAGCCTCAGCTTAAAGTGATTGGCGATGTTACCTGCGATCCTGATGGCTCCATCGAATGTACACATAAAGGAACAGAAATTGAAGATCCGGTTTTTGTGTATAATCCTGTGAAAAGGGACTTTACGATGGGATTTGAAGGCGAAGGCGTACTGGTGATGGCTGTAGATATTCTGCCCAGCGAGTTGCCGCGCGAATCATCTGAAGGTTTCAGTGATGCACTTTTCCCTTTCGTTAAAGCGATTGCAAATCAGGATTATAGTTTAAGTTTTGATGCGCTCTCCTTGCCTTTGCCGATTAAAAAGGCTTTAATATTGCATCAGGGAGAATTAACACCTGATTTTAAATACCTTGAAAAACACCTCTGATCAAAAATTCTTCACAATTCTTCTACAATTATCCAACCATTAAATTTTCACTTTAAACACTCAAGCATCTATGAAGCAAATACTTGTCCTTGGTGCCGGTCTTTCGGCAAAACGATTAGTTGATTACCTCCTTAAAAATGCCGGGCAGCATAAATGGTTTATTACCCTTGCAGATATTAACAAAGCTCTTGCAGAGAAAAAAATCAATAACAATCCACATGGAAAAGCCATTGGACTCGACGTGAAAAATGATAAAGCAATCGCTGAATTGATTCATGGGAAAGAGGTTGTGGTTTCTCTTCTGCCTGCTATTTTCCATGATGCAGTTGCTGTCGAATGTTTAAAACAAGGTGTTAATATGGCAACGGCTTCCTATGTGTCGCCGGCCATGCAAGCACTTGATGCCGAGGTGAAAGCAAAAGGTCTTGTTTTTTTAAATGAATTGGGTGTTGATCCGGGAATTGACCATATGTCGGCCATGCAGTTGATAGATAAAATTAGTGAAAAAGGCGGTAAGCTGACGTCATTTTATTCCTTCACCGGAGGGCTGATTGCTCCTGAATCGGATACCAATCCGTGGCATTATAAGTTTACCTGGAACCCGCGCAACGTGGTGCTTGCTGGCCAGGGTGTTTCTCAGTTTATCAAAAATGGCCGCTATAAATATATTCCATATCATAAGCTGTTCGACAGGATTTTGGAGCGCGAAGTACCTGGTTTTGGTAAGTTTGAGATTTATCCAAACCGGGATTCATTAAAATACCGGAAAATATATAAGTTGGACGACATCCAGTCGATGTATCGCGGAACAATGCGGCGTCCGGGTTTTGCCAAAGCCTGGAATGTGTTTGTTCAATTGGGTTGCACCGATGATTCTTATACGCTTGAGGGTTCGGAAACAATGACTTACAAGGATTTTATAAACACGTTTTTGCGCTACGAGCTCCAAAAGTCAGTAGAAGACAAACTGGTAGAATATCTTGGTCTTGAGCCTGATGGTGAGGTAATTCAAAAACTAAGGTGGTTAGGCATTTTTGAAGATAAGGTAATTGGCCTTCCACATGCTACTCCTGCCCAAATTCTGCAAAAAATCTTGATAGAAAAATGGTCATTAAATCCGCAGGATAAAGATATGATAGTAATGCAGCATGAGTTTGGATATGAGCTGAATGACAAGAAATATCAAGTTACTTCTTCAATGGCGTTTATTGGTAAGGATACGGTGGATACCGCCATGGCATTTACGGTTGGGACGCCTTTGGCCATCGCGGTGAAGTTGTTGCTAACCGGAAAAATAAAAGATAAAGGTGTTCTGATTCCTACGCAGCCTGAGTTTTACAATCCAATACTTCAAGAGCTGAAAGAATACGGATTGATTTTTGTTGAAGAAGAAGTTGAACTTTAGTATTACAGGATTCGTTTTATAGTAAGGTGAAAAATTCCCCTGACTGCGGTGAAAATTTGAAATTACCTGCGCTACATTTTAGGTGTACTTCAGCTAAGTCGCCAGTGAATTTCATTCCGTTGATATCATTCCGAAGGGTAAAATCAATCAGACGATTGGATTTTCTTCCAATGTGATCCTCTTTAAAATAAAATGATTTATTGTTACTATTTTTAAGGGTAATTTCAACTGATTTTACCGAATGAGGAGAATTATTGTAAACGATAATACGGTTTGATTCAGGCTTATAATACTCGTAACAAATACTAACAGGACATTTTACTGTTCTTCGAAAAAGGTTAAATTTCATGAGTCTATTTATAAAATTGGTGCAGGTTATTAGCACAAATGTAGTTTATTATGAGAAATATTAATCTTCAATTGCGGTTTGCTTTATCTGATTATATCTAAACGCTATGCAGATACCGTAAAAGGCCTTATTTTTGTCGAAAAATACGCGATGTCCTGGTTTTTAACAATTCTTATCATTCTCATTTTTGTCGGTTATATTTACAACAAAGGCACCAAAAAGCAAGGTGGTGAACCAAAAAAGAAGAAAGTCGGCGGCTATGCGCAATGGATTGGTGGCGGTTTAGGCTGGGCATTTGGTGGCCCGATAGGTGGTATTTTGGGTTTTGCATTTGGGCGCATGTTTGAGGATATGCGTGCTGGCAGTTATTCTCAGGAAGGCAGCACTTTGCAGGGCGATTTTAAAATGAGTTTGCTGGTGCTTTCGGCTGCGGTGATGAAAGCTGATGGAAGCGTAAAACGTACTGAGCTGGATTTCGTGAAACGTTTTCTGGTAGCCAATTTTGGAGTTGAATCGGCAGAATCATCTGTTTTGATGCTACGCGAAATATTAAAGCAACCTATTGATGTTCAGGAAGTAGGTCGTCAGATTGGGAAGTTTATGGATTATCCTTCCCGCCTTCAGTTGCTTCATTATTTGTTTGGTATAGCTAAAGCTGATGGCAAGTTGCCGGATGTGGAAGTTCGTATGATCGCTTCCATAGCAGCAGCCATGGGCGTGAGTCCGTCGGATTTTGGTTCTTTAAAAGCCATGTTTGTTAAGGAGACAGACAGCGCGTATAAGATTCTGGAAGTGCTGCCTACAGCTACTGATGATGAAGTGAAAAAAGCTTATCGGGAAATGGCTGTTAAATTCCATCCCGACAAAGTGAGCCATTTAGGCGATGATGTGCGCAAAGCTGCGGAGCAAAAGTTTAAGGAAGTGAGTAGTGCTTATGATCAGATAAAAAACCAACGCGGCATAAAATAGGCTATGCTATTTGTAGAAACGCCAGTTTACACCAAAATAAAAGCGGGCATCACGCATCGGGTAATGAGGCGTTGTGAAATAATTGAAATTTCCGGTAAGCCCCAGTATATTAGCATATTGCACGTAAATGTTTGCTCTTTTTACTTTGAGGGCCAAATAGACATCTAAGTAAGGATAGTTGCCGACCTTTGTTTCATTTTGCAGATAAAAAGCGCGTAATGCAGGCATATAAGCATCGGCATAATAGGCACTAAACCATCTTATATTGAAGCCTGGTTGCAAAACAGCCGCATTGTCAAACAAGGACTGTGAGAAGGCAAATTTTAAATTGGCACCAAATTCCGGCAGGCGAAGCACACTATCAATATCAGGTTTTTGGTAATAGACAATAGCTTGAATATCAAACTTTCCCCTTTTTAGTTGTAGTTTTCCTGAGATACTTCTGATGTTCAAAGTCCCATTAATTTGTTGTGGCTTTGCAGTATAATCGAAGTAAGTGTATTTATCGATCGTAGTTTGGCCAATTGAAACACTAACTGATTTAAAGAGATAGGAAGCTTTTAAATTGAAGGTGTTGCTTCGAGCGAAATTATTATTCCACCTAAAATGGTTTGAGAAATAATCATTAAAAATCCATTTTGGCGAGAGTGAATTGATACTTAATTGGATATCAAAAGCTCCCAGGTTTTTGGTTTCCGTGCCTATATATTGGTTCCACCGGGTATCGAGTTTCCAATCCCCGTTTTGATGACCACCCACGATCAAGCTGGCGTCGGCAAAAATACGGGTAGATTTAAACAGGTTCAGTTGTAGCCCGCCTAAAACACTCAACTGGTCATAGTTTTTGTTTTCGGATTGAAATACGGTGTCAACCAGGCTGTTTTGTGAGAGTTTATATGCAGCAAGCTCTGCGCCAAAGTACAGAAAAAATGGAGGAGGGGAGCTGGGCATCTTATAGCCTAAAGAGTTCCATATCAAACTATTGCGTATAAGTTGTACATAGGTAGAATCCTTTGTTTGTACCGAATCGAGCAAGGGATCAAAAGTGCTATAAAAAGAAGCTTTAGGATTTTTAGCGGAATATATAAACTGATTTCTTTGATACGCAAAAGTGTGTTTAATTCTGCCTGTCTGTAGTTTCTTTTTGGGTTGCATCGAGCTATCAATAGCCGTTTTTGGTGCTGCTGACAGGTTAAAATACTGTTCCCATCCAAAACCCGAAACTTTAATTAAATTATTGGCATCTCTCAGCTCCACATTAATAACCCTTCGGTCGGTTTCAATATTATTGATAAAAACGCTGTCATCGATAATACCACCATTTTCCTGTTGTTCCAGTTTATTTCGAATATAATAAGCTGCTATTCCGTAACGGTTGTTTTTAGTGCGATAGCTCCCGCTAAAAGCAACGCTGGTATTATTTGTTTTGCTGTTGAAGTAGGGTCCCGGTGAGTTATCCAAACTGTAATCCATGCCAATCACCATACGTGGAAAGAACTCTCTGGCAAATGAAACGCCAAGTTGTTGTTCTTTTTTGCTTCCCATGGTGTAATTTATCTGGGAATAGGGCATGAATGGATTAAAGAAGCGCAGGTTTCCGGTATTTTTGAGATAAGCTCCATTGGCTGTATTTGTCATGTCGAATCCAATGGTATTGTTCGGATTGAAAAACAACGCTTTGTGTGCTAAGCCTGTATTGCTAAGTGTAGCATATAGCTGGTTCGCTTTATCCAAGGGATCGAAATAAGAAGCGTTGAATAGTGCGGTGTCAATCAGGTGAGTCTTACCCAAAAAGAGGCTGTCAAAGCTTTGGGTAAAATACGAGACTTGCATGGAATCTACTTTAACAACCGCTGTTGAATCTTCTTTAGCAATCTCTGTTGAACTTGTCTTAACCAAAGGAACCTTATTTTGTTGCGAGAAGGCAGGGTAGGAGAGAAGTATCGTAAAAAAGACTATTACGCTGAGGGAATTAAGACGTTTATTGACGTAAGCCATTATTTATTTTTTGAAGCGGTAAATTTACTCAAAAACTGGCTATTTAGGCAGGAATGCTAGCGAGGAAATGCAGATAATCTATAAACCCAAAAATCCCCACTCTTCTATAGAGTGAGGATTAGGTTAAAGGGTGGCGACGACCTACTTTCCCACATTTTACTGCAGTATCATCGGCGCAGGCAGGCTTAACTTCTCTGTTCGGAAAGGG
>Ga0265293_10001058_pt1 | contig 61817 bp, 90 predicted proteins | sample Munlanlewell138R_FD_192505 | JGI IMG/M metagenome (GOLD analysis project Ga0265293, IMG submission 192505) | Leachate microbial communities from a municipal landfill in Southern Ontario, Canada - Leachate well 138R | ecosystem: Engineered > Solid waste > Landfill > Unclassified | place: Canada...
AAGGGATAAGATAATTTGGATGCCGTTTAACGATGAAGGCAAGAATATAGAAAAGGCTGCACATTCATTAAAGATTTATAAAACGGTCGGGGGGGGGGGGTATTCCCTTACAGCGAGCCAAAGGAGTGGGATATCATGATATCTAACCCTCCCTTTTCAGGCAGAACACAGTTATTTGAGCAAATATTTTCATATGATAAGCCATTTGTGCTATTACAGCCAGTACAGGCATTTAATAACACAAGTTTTGTGCAAATGCTATGCAATAGAAATGATGACATAGGAATAATCTGCCCAAGCAAAAGAATGAGTTTTATTGTAAATAATAAAGAATATAAAAACAGTAGCACAGCCTTTTACTCTTTGTGGCTTTGCTACAAAATACCCTCTATAAAGGGATTTACAAGTTTGACTATCGACAGGTAAAAGGGCTATAATAATAATTACCGCTATAAATAATAAACCATAATACAGAAAGGCTAACCATATGCCAGAAACCACAAAAATCAGAGTCTTTTCCACAGACAAAGTAGAATTAGCACCGTGTAATGAAGATAGAGCATATAGCCTTGTGCGCAAGCATAAGGCTTATTTTATCGTTATAGACGGGCAAAGGGCTATTGTTATAAATAAGTCCTCCGAGCAAATAAGCATAAAGGAGGGCGATAACAAATGAGTAGAATAGATACCACGGATCTAAAGTCAAGGTTTGACTTCGAAGGATATGTTGCCGCAAGAGTAAAAGGACTAAAAAAATCAGGCAGTCAGCATATCTGCCTTTGCCCTTTCCATGATGACAACACGCAATCCGCAAGCGTAGACTTTGATAACCATTTATTTAACTGCTTTGCCTGTGGGTCTGCTTTTGACAGCATAGGTTTTGTTATGGCATATGAAAACTGCGATTTTCACCGTGCTGTAGAAATAATGGGCGGAGCAGATTCAGAATTTAGGCTTATAGAACCACGAAAAATAACCTTTAAGGAAAAGGAAGTTACATATACACCCGTAAGGGGTGACATCAGGACTTGTTTAGACTATGAAAATCCTAAAGATAAACACAGCCCTTGGAAATTTGCTGCAGAATATGTTTACATCCCAGACAAACTCGTAAAGATAAGATATGAGTCAAGCAAATCCAACAAGAAAACTTTTCGCACATATCATAAGCAAGATGACGGCAAATGGTATTACGGCAAAGGGGATAATGTATTTCCCTTATATGCACCAAACGGCTATGACAGCGATACTATTATATTTGTAGAGGGCGAAAAGGATGTAGATTCTTTAATAGACATAGGCTATACGGCGGTTTGTACCGCATTCGGCGCAACAGAAGATGCCAGGCAACTCGACAAAGATGACATAGAGAACTTAAGAGAAAAATTAGTTGTTGTTATACCCGATGATAATGACAAAGCCGATGACATAGGCGGGAAATATGCCCGTGCTGTCGCAAATAAGCTAATCTTTAACGGTGTAACCGCAAGGGTATTCAATTTAACAGAATTAAACACAGAAAATATACATGGCTATGACATTACGGATGCTATAGAGCAACACGGCGATGTATTTATAGCGGATAAGTTAGAAAAATTTATTAAAGAATTGCCCGAAAACCAAACAGAACTTGTGCCTGTTAAATCGTACGGGTATACACAAGAACAAGATTTACAGATAGAACTGATAGCCAGTACACTTGCAAAGCATAATAATGACTGGACACAATGCCTACCGCAAGATACGGCTATGCGTGAACTGGCAAAAGAGCTAAATTGTGCCTTGCCCGCACTTAGGAAAACAATAGAAAGACGGGCAGAAGAAATAAGAAAAGAGCATAATGTATTTTTAGCTAAAAGTAATGTTAAGAACACTATTGTGGAGATAGACAAAATCGCAAGGTCTATCAATATTAAGGGCAGCGGATATATTGTTGCTGAAAACGGCATGATAGTCACAGACGAAGGTGAAATCGTATGCAAGCAAATAATGCTACCCGTAGCCGAAGTACAAGACATTGACGGCAGCAGGATAGACGGCTCACATGTAATGCTTGCTTATGTGCCTATCGACGACAGCAATATACATTTAGGCCAGTTCCCGGCTTCTTCTTTGTCTTTAACCAATGACTTGATTAGAACTTTATCTACATGCGGACTGTCGGTTAACTCACAAAATTCGGGTGCGGTTATGGAGTACATAGACAACATAAGAAACTGGTACAAGCAAAACGGACAGACAAGGATATTTAAGAGTGCAAACAGGCTTGGGTGGATAAAGCAAGGCGAACCTATATTCTTGCCATATGAGTATGATCCATTGACAATGATATACGGTACGGGAGTGGAAAAAAACACCATATCTAAAATGACAGCCACGGCAGGGGAAAGAGAAGAAAGCCGTAAACTTATAAAAGAAACATGCAAGGCAACAAATGTAATGACAACCATTATCGGTGCAACGGTCGCAAGTTTATTGTTAGGCTATTGCGACACAAACGGCGAAATGCAAGGCTTTGCTTTTAATGTGTACCATAAATCAGGTACGGGTAAATCTGTTATGACAGAAGTAGCCGCATCTATGTTCGGTAGCGGACAGTTTGTCAACGGTTGGTTCGGCATAGCAGATGCTACCTTGGCATCAGACAAAGGCAGAAATGCATACTATTATAATATGCCCTTATTTGTGGATGATATTGTGCGAAAGCGTGGGGAATTTAATGTACCCGTAACAGAACTGCCCAGAAGAAAAACACGTTATATTATGGGTGTAACGGGCGGGGAGGGCAGGAGCAGGCTAAACCAGGCAGGGGAGTTTCGGGAAGTAGGAAACTGGTGTAATGTGGTTATACTCACAAATGAAGATAGGATGGTGGAAGATACCATGGACGGCGGTGCATTCTCAAGGTGCTTGGAAGTCCAACACACAGACTATCTTTCAGAGCAAACACTAACCGACTGGGTAAACCGATTCTCGGAACATTACGGACACTTTCCTTTGGATATCATAAACCAAATACGCACAAAAACACCCGAAGAGTGGAGGGCGGAGATATCCTTTTGGACGAACATGTATATAGCACTAGGTGTAACGGGAAAAAGAGCTTTATACGCAAGTTATATCCAAACAGGTTACAAGATAGCAAAAGAAGCCGTAGATATAGGCACAGAGTTTGACACGGACTGGTTTGCAAAAGAAATCAAATCCGTAGGTGAAGTGGATGACGGCGCAAGGGCTTATATCAAGATTTTGGACTGGATTTCAACGCACACCGAATATTTGCGTGCAGAGGTGGACAAAAACGGAATAACAGTCGGATCATTGAACTATGACAAGCAAGGGAATAAGGTTGCAAGTATACCCGTAGCAGAACTTACAAAGGTCTGTAATCAGTATAATATAAACAGGCAGTCACTTATAAACTATGCATACGAAACAGACAAGGCTGTCCGTGCATACGATGAAAACGATAAGGCCGCACCTGTAAGAGTGCAAATACGAGATGCAGAAATTAGGTGTATACAATTTTACTATGAATGGCTAAACAAAATGGTCGAATATGACGAGAGTGCAGATTATAATTATAAGCGCAGTTGGTATGGAAGTGGGGTGTAAAAAATGAACGAACAACAACAACCGGTAAGGCAATCAATAAGAAAGAAAATGTCAATAACAAAATTAACGATGGCACGGCTTGCGTATATCCGTGAACATTATTATGAATTTGCGGCACACCAAATGCGTAAGCGCCGTGATTTGGTAAACCCTGAAGCCATGCACAAGGACACGGTTATAGTCGAAGCAGGTGTTGAAGTGCTGTTCAATGCAATATGTAAAATACACGAACTATCGCCAGAAGAAACTACCGCCATAGCCATAGAAGAATACGCAACCGAGCAAATATTTGACGATAAATTCTTGGACAAGCTAGGGGATTTCGTTGAACTGGAATACGAAGCAAGTAAGAGAGTGAATGTTACACCAGGCGACAGGATGAAAGCTGTTGCGGAGTACAGGGATAGAAAAAAAGAAATAAGTGATGAATGGGGTGAAGAATAATGACAACAAGGTACATAAACGAACAAGGCGAGCCGATGGCATTCTCTGAAATAAAGGGCGAAATCGATGTGCGAAACTATGAAGAATTGTGTGTTTTTCTGGGTGATTTTCGTAAGCCCATAACATCAGGCGATGGCAAAATCTATAATGCAGATATAGGTAAGGCTGTCTGGGCTAACATAGTTTGCCGCAAAAAACCCGTTGCACACCAAAACAGCTTTGACTCTGAAAGTGTCTATCAGCTTATTGCCGAACTCGGGTTTAACGGTGATTTTCCCGCTATGCTTTATTTGTATGACCGTTTGAATATATCCGAAAGTAAATATTTAGCTATATGCAAGGACAATACAGACGAACGAAGTGCAATCTTTCGCTGGGCAAGAGAGGTTTTTTCACACGTAAGTAAAATCAATGCCGTACACGGAAACGGGAATGTAAATGTATTCCAATACGTAAGCATGTCGGACGATGTAGATATTGCAAGCGATAACCAATACGTTACACCCGAAAAAAATATCCAGGGCATACTCGAATTGTTTAGCGAACTTGCAGCAAACAAAGGGAAAGTAGGTGAACAAGATGAAGCAGTTGGATGATGCCATAAATGACATCATAACTACGATGACAAACGCGGAAAAAAGGGAGTTTGCGGAACTTTTTACACCCACACTCTCAAGCTTGCTCCCGCCGGGCTTTTCCTTGTCGAACAAGCAAGCATTCTTTATGATCATGCGACAACAGGATAAATATACACCTATGCGTGAGTTTATCATGCTTTTAGGTGACAGGCATGGTGTAGATGTATCTTTTATTGCAGATAGACCCATAATACCAAAGGAAGGCTTATACGGCGGTTCGGGTAACTCTGGAAAGAGTTATATGTTATCTGCTTTAGGCTTAACCACAGCCGATACCTACGGCCTTGATGTGCGTGTATTTACAGCCGAGAAGCAAGCCAAGTCTTTTAGCGGTGGTGTAGGCAAGCAAATATACGAATGGATAGAACCGCAGATAAAATCAAGGTATATAAGAAATGACGAAGAAAAAGCTATACTTACATTCCCGTCAGGCGGTACAATACATTTTTGCGGACTAGATAATGCTAATGCCTGGAAGAAATACAAGGGCGGAAATATAGCCCAAATGATATTTGACGAGGTAACGGAAATCGCACCTGAAAGCTATACAAAGCAGATAGGCGGTTGGTGCAGAAAATCGCCCAAGGCTTTCCAGATAGGGTATACAGCCAATGCTTGTTCAGCAACAAATCCGCATGGGAAATTTGTTACATTCTATCGTGAGCGGTTTGTGGACGGCACAGGTAAAGATACTTTTTATCTAAAGGCCTTGCCAAAAGACAACCCTTTTATAGATTATGAATCATATAAGCGTGATTTAGAAAATCTAGGTGATCCTGTGTTTGCCGCACAGATGTTAGAGGGGCGTTGGGATATAATGCCGGCAGGAGATTTATTTAAGTCCGGCTGCACAAGAGAAGTTGCGGATATACCTGCAAGCGGAGTTACAAAGCGTGGCTGGGATATAGCAGCAACTACAAAAAAAACATCAAACTATACCGCAGGAGTGAAAATGCGTTACCACGAAGGTATATACTATATCATGGATATAGATGTGTTCAAGGAAACACCCAATGAAAACGATAAGCGTATGCGGCTTAATGCACAAATAGATGGCAGAAATTGTGAGGTTGTAACCGAATTACAGCCCGGAGCCGCAGGCAAATATTTAGAAGAACATTTCAACAAAAAGCTGTTTAACGGCTTTACCCATAAATCTATCGGAGTACCAAACGATAAGGCTGTCCGTGCCAGACCTTTATCTGTTGCCTGTGCCAATGGTTTAGTCTGTATCTGGAGCAGCTGTAGAAATAAATACGAATTCTTAGAACAGCTTGTAGCTTTTCCCAACGGAGAAGATGATGATATGGTAGATGCTTGTACCTTAGTTTTTAACGCAATCCAAGAACAAGTCGCAAATTATACGGGTAGCACACCGCAAACCAGTACAAAAAGCACAAGAACGGATGTAAACAAAGTCGCTGCTGACAGGCTAAACAAAAGAGAAAGATGGAATTTTTAACTTATAGCAGAAAATCCCCTTGCACCTGAACTTGCGTTCACAGCCTTTAACTCAGACAGTATCGCTCTCCACAATGCATTGCTTGTCGGCGGTACAGTAACTTCCAAAGTCCTATCTTCTTCTAATACATCATGCAAAGACTGCATCTGTGGTGTAAACCATGATCTAATCGCATCTGATATTTCTTTTGCACTTGGTGCATTAAACTTATCTTGTGCTACACCCGCTCTCGCTTGTTCCATTTGGATATTAATGTTTTGTGCGGATGTTTGCATATTAACCCTGCTTACAGCATTGGCTATATCATTGGCAAAGGCTTTAATAAACGGTGTGTTTTCAAGGGGGAATACAACTTCCGCTCCTGCTTCGCCTGCCTCTACATTCGATGCAAGCATGGTGGGTTTCCTTAGCATTTGTACGCCCCTTGCCGCCTGGATTATACCGCCGTCAGCAAGCCGGGATAGTTTGCCGCCGCTCATTTTACTGTAACTTACACTGCCGCTTGTGCTTGTCGATAAGCTTTTCATTGTCTTGGAAAAGCCCGAGAGCATATCATTTAATCCTGTTGCAATCCTGCCTGTAAATTGTTCCATAAGTGTAAGCATGTTGTTAAGCATAGACTTAAAGCCACTTGTAGCCGTTGAGGTGTTGCTCTTTATACCGTCAGCAACACTGCTGGCGATTTTCTTGCCCTTGTCTTTATATTTGCTGGTAGATCCATCCGCTTTTTCTACTTCTTTGTAAACGGCTTCCATTGCGGTTTTAACGGATTTTGTATTTTTCTTGATGCCGTCACCAAAGCCCGTGACAAGCTTTTTGCCTGCTTCTTGTAGGTTAGTGAATATCTTGTCCGGCAATGTTGTGTTGGAGTTACCTTTTGTTATTTCTGCCATTTCGCCCATAAGTTTTCCGTAGTCTGTCAACAGCCTGACAGCAGACCTTAATTCAGGGTTGGCAAGCCGCAGCTTATCATTAAGCCCTATCAGCTGCTTTTCGATTTTGGCTATATCATCCGCTAACTTTTGGACAGGATCTTTGGTAAACCAACCGATTATAGTATCTATTGTTCCGCTTAGCCCCGCAATAGCCGATACCTTGGTATAGGTTACGACATGCCCTGCAAACTCTTTCATGAAGCCCACAAAATCTTCCATATCCCTTGAAAGTGAGGGCAACTTTACATTTAGCCTGGCAAGTGCAGGCGCTAAATTATCGCTTAATTCTTTCGCTACCTTTATAAGGCTTTGTGTGAATGTGATAAAGGCTTCTGTCAGCTGTACCAGTAATGCCGTACCAAGCCCGATGGCCAACGGCAATAGCCCGACCGATGCTATACTTGCAGCGCCGAGCAAAGCAGTAACCGCACCTATGGCGATAAGTAAATCTGTACCTATTTCTATTGCCTTGGCTATGTTTTCACCGTTCTCAAGCACAGGCTCCCATGCAATACCTATCTGCTCTAAGCCTTTACCTATAGCCCAAATTTCAAGTATAAACAATCCTACGGCTACACCTACTTCTAGCAACATAGCTATACCAAGTCCAATAGCCAACGGCAACAGCCCTGCCGAAGCTACAGCCGCAACGCCGAGCAAGGCACAAACCGCACCGACAGCAACCAGTAACGCAGTGCCAAGCCCTATGGCCGCTAAAACAGTATCGCCATGCTCAAGCACGGGTTCCCATGCTTTCCGTATTTCATCCAGACCTTTACCTATAGCCCAGATCTCAAGCAAGAACAGCCCTGCGGCTACACCTATCAAGGCAAGCATGGCAATACCTATGGCTATGGATGCCAATAAAGGTGTGCCAACCATACCAAGCACAGCACAAATTGCGCCTATAGCAACTAACAATGCAGTGCCAAGACCTATGGCTAATAATACGGTTTCACCGTTCTCAAGCACAGGCTCCCATGCAATCCTTATCTCATCCAAAGCCTTGCCTATAGCCCAAATTTCAGCTAAGAACAAAGCTGCAGCTGCACCGATTAACGCAAGCACTGCTATACCGATAGCTATATCTGCAACTAAACTTGCCCCTGCTTTTCCAAGTGCTGCCGTTATTGCACCTATAGCCGCAAGTATAGCCACACCTATGCCCATTGAAATAGCTACCGTTCCCGCATTTTCTATAACAGGCTCCCATGCAATACCGACTTGCTCTAACATTTTACCTAAGACCCAAATAGCACCTACAATCAAAATTGCAGCCGCAGCAACTTCTGCCAATATAACTAAACCCATAGCAAGGTTTTTGGCCAAAGATGAAAGCTTGGGATTAAGTTGCCCTGTAGATTGGTTTAAAGTATCTACCGTTGTTGAATCAAGATCAACGGGTGGTGCTGCACTTGCGGCTTTACTTGCGGCCTTACCTGCTACCTTGCCCCCTACCTTACCTGCTACACCCTTTCCTGCGCCAAAGAGTATCTTCCCAGCTGCAAAAAGCTGTAAAGCATCGACAGCGGCCATTAGACCGTTGACAAACAACGAAAGCCATGCACTTGCATCGGAACTATCTTCTTTTAAAGCTTTAATATCATCTGATATAAGCTTTACATCTGTTACAAGTTGCGCCACATTAAGCAATCCTAGCGCTGCTGCTGTACCTTTTCCCTCAAGACCGCCGCCACTAATGCCACCGCCTGCACCGCCACCGCCTTTTGATAATAGTGCCTGCTCCTTATCCTCGGCCGTTTGCATTTTCTCTTGAAGTAGTTGCTCTTTATCCTCAGTTGTCTGCATTTTCTCCTGGAGTAACTGTTCTTTATCTTCGATGGTTTGCGACCGTTCTTGCAATAACTGCTCAATATCTTCTTGAGTTTGTGCTTTTTCTTGCAGCTTTTGCTCTATGTCCTCTTGAGTCTGTGCTTTTTCTTGTAATTTTTGTTCGATATCTTCTTGAGTTTGTGCTTTTTCTTGCAGCTTTTGTTCAATATCCTCTTTGGTTTGTGATTTTTCATGCAACAACTGTTCCTTGCTTTCTCCTGTCATGGCCTTAGAGTATAACTGCATTTGCTTGAAATACATTACCATCTTTAAGCCATAGAGCATAATGTCACTAAGCATCGGATTTATCTCTGCCCATAAATCACCGAGGGCGCCCTGTAATTCGTCTAACTTTAAATCCTTAAAGAAATCATCACCAAGCCCACCAAAGCCCTCAAAGACACCTTTCATGTCAATAGGCGGCATATCGCCAAAATCAAGTTCTTCTAAATCGCCTATGCCTGTTTCAGCAGCCTCAGCAAGCTTATAAACTTCGTCAAAGGACATAAGACCTTTCATCGCCTTTTTGGTTGCACTGGCCGCATCATCTGCACTGTCGGACTGCCTTTTTTCTTCCTCAATTAAAGCATGGCTATAATCTTCTGCCTGTGCCTTAACTTCAGCGTTATACTTATCTATAGATTCTTGTATGTTGTCGTCTATTTCTTTAAACTTTTCGCCGATGCTTGTGCCGCCGCCCATATCCTTTAAAGCAGCACCTACACGCTTGACCGCTTCTTTTACATCATTAAACTTCCCGGCTAAGGCTATAACTAAACCAACAACAATCAACAACACCCCGATAACAGGCAAGAAACCCAAGGCGCCCGAAGCCCCGGCCGCTTTCATGGTCGCAGCCAATAACTGCGTATAAGCAATTGCACCGCCTATAGCAAGATGCACACCCTTAATTGCAATGGCTACAAAGCCCCAAATTCTGCTTACAGCGCCCACAACAAACATGGCAGCCTTATATGCTAACAATGCGCCTAGAACTCGTTTAAGCCATAATTCTAGGGTTGCTACACCGCTTACGGAAGCACCTACGCTTTTGCCGAACATGCCGAAGGCGGCTGCAACAGAAGTAAATACACCGAAAAGGACACGCCCGTACCATGCCAAAGACCCTAGCACAGCGCTTATAATAGGTTTTATTTGGTTAAACACTATGCCGATAACTTGCGCTGCTTTAACAACAGCATTTATAGCGCTGACCGCACCATCGAACACTCCCGGCGGCAACAATGTTTTCAATGCCTTGCCCAAGCCTACCGCTTGGATAGCCTGATACATTCGCTCCACTTTTGGCATTATGGTATCAATTACACTGTCAACCGCACGGCGGATAGGATCCATAATACTAGACGAAACCAGTTCAAAGCTTTCACGCATATTGTTTATTTTCTGTTGGGTTGTTTTTTCCATGTTGTCCAAGGCTTGGCCATAGCGCTTATCTATACCGCGGACTATGGCATTGATAGCTTTATTTGCTTCAATATTTAGATTAGCCCAACCTTTGGCCAGTTCATCTTGAGTTAAACCTAGCTCTTCGGCCAAAATATCAGAAACAGCTACACCTGCTTCCGTTAATTGCCTTACTTCTTTAGCTGTTAGCTTACCTTTAGTGTAGATTTGACCTATAGCACGGGAAATGCGCTCCATTCTGGTTGGGTCACCGCTAACTGCTGTGGCTTTTTCAACTGCTCTCATTATATACATAAGGTTTTTAGCTTGTATGCCATAGGCAGTCAACAATCTTGTAGCGTCGATTAGGTTGCTTACATCAAATGGAGTGCGGATGGCTTCTTGCTTTAAGACCTCTAACAAGCCTTGTGCTTCCTTTTGTCCGCCGGCAAACATACCGCTAAAAGTTGCTTCTGCGGTATTTAGCGCAACAGACAACTCCCATGCGTCCGCAACCATGCCTTTAACCGCATTTACACCCTTATAGAAGGCTTGTGATAGAATAATCCCCTTAAATATGTTGGCAGTTGACCTTGCATAGCCCTGCATGCCCGACATGCTGCCTTTGGCTTTACGTATATATGCAGCTACATCTTTAGCATAGACCGATAGTCTTGCGCTATGTGCGGTTGTTTTTAGAGTCGCTTTTTCAAGCTGTAATGCGGCTACCGTTTGTTTGTTAGAACTTGCCGATGCTTGCTCTGCTGCTATGCGTTTGTTTACGTAGTCGAGTTGTTTTTGAAGAATGGTTGTTATTCGTTCTTGACTTTTTTGGTAACTTGACATAGACATAGACCGCATTTGGTCTATTGAACGTTCATATGCTGCCTGCTCTCGTGCCGCTTGCCTTTGTGCTGCTGCTTGCTGTCTTTGTGCAGCCGCTTGCTGTTGTTGTGCTTGCCTTTGCTGTTGCGCTGCTTGCTTTATTGCAGCGGTTTGTTGTTTTATGGCCGAGGATACGGTAAGTTTTATAGGCTTGCTGCCAAGTTTAGCTATTTCAGCTTCAGCACGTTTTAAATCCGCTGCAAGCTGACTTAAATCTGCACCTATGCCTACCTTTAGTTCTGTAATATTATTTGGCATCACCGTATCCCCCTTGAATTAATTATAATACCGTTTTCCTGTAAACCGTTGTACCACTAGTAAAATATCTATACATTTTGTTATTTAGACACATTTCTTTTCGCTCTCTGTATTTATGCGGGTCACGATAATAGGAGTGTTTTTTTTCTTTGTCATAATATCGCACCATAGAATAATGCTTTGCCTCTTTCCAACCCGTCGCTTCAAACGACACTCCATCAAAGTAATCGTTCAAGACCAAATATTCTATTGTTTGCCCAGCTTGCATTGTGTTCATAACAGCCTTTAACAACCTGCTTGCGCCGCCAATAATGCTTGTGTTTTGTTTGAAGCACATTCTGCTAATGGTTATATCCGCATTATTTTTATTTCCCTTGTCTACCAGCTTTATTTTCTTTGCATAGCAAATTGCACCTACAATCTCGCCCTTGTGCTTTAATGCAAAATAACCACTCCCACGAGCTGCGCCCTGAATATGGTTTTCACGGAAAAATGGATTGCACTCTTTGCTGTCACTTGCCACTAACCTACAATTACGAGCATAAATCCTATGCTCATTCATGCCGAGTGCATTTCTTATAACGCTTTCAAGTATGGGTCTTATTCTGTCATCAGACCACTCTATATCCCATATCTGGAATAACCTGATTCCTTCGTTCTTGCTTTCAATAAATTTACTATAATGATATGATTGCGGCTTTCCGCCCCGATTGTCCCTATTTTCTTCCTGTTCAGTAAATAGCGTTTGATGGGTGCGTATGTCATTAAACTCAAAGCCTATGTTATGATCTGGTAAATAAAAATCTATTTCTTTGGGTTTTATTTGTTGCCTATCGTTAATAACAACATTATCTGCGAGTGTACACAAAAACTCATAGAAATTATATGGTGTCCTTGCTAGGTTGCAAGCAGGACATGCCGTTTGGCTATCCACGCTTTTAAGTTCAGCCTCGCCGATCTGCCTTTCAAACTCACCGTGTTTTTCGCAGACAAATATTGCATTATCTTTTGTTGTAATCTCTGCATTGTCCACCTTTTGTTTGTAATCATCTCTTAATTGATGATATATCGAATACGATTGCTTACGCCTGTTTTTTGACGCTTTTTCTTGCCCGCACGTAGGGCAGCCAAACCCCCTTTTGCGTTGTGTCAATGATTGCCAATACTCGCCATGTATCTCACAAATAAACGGCACCTTATCATGTGAGTGAAACTCTTTTTGCGCTACCCTATCTTTATAGTCAGGTCTTATATCATCAAAGTTATAAGCCATGCGCCCATTAAGGGCAGAAAGGACTTTTCCGCATTCAGGGCACCCACCGCCACGATTATGAGTAACCAATCTTTGCCAATATTCACCATGTTCTTTGCACATGAAAGGCACTTTGTCTGTGCTTAACATTTCACCATTACGTACTTTCTTTCTGTAGTCTTTTCTTATTTCATGCATAAAATCATAATCACGCTTCCTGTTCTTGAAGCCACGCTTTTTAGCAGAACATTTTAAATGCCTATTCCCCTGCTTATAGCTTGTGATGATCATGGAGTAATATTCTTTGCATATTTCACACCGAAACCTAACCTTATCCTCGGCTCCATATTCGCCAGACAACAATTTTTCCCTATCAACAGGATGGACAATGCTTAAGAAGTCATACTTAAGTGCGTTTCGTGCTTTTGTTTTGCTTTTTCGCCTTCTTTTAACACACATAGGGCAACGTTGCCCTTGCGCTCCGATAACATCTTGCACCCTTGCAGTAAATTCGCCATGCTCTTGGCATGTAAAGGTTGCTTTTTTGCCTACACCTTTATAGGTTTCTTTAACAATTTTATACGGAGAGCGTGCCTGCGTATCAGCGAAAGTTCTCTCATAATATGCCTTGTAGTTTTGCTTTGGATAGCATTTCTTACAATGCTGCCTACCTGCCCTAACATTGCCGGGGTATGCTTGAAACTCACCATGCGTAGGGCACTCAAATGTTGCCTTAATATTTGCATTGACATATGTTTCAAGTATCATGCCATACCCCCGCCTTTCTTTAATATCTTTTGCCATCTTGCTTGCGTTCTTGTTTCTTGACATATGAGTGCTCCTTTTCATGCGTGTTAGCTTACTCATACATTATATCACGATGCAAGCATGTTATCCAAGTTTTCTCTTTATATTTTCTTTCAATTCAGGTACAACCCTATCCCTATGTTTTCGCCAGCCCTCATACAAAATTTCACCTTCCCAGTTAAGCTCGTTCGGGCCTGGTTGCATCATATATTCGCTTGCTTCGGTGTTTTCCCAACCACCGACATGCCCAGGCTCACCAAAATGTACTTCACCTTCAATTTCGGTTTCGCCATAATTAACTTTATAAGACGGCACATTACTTTTAAGTGAGTCTTGCAGGTTGCCTGTTTGCACGGGCACCCTATTGCGTGCATCCATATATATATCCTCGCATATTTCGCTTATTTTTTCTGCACAAGCATCCGTAACTTGCATTTTTATATAATCAAACGCTCTGCTTAATTTATTTAATTCGCTTTGTTTTAATGACATTCTTTAGCCCACTTTACCGATTATTTTCAATTTGTTTTCCATAGGTTACCCTCCTAGCTATCTATCCTTGACCATGCACTCCATGTGCTTGTGCTGTAGTTATAGTATCTGCGGTGTATCTGCACGCCGTTGACCATGTATGCAATTTGGTTTTTGTGCCCCGTGTCGGTCGATACTGTGTGTATCCAATAATAATTTGCCGACGGTGCATTTGTCGCCGTGTTACTTATGTATGACCACTCGTCCCGTCAGGTTGCTTGAAGTCAACATACACCTTGGGACCTGCCCCAAAGCTATCAGCAACGCCCTCCCACAGCACTACCTTAAGCGGTGTGAGATTGTCGTGTTGCAGAGTAGTGAGGGACAGGACAGCGGAGCGATTAGATTGTACTTTTAAATTATTCATGTTCCTCCTCCGCTTTTTCTTCTATCGGCTTAATGTTTTGATTGAGTTCCGATATCAGTTGTGCAACTTCCGCATAAGGCTTTGTTGCAAGATACCTGATTATTTTATTAAGCACTTCCTGTTCGATTTCAAACTTCATAGTTTCCTCCTACTTTGTTATTATTATTTTGTACTCAAAGTTATTCGTACTTAATGTTTTGTTAGACAGATTAGTAATTGTGATTAATACTAAGTTTTCTGAAATAACTTTACCCTGTATATAAAAATTACCTGATACTATGCCTTCTACTATTACATCAACTTTATCTCTTGGTTTTGCGCCCTGTAGTTCTATTTCAAAATATTCATAACAGCCACTTTCAAGTTCAACTATTTCGTGGTAGGTATAAGTTGTTTTTTCGCAACTGCATATCGTAAAACATAAAACTATAATCATCAATAAAATTAATATCTTTTTCATAAACCCTCCTTTATGGGGTTGGATTAACCAATAACCCACCAATAAACATCATTCCGTATGCAACACCGCTCCAACCAGCCGAATAACTTGATGCATATGTATTCCAAACATAATATCCTGTGCTTGCATAATATCTTCCCGCTCGCATATATCCTGTACTCGCATCCACTGAATATGATTCGTTTGCAACAACTCCACAGCCTATTCTTTTACAAGTTATCCAGGTGCCATCATCACTCGTACCACCTACTATATTTGCGTTATTAACTAATATATTACTACCAACTTTCGGTCTTATGTTTACGTTACCCACTTCATTGGCTATATGAAAATCATAAGTACCAGTATTACCAAACCCTAAGTAGCCTTGTCTTGTCGTGTTGTTTGATTCCATGAACTGGAAGTAAGATGTATTCCCTGTTCCTGTACCAGAACCCCTTAATTTTGTAGTATTTACAAGACCACCGGGTATTGTAACAACACCTGTAGAACCCTTTATTGAGAAATGGTCGCCATAAGTCCCGCCTATAACAAAATCAGCGTCTGTATTTTGAGTTTCTATATACCAAGGCGGTGTATCGCTAACACCAATATTTAATGATTCTGAATACAGTGTAGGAATATCCACCCAAGCAGGAGCAACGACCATTGAGGGGTCTGTTGAACCGCTTTGAGCATTAAAAGCTATTGCATTTCCACCCGCTTCAATGAACAAGCAATCCCCTAAAGCTGAGCCCCACCAACTATCGGAAATATATTCGCTTCTTATGTTCCCAACGCTTGCACCTGCACGATGAAATTCTAAGCGGTCATATTCTACTTCTACGCGAAGAACATCAGAAACATATCCATGCAGACCTGTTGAATCCAAGACAAGTTTATCTGTTCCATTTGTTACTACAATCTCTGCATTATCCAAATCAAAGTAAGTTGAGCCGTCAGGAGATTTAAGCATACCGGCTGTTATCCAATCCGCATTCAAGCCAACAGTAGATATCAGCCTAAATATTGCATTACCTGTTTGGTCTACGCCGTACTGCCATACAGGAGAACCGTCATTCCAACCAGTATTTGTCCAGGCATATGCCCCTGCGGTCTGAATAGCAATAAAATCGCTTTGTTCAATATACGGATGATCATGAGCATAAATTACCTTGCTACCTCCCGGTTGCGTTATTTCGGTGGTATATAGCCCAGACAAAGCATTAGCATATTCATTTAAACTCGCTAATTCCTCGGACATGTTTTCAGTCAGGTTTTCTTCTAACTCCTCTGCTACCTTCAGCAACTCGCTTAAACTTGGGTCATCAATAACAAATGAGGTTAGCTCTATATTTTCGCCCACATCCAAAGTAGCCTCTATTTTTATATCTATATGATCGAAAAAACCAAACCTGCCACTTGTAATAACTATTTCTTGATTTATTACGCCATCGCTATTCCCATGCAAGTAAATAAAGTGCTTTTCTACCTCCATGTCACCTTCATCGGAAACAGGCGGTACATGAAATGCTATCTGGCAACGCAAGGCTTGCGGGTGTGATACAATACCACGGATATATAGGTTGCCGCCTGATAACCCCGCCTCCTCGCCTGTTACAATAACCCTTACATACGCACCCACACCATGAAAGGTAAACTCATCATCCGCCACTCTCGTCACACCCTCGTAAGTCCATTGACCGGTATTACTATCAGGATAAATATTTGCCATTTACATCGCCTCCTTATTTAATAATTTAACACTGTGCCTACCTGCAGGCGAGCCGTCAGAAACTTCTAACGTTTGTTCAACCACATATGCTTCCATGTCAACATCGTAATTCTCATGAACACAGTCTACAAGAAAGCCTAGTTGTAAAAGCGGGTTAAAGCGTATCTCTGCGCCGCAGTATTTATTATTAGTTGTAATAAAGTTATCCAATTTATCTTTTATCAAACCTGCATGTTCTTTTGTTTGGATAAATGTATTTTTTATCTCGCATATATTTTCCGAGTTATCCGTCTGCCCCTCCGAAACCGTATTAAAGGTCAAAGTTTCGGCCTTAATTTTAACCGTAGCTGTACCTGCACCGTTATTTTCAAGCGCAAGGGTGATTATGTTTGAATATATATCCACAACTGAAACATCAACCATGCTTGTACCGTCAGTAGATACACAGATTATTTCTTCTATCCTGTTTATATAGCCGTCAAATGTCATGTCACTATATACAACCTCGCCCGACTCTCCAAATTCAACATCCAAAGACGCTATTTCCGTGCCTTGCTTTAACCCGATTTCATTCCACAGCACAACACTGCTATCGTATTGATTTACAAGTGACTGCTCAGGTGTTAGCGATATGATATTACTATTATCGAGTGATCCCTTTTTAGTATCATCGAATGTACCTATGCTTATATTATTACCATCGCACCTAGAGAAACAATAAAGTGCTGCCAGCAACTCATTTATAGTGTCAAGCTTATTTTCAAGCGAAAACAATCGCTTAGGCAAAGCTATCACTTCCTCTGGCGGCGGAATGGAAAAACCATAATCAGGAAGCACATCAGCGAGAAAATAAAACAAATCTTCTCTGCTTTCAACTTTGCGCAAAGGCGCAAGTACCTTTTGCTTTGAATTTTCAATGCCGTCATAGCCATAATCATAGGCAAGGATATTAGCCTCCGTGCCTGTAGGACTTATATCTATTTCTGCTATCTTGTATTTACCTAAAGCATCCCAGTTTAATTTATCCGCCTCTTCATCTAAATAATCTACCTTGACAAATAAATCAATTTTTGCGCCAAGGATAAACTTACCGTAATATTGACTGCTTTCAGCAAAGGGATTAAAGTCATTGTCAAGGCTATACAGGGTCATTTCCAGTTTATCGGACACAAAATCGAATACAGGTCTGTCTTTATCCGAAGATATATTTTGGGTTACCTTCCATTTTTGGATATAGTCTGTGCCATAGACTTCGATAACAGTGGAGTCTGCAAGCGTTATAACAGCTTTAGAGCGAACTACGCCAAGGTTTGACCACCAGTCTAAATTTGTGCTGTTTCTTGTTGTTGACATTTACTATTCACCCTCACCAAGCGTATAAATTTCCGAAGCAATTGCGTTTTTACTGATAATTGAAAACCCGATATCAGACCAAATCCAGTTATCGCCTACATCACCCATAAAGTTATTCATGAAATCTTGCGACATAGCACCAAGGTAGCCTTCCATTTTACGAATCTTTGAACCCATGCGATAGATTAAGGCTCTGTTGCCCACAAGCCATGCCTTTTGCGCATTATATCCGATTAAGTTCTCAAACAACTCCTGTCTGTCGCATTGGAGCATAGTGTCATAAGAAAAATTCATTTTCTCGGCTGTTCCGGTAAAGCGCCCCTGCATATCGTATGATGCAACTCGTATCAAGTCTGATTGAGGGTATAGCTCGTAAGACAGCTTGTCAGGCGGCGGGATCTCATAACTCCCTACTTTAAAGTACCACTGATGCGCCATATTAATTCCCTCCTCTTAGTATTTTTAACCGTTCTGCTCTGTCCATTTCCTTTGCTTGTTTATCATAAACAGCATTATTTACTACAAATACTTCAATAACTAATCTACTCTCGCTGTCTTTTTTGTAACGAGAGTTTATGACACCAGAGAAAAGCTTTATACCGGACATATCAATGATCTGCTCCTGGCTTTTGGGTCTGCTATCGGCTAAACCACCGCTGTCATCACGCTCAAACCAAAACCTAAACTGCAAATAATCTTTTCGCTCACGAACAAGCATGCCACCATTGCCTGATAACTTACCCTTAAACTCGCTATCGTTTATGCGTTCAGCTTCCTCTAAAGCTGCATTAAACTCTTTTTGGTAAACCATTATTATCGCTTACCTCGCTTCATGTGTTCTTTTTCTACTATATTCTGATAATGCACATCCCAGTTATATTCATCTAAAATTAAGCCTATCTCGCGGGGCGACATAGCCCAAAACTCTTCCTTTGTCCAACCAAATTGCTTGCCTAAAGTTACAAGCATACTCATATAATCAATGCCAAATCCGCCCGGCCTTGGCTTTTGGCTTAATACACGGGCGCTTATAGGATCAGGCGGTGCGGTAGGCTTCATCGGGTGCGACATCTCAAACGCTTTCATGCATGCCTCCTGAAACTCTTTATCGAACTGGAAGCCATTCCTGCGGAACTCAGCCCAATCCACCCTATCATCATGCAAGGTAGAAGCCATAGCGAACAGCATTACCTGATTTTCAGGTGTTTCATCTTCTATATTGTTTGTTTCAAGGAAAGCCCAAGACCGCATGGAAAACTTTAGCTCAACGGTGATATTAAACATTTGATAAGGCACACCCTTGCCCCAGAGTGCATCCAGCTTAGATCTAAACCTATCTTCATTGGGCTTTTTTATAGCGTTGATACGCTCTTGCGCTGTTTCATTCTCTTGCGCTATTTTTTTAAGTAAATCTTCATTATATGACATAATATTACCTCTTACATATATTGTAACAAGTGCATATAGTGCTGTAAAGAACTTTAATACTGTTAAGTGTTGTTAATAAGACTTAACGGTGTTATAATATAAACGGATAAGGAAAAGAGGGAGGAAAAGCTATGGCAAGGAAAAGAGTTAATACAATGATTTTGGCTAACATGACAGAAGAAAGCAAGCAAAAATACTTGGCGGGGGAGTATGGTTTTGGCGATAAGGCAGACTTTATTTGCCATAAGTGTGGCATTATTAAGCATGTAACTATAATGGGCTATAGACCTGACAGCCTTTGCAGGTCTTGTGCAGCCAAAAGGCGCATGAAAGAACTACGGGTAAAAGATTACCTTTTCTGCGAGGATGTGCATCCGGCTGATCGTGAACTTGCCATGAGCGGTGAATACGATACTGTGCGTGTATGGTGCAAAAAATGTGAAGATTTTATCTTACGCACAAAAGATGATAAGGTTTGTCCGGCATGCGGAGCATGATATGAAAACAGAAAATAATATACAGCTTTCAGAAGCCTCAATCAAGCGGCGAATTACTTATGCAAAAAGATACCCATATCTCAATGAAATGCACCCCGAAGATAGGGCAGATTACCTAAAGGGCAAATATAATTCAGAGGACAAGATAAGGTTTTTATGCCCTGTTTGTGGAGAATATTACAAGCAAACCACAAAAAACAAAAGAAAAGGGCGACTACATTGGACTTGCGCAACACTTAAAAGAGCCAAAACACAAAGAACAGATGAAGCCTATCATTCTTTCAATGATTTAACACCTGAATTTCAAGAAAAATGTAGAAATAAAGAGCTAACTCGAAAGGATCGAGTTGACTTTATTTGCCCTATCTGCAAAGAGATATATTCTACTTTGCTTGGATCTCATGTTAAAGGTGCATCTTGCCGTAAGTGTGCAGCAAGATACAAAAGAGAAACACATCAACCCCGTACAGACTATGACTTCATAGATGAAATACACCCTGATGATAGACATTTAATAGGCAAGGTAAACAATAAGAGTAAGGTTCGCATTAAGTGTTCAGATTGCAAAGAATATTTTTATCAAGTTATAGCCAGTAGAGCTAACGGCTTTACCCGATGTGAGGAATGCGGATATCTTGCTGCCGGCACTTCCAACAGGCGCAGGGAATATGAATTTGTTAATCCACTTCGAGAAGATTATGCTACAGGTTTAGCCAGCGGCGAAATCAGAACACAAGACAGAGTTATGTTTATCTGCCCTGTGCATGGTGAATACGAACAAATACTTATGTCCGGGCAATTCCACGGTTGTCAGGCATGTACCATAGGGCTAAAACCACATCATTTGTATGAGTTTTTATTAACACTTACAGATAATATTATAGTCAATGACAGGCAGCAAATTAAACCCAAAGAAATAGATTTTTACTTGCCGGACTATAATATTGGCTTTGAGTTTAACGATATAGGCACACATAGAACTTTATGGAAAGAGCAACTAAACGGAACGGCAAGGCTTTTTGGAAAGCCTGTAAAATATCATCTTAATAAATTTAATGATTGCAGGAAAGCAGACATACGTTTATTCCAAATATGGGATGTTGAATGGAATAATGAACATTTACGCTCAATCCTGCAAAGCGTTATACGTAATGCGCTTGGATTAAATACAAAAAGGATTTATGCCAGAAAATGTAAACTAGTCGAATCAAACAGCAAAGAATGTAACCCGTTTTTTATTGAAAATCACATCCAAGGGCAAGCTAAGGGAAAGGGATATTTTGCACTTAAATACAAAAATGAAATAGTCGGCGCAATTTGCTACACAGATAATCAGCGAATACTAACTGAAAGTAACGCTATAACTATAAGCAGGATGTGTTTTGCAAAAGATACCACAGTTGTTGGCGGAGCAAGTAGGTTGCTTAATGCCGTAGAAAAGAAAACAAACTGTGATTCAATAGAATACCTTGTTCTAAACGATTATTTTGACGGCATATCTTTTGAAAAAACGGGCTGGGAGAAAGTCGGTGTAAATATAATGGTCAGATATCATGACAAAGAAACAGGTAAGCTTTATTATCGACAAATAGCCCGAAGAAATGAATTTAAGCAACGCTGCCTTGAAGGGAAAATGGACAGATATTATACCAGTGGAACAACCGTTTATAGAAAGACAAAAACACCCTCGTTATGAGGGTGTTTTCTTTTGTTGTCCTTATGTAACTGCCTGTCTTTGTTAGCCAACTTCGGCTGCAAGCAACTTATGCACACCAAAGGCTACAGCCTTATCGTTTGTGTCAAGCCCATACACACTAATATATGTGCCAGCCGAAACGCCACTAATTGTACCGCCGTCCTGAGTGGTTGTGCCGCCTGAAATCGGAGTGCCAACCGTAGGTCTGCTTCTTTCACCAATAACATAAACGAACTCATCTATGCCTGTACCTGCAATGGTAATGTCAGTTTCACCTGCACCTGATCCAGCCTCAAATGAGAATGCATCGAAATCAGCAGCAGGAATAAATGCATCACCTGTCGGGAGTTGAACATTTTGGAACCAGTTATCCCACTTGGTTTTGTCAAAATCAACTCCGTCCTCGGTCATTGTCATAAATCTAATGCCGTCGGCATTGATTACAGTGTTGTCCGATAATCTGGTTAATTCACCTTCGTAAAGCAAGTCTGTTATTCTACCTTCAAGCGGCAAATGCCCAAACTCAACACCATCACCTTTTGTTTGCAATGCGTTTTCGCCTTCAGGAAAGATTGCATTATAAATTATATAACGTACCCTTTTCCTTTGGGCATTAAGAACTTCAAATGCAACCGCAAGCTCTGGCGAGGCTTGACCCGCCATCATCACTGTTCCACCCGCATCGCTTACAACCCTACCTGTCACAAACTCATACCCGGCAGGGCCAAGACCCGTAACTTCAAGCGAAATATCTGCGGCTGCATAGTTAACTAACTGCTCATGTGTCTTATTGTCAGCATAATCACTCTCAATAGACCCATTAGGTGTTATTGTGCCGCTCACAAGCCCGTCAATCCTGATGAGTTGTCCATAAGTTGGGAACGCACTTGCACTCCCTTTGTCCAGTATTTTTGCAAAGTGAAGCTTTGATAAGCCTATACTTGCACTGTTAAATGTTTCTATAGCATATGCCATAATTTTATCCTCCTAAATTTGTACTGTTTTAAACCAATCGGCAAATTGTCTTGAGTTCAGTTCTTCATATGCTTTTCTGTATTTAACCCCATTCAATGTATGCCAATAGATACCTGATAACATAAAGTGTTGAAACTCTACGCTATCGCTTCTTGTTGCGAGCTTGTCCGGTTCTGCACTTTGGATCTTAACCATAGGCAAAAGCCAGCGCACTCTTTTCTTGTTCGCCTGTTCTGTTTCCCATAGCAATGCAATGATAGGCGGTTCATCGCTTTGCCTTTTTTCTAAAACGCCGTTTACCAATGTTTGACCAAGCATAAGTTTTTGAAATTCCGGGGTAAGCCCTGTTTTTTCTATGGTAATATCTGACGGCATGTACCGCCAACGCTTGTTACCCAAAAACCTTGCTTCAGGTTCTTCTTCTGCTTCAGGATTTGCCTTAACAAGTCCATCGCAAATGTGTATAGGCCCGTATGTAGGCTTTACATTAGCACAGCCAACATTCGTACACACAGCAAACGCTAAGCGCTTTAACCCTACTATTGAACTTGCAGGGCGCTCTATTGTCACATTAACTCACCCCCCTATCCGCATATACGCTCAATACAAGCGAATATTCAAACCTCCCGCTTGCATCTATGCCTGACTTCATTGGTTTCTGTAGTATTTTCACAACCGCAAGACCGTTCTCAAGCTCCACTTCGGGGTTTAACCTCACAACCTCCTCTATCCGCTGGCATCGGATTTTGGCTGTTATAAGTGTCTTACTCCTACATATTACCTGAATTACACGCCTTGAGCTGCTATACCCGCTCTCCATTGGACTTTCGTTGGGTGCTTTTCCTTCAACAAGACAAATAAGGTTATCCGGTGTTGCCGCCAAATGCTCCTCTATGCCATACCAGTTACCCACCGCTTGCCCTTCTTCCGCATACCCCTCAACAGTTCTTTCACTGTCACGGGGTGCAGGAAAACGAAAATCACGTAGCCATTTTATTAAATATTCTAATAACCTATCTCTTAACATATTACTTATTCTATATCTTCGCCATTTTCTCTGGCCTGGTCTATAAGACCTTCACCCACAACATATGCTATAACGGATGCACCGGCCATAATCAATCCCGTAACCTGCCCTGCTTGGTTTTCCGTGTAACCGTAGGCTACCAATAATCCACCGACAAATCCCGCAATAGACATCCATAGTTTCCTTGATGTCAGCTTAATGAAAAATTTATTCCAATCCCATTTCATAGACTTTCCCCCTTTATTTGCTTATCATGCGTGGTAATACTTTTTCTAAATCTTTTACCCGCTCACAGGTAGACTTTATATCTTTTTCTGCTACCGCCATGCGCTCCATTAAATTGTTGTGTTTATCCATTTTTTTCTCTAAATCGTCTAATCGCAGATCAACTACCTTATTACTTTGCTTTATCCCCAAAATACTACCTGTAAATGTGCCAAATAAAGCAATACTCGCTACAACAATACTTGTCCAATCCATAATTACGTCCTCTCTTACAATCCGATTTCTTGTATAGATAAGCCTTCGTGCTGCTCTGCGTCACGATCCACGCCAAATCCATCAAAATATTGCGGCACACTTTTCACTGTTTCAGCCTTACCTTTAAATCCGCCCGTTACTTCACCGTCAACCTTTGTGCCGTCAAAGACCACAGACCATGCCACGCCATCCCAATACTGTGCTTTACCACATACGCAACACCATGTTTTGCCTGCAACTAATCTATTGGGCCTGCTGCCAAAGTATGAATCCCGTGCTGCGCTGCTAGAAAAATTTTCTCCAAACCAATTAGGGTTTGCACTCTCTAATATAATCAAATCCTGTTCTTTGACTGAAACCTCCGGCAATACATATAATATTGTCTTACTAAACACTGCCGCACCTTCGCTGTTCATTACATACCTGTTTTCAACTGCAGGATAACACTTTATCATTATAGGATCTGAATACAATGCTTCACCCGAACTGCCTTGCCCGTTATATGATCGTAGCAATGCTGTAAATCTAATTGCAGGCTTTATGCTATCAAACGCCATGACAATCACCATCACCGTACTTGCTTCGCTCACGCCGCTTGACTATTATCCAACGTGAAGCTATCTCGGTTTTCATTTCATCGAATTTTTGCCTAAGCACTTTAAGCCTTGTGTCCGCAGCTCTGCTTTCGCTTTGCGGACCAAGCTTCCTACTTGTCCACATCTGACCTGTCTTGCTTGAATATGCATTTATAGCACCCTCTAACAAAGAATAAACCACAAGCGTTTCATCATTGTTTTCCAGTTCTGCTATAGCCATTATCTCTTCATTTGATAATATAGGATCAGACTCAATGGTGTCACCAATCTTGTACCGCCAATAATCAAGAGTAGGAGGCGCAGGCACCCGCTTTATGTTTTTAGGGTCATATGTCCATGCCATTTTATCTCGCCTCCTTTATACTCTTTCTCTTTGTTCATTTCTTAGGCTTAGGCTTTGACTGATTCTTAGGCGGTGTCTTAGCCTGATTTTTGCCCTTAGCCTCATTCTTAGGCTTTGCCGCAGACTTAGGCTTAGGCTCTGACTTAGGCTTTTCTGTAACCTCAACCACAGGTTCTTCCACCCTCTCAAGCTCAACCGCTTCCTCTGCCGCAGGTAGGGGCAACTCAACAAAAGTAACCATTTCCTGAACACCTCGTTTTATTGCCACCTTATCCTTCGACATACGCAAAAACTCATCAGCAGTTAATTCTTGCCCAACCTCGTAAAGCCTTGCACGATAAATGAATTTTTTTGTTACTACATACATAGGATTTCTCCTTAAATTATATCATACAAATATGCAGCACCCTTGCTCATTGTCAACTTCATGTCCGTGTTAAAGAATGCATCCATCCATGTGCTGTAGCGCTCTGAATGATAATGCGTGTTGACTTGACCTTCAGCACCGTTGCCGACATCAGCCATCTGGAATATAACTCCCGAAGATGGTGTAAAGATGTCGTTAGCCCCAGTCTTTGGACTATAAGACAATAAAGCATTCCCGCTCGCAAAAGGGGTTGCACTTGCACCTTCTTTTGCACGATACACAGCACTTGAAACGATTACTTCGTCAATGCCGATTGCACGTGCAACCAAAGCCTCGGTTACCATTGAACTGTCATAGTTGCCCGACAAGTTGCCCGTAATGGCACTCAAAGTGTCAAGCGTTTGCTGGCACTCAATTAAAGCATTCCAAGCATTCTCGGCTATTGTCAAAGTTGTAGGATTTACACCAATAGCAAGCTTTACTTTAGCAGCCAACGCACGCAGGTCACTGATAGGTGTCGCGGTAGACGGTGCATTCCACTTATAGAACTGATCTCCGGTAGGCGAACCGCCAGAGGCTACACCCTGGGCGTCAATGCCCCATACGCCGGTCTTGAAGTACTGGTCAAAGAAACGCTTTTCTTTTGTAACTTTCAAGCCACGAAGTTGTACTTTTGATGCAAACTGGAATGCGGAAAAACCAACATTACCTGCTCGCCTTACAGCCTGATCTGAAACCCAAACACCGTTACCTTCACGCTTAATTCGGTAGGTGTCGGTCGAAAGTTCGGGCAACTTCATTTCAGGGGCCATAGAGTTTTCAGCCACCACACCGGCAGTCGGAATGTCTATAGCCGCACTGTCAAATACATAATAATGTCCGCTTTCGGCATCCATATTAAGGGTCTTAAATACCTTGTTAGCAACAAAGCCGGCATCATCCCTCCATACTCCTAAAGCAAATGTAGTAAGAGCCTCATCAATGGGCGCTCCTTGCCAATTTGCTTGATTCATGGCATGCACAAGCTGTTCACCCGACATATTCTTGTAGGTGCGTTCAAACTCTGCCATGTTCGCAATCCTGCGATCTAATACTTTGTTTCCCATTCTTTTATCCTCCTCTTACTTTTGCTTAAACTACCGTCGCAACAATGTCAACAGTTACAGTCCTAAATGCAACAACAGTTGCACTGTCAGTCGATGTGTCATAGGTGTGAGTCGTACTGGTCGCTTCCCAGGTATAATCACCGACTTCAAGCACAAATTCAACCACACCATCCTCATCTGTCGTGCCCGTCAGTGTCTTGCCGCCATCGAGTTCAACTTCGATTTCAATGTCTTTCACTCCAGCCGTAGTGCCGTCAACAACCACAAACTGTAATGTTCCTTTAGACTCAGGCGTAGGGTTAGCAGCAGCTTTTACACCGGTAAGCAATACAACCACATCATCGCCTTTCGCAGCAGAAGTTGCGCCTTCTACATCAGCCGATAAGCCGGCTAATACACCAACGATAAACTCTGATCCCTTAATAGCCAACCCGTCTTTGTCGGGAACAATAGATGCACCCAAGTCGCTAACACTCAAGCTCTCTCCGGCCGTTACACGAGCAAAGCCTGCACCAATAGGCAGCACAGTTATAGGAAAACCTGCATCCTGCGCATAGTTGTGCGATACACCGATAGGATAAGTAGTAGCATTTGCCTGGATAACATCGCCGGTTGTGGTATCAAGCCCTACTATCCTATTCGCACCGATAGCGCCACCAGCCTTACCAGTGGCAAAATTGTTGTTTGTAAATACTTTCATCTTATTTACCTCCTCCGTTTACGACAGCTTGATAAGCTTCTTGCTCAGTCACATTGTTTTCTGTCGCATAGTCCTTGATTTTCTTGCGAAGCTCTGCTTCTTCTTTGCCTTCGGCAACATCTGCATCACTCACTACAGCACCAATAGGTTCCGTAAGCTCATTCATGGTCGTTGCTATAGCTTTAAGCTCGTTAAACAATTCTTCGTCAGCCGTGCGTGCAATTTCAATGCGCCTTTCATCGGAAATACCCGGCAAACCAATCAAAGCTTGCGCTTTAAATTCTGCCTCTTGACGTGCCTTATACTCACGCAACTCCGATACTTCTTTGGCAGTTTTTTCCTTGTATGCCTTAAACTCACTGGCCAACGACTCAAAGTCCTTTACATCTACAACAGCAGCGGCAGAAGGCTCTTTAGGAACATCAACCACCTTGTCCTGAACTTCAAGAACATCGGACGCTTGGTCAATAACTTCAGGCACCTTTTTGTCCTTATCTTTCATTTTTTCTTCCTCCTTTGTGTCCTCTACAGGTTCGACCTTAGACTGAAATGCCAGTTTCCAATCCTTAACCGAATTATAAAATCTCACCATAGCCGAATTTGTTACGTCCATAGTCGAGAACTTATCTTGCTCTGATTCTATAAAGCCGTCTGCAAAGCCCAACTCAATGGCCTCCGTCGCATCAAACGCTTTTTCTTTGTTCATATATTCAGATAATTCTTTTCTACTTAAACCCGTCTTTTTCTCGTATGCGTTTATAATGGTTTCTTTCACCGCAACAAGCTGATCCGCAGTTTTTTTCATGTCCTCGCTCTCGCCCATAGCAACCGCATACGGATTATGGATCAACATCAAAGCGGTAGGCGACATATAAATTTTATTTGCAGCCATAATTATGACTGTGGCTGCACTCGCACAAAGCCCGTAAACATAGGCTGTAATCTTACCCTTGCCGTACTGTGCTATATCATTGTAAATCTTTGCAGCGGCAAATACATCGCCGCCCGGAGAGTTTATCCAAATATCCACATCGCCTGTGCCGCCGTACAACTGATCGTGGAAGGCATCGGCTTCCGTATCGTCGCCCCACCAACTCCACTCCACAATCTCGCCCGTAATATACAGTTCCCTTTTTTCTGTGCCGTCACTGTCCTTATAGTTTCTAAACTCCCAAGCTTTTTTAAACTTTCCCATACGCTCCCTCCCTTGCTGATATACACCTAAATTTAAGGCGTAACATACCTTTCGTCGTTTTGCTCAAATTCCCTGCTCTCTAAACTCTTATCATGCTCACCGCCGTCCGAACCGCTACTATCACTGTTAGACTGCGGCTTGTATACTTCCTCAAACAATTCATCATCCATAAAGGGCAGCCCCACAAGCACACGCAAAGTGTTCATTAAGTCCTTATCACCCTTTATATTCATATCCATAGCTCTAAGCAAAAGTGCAATCTCACTTATAGTAGGCTGCTTTATCCGACCAGGCACTAACCGCGCATCGCTTTTTATACCGTTCATACGCAAAAGCTTTTCCACAGCGTACTTGTTAAAGGTTTCCGCAATATTATCCGTAAAGGTCTGCAAAGCCTGATTCAATAAAGTCTGCTGAACATTAGCCGCCGAAGCATTCACAGCCGCAGCCATATCCTGGATATTAGCCGAAAATGACGAAGCAATCTGTGAATTATACCGCTTTATAGTCTTATCCACGTCCACAGCCCTATTGTTGTTCGGAGTCAACAACGCTATCTCCCAACTATTCGGCATCGCAGCATAATCTATGCTGTCATTTCTTACGCCCACGCCAACCTTGTCTATCTCCACGGCTATAGCGTTGCTCTCATCACTGCCATCAGTCAAATTCACACCATCAGGCACCTTTATAACAGGAAACCCGTTCATAGCACGTTCTATACCTATAGCCTCTATCTGCTGCAACTGTTGGATATATCTGTAAGGTATATAACAAGATCTAAGCAAACTCTGACCTTCAGGGTTTTTCCTGGTCTTATTTATGTTGATAAGCACACCCCTACTTAAAGGTATCTCTATAAGCCGACCCGAAACAGGCTCCCACTGCACAAAATGTGTGCAATCATCAGACCCTTCCCTAAATTTCCAACCAGCCAAACTCGCCTGCGAACGCGGAGAGAAATCTTTCCACAATATCTCACCCGTTTTCCTATCAATACTGTAAACCGTCTCCAAAAAACAAAAACCGTAGATCAATGCAGACAATGCCTCTTCCACCACCTGTGACCACGGTACATCCATATTCTTTATATTCTTTTCTAAAAAATTCTTGGCCTTTTCGCTAGTACCCTGCACAGTCCACTCCAAAGACCTTATCGCTGAATTGCAAAGATACAAAATCGACGCTATAACCGGCGCCTCCGTGCTCATATCCTTATAAGTCCTGGCCGCCAATGGATACCGTAGCTCTCGCTTGCTCTCCTCGTATATAGTAGCAGGAGTGCCTAAAGACCTTTTTATACCCGTCTTGCCAACCATCGGAGTCGAGGTAGTTGCTTTTAAGCTCGCAGCCATATAAATATTTACCTCTCAATATTACATTATCCTTATTATTCTATGTATAATATACATCTGTCCTTATAACTTTGTCAACTATATGTTGTATATTTCACCCACTATATATACATTATATAGCTTTTAACCTTTCCTTGCATGCATAATTATTCATCATTCTATAACTTTATACATACTTTATACATTATTTTTTTACATATCATAAAACATAACTTTCGTTTTGTGCTTTTTTTGGGAGCTTAAAATTCAATATTCCTATCCTTAAACACCAGAACACACACCAAACACACAAATAACACAAATAAGAACACGTAAATCGCACCCTTAAATAAAACACTAACCATAATTAACCACTTAACTTAACTTTATTTCCAGTGCTTAACCATAAGTGTAGACACATTTTTTAACTACATTTTGTTTTTTTATATAGATGTGGGGTTAACGGCAGGATTTTCGGTTTTTGCTAAAATAGTTTTTTTGGGCTTATTTTAGATCCTTGCATATGCATATATATATAGCTTTATAACTTGCATTATAACTTGCATTATAAGACTTGATATAATGCAAGTCTTTAACAAGCTTTCAGCCAAGACCAAAAATAAAAAATATCTTGCAATATATCTAAAATTATATTGCTTATTTTAGCTAAAACTATTGACAAGGCAATATGTATATGATAATATATATATAAGATGATAAATAAATAAAGGAGGAGATAAAATGACTAACAGCATATACATTATAAAGGCAATTGACAAAGCTATGAATAATTATCCTTTAGAATATGAATTCTCAAATATCAATCATGCGAGGGAATTATTCAACGAATTAAAAGCCGATGATAGAATAAAAGACTTATATATGTATGAGTATAGCTTCATTACTAAAAATTACTATTTAATGGAGGTATAAAGATGAAAAGCAAGTGAATAAAGCTAAGGCAAGGAATGAATATAACAAGGGTAAGACAATTTTTATTGCTCCAAAATATGTAAAAAATACTGATATTGACTCTATATGGTGGAAGTATCCAACTGTTAGTAAGGAATTTGGTCACAATGACTTTAATCAGTTTGTGGTTGACTATGAAAAAAGGACAAAAACAAAAACAATCTACTTCATAAAGAAATAAAAAAAGCTAACAGCTGATATCACATTACATGAAGCCCTAGAAGCAGCATATAAGGCAGGGCAAAAAGAAGGCAAAAAAACATTACATTAAAAGGATAAGCCAAACAAAAACACTACATTAAAAGGATAAGCCAAACAAAAACACTATATTAAAAGAGGAGGCAAATCATGGCCAACAAAAAATTATTAAACGCGTTTAAACTCTCAAGTAAAATTACAATTTATATCCCAGGCACAAAAAACATTAACGAGGCAGCTGACACGACAGAGCACGTCGACGATTGCGCGCGCTTGTTGTCTGAGTGCTTCGGCGGTGCTACAAGCACACCCGCCCTCGGCTATTGGGCAAGCCCGACGGCTGGACTAGTAAAGGAACAAACAACTATGGTTTTTGCCTATTGTAAAGAGGCCGACCTTGAGGCACACCTCGCCCGCGTTATTGATTATTGTATAAGCTTAAAAGCTGAGCTAAACCAAGAAGCAATTGCGCTTGAGCTAAACGGGGAAATGTATTTTATTTAATAAGACTATAAAAGGCCGGCCCGGAGCCCATCCGGGCAGGAGGGAGAGGATTAAAAATGTATAAGACACAAAAACAAAAAATGGTTTATAAAAAGTCTTTAGGAGGACAAAAAATGATTGATACAGGAATTACTATTAAGCTTTATTCTCTATCAGAGCTTGGCGACAAAGCTAAAAGAAAAGCTATTGAAGCACACCGGGAATTTGAATTAAGCATTATGAAGCCCGATGACTTTATAAGCGGTGTAGCAGAATATGACACGCCAGAAGAGCTGCAAAAAACTTATGAAGCGGTATATGTTTATTACCTTATGAACGATAAACCCATAATTGAAAACATTGAAGCGAATAACTATTTATTCTTTGAGAATGGAAAGCTTGCGCCCACAGTCCATTATTGCGGGGTGCATCCATTAGCAGGGGAAACACATTTTATATTTAACGGCACGGCTCATATCATCAAGAAGGAGGATTAAAATGAAAACGACAAGCATTAGAGAGTTAAACAAAAAAAAGAAATATACAGCAGACCAATTAATAAGATTGCTTAAAATTTGAACTATCATAACACTATAAAAAAACCAAACACTAAAAACCGGGCCGCAATACCCGGTTTTTTTATGCCTAAAATTATAACCCGGATCCGGCAATTATTAAAATCTATATCCGGATTGCCGGCAACGACCCACACCAAAAAAACAACCTTAAAAAAGACCCTTAAAAGGGATCACCAACAAAAAAAATCAGTCAAAAATTTTAATCTATAAAAAAGCCCTTTAAAACACCAAAAAGCCCACAAACGGCTATACAATGGGCTTTATTTAACTTTATGCAGTTTTATGCATAATTATGCAGTTTTAGCCGTTTTTATGCATAATTATTCAGTCGTGATTTTAGCTTTATTTCAAGGGAGTGGACAAGGGAACAGAGTGGACAAGGGAACAGAGTGGACAGGGGAACAGAGTGGACAGGGGAACAGAGTGGACAACTTCCAAGCATACAGTTACAAAATTTGAGAAAAAAAATACCGGAACAATGTTTTTGATTTTTACCCGATATTATCAACAATATTAAATAATGTAACAATATTAAAATCCTAATATCCTAATATACATAAAATTTTTTTTTCTGTTTTTATCAGTGTATATTTTTGACCCTGTCCCCCTGTCCCCCCTGTCCCCTTCTTTTTTACAATTTGTTAACAATTAGCTTTTTTTTAGTGTTTTAAATTATGCATAAAAAGTGCATAAACCTATAAAACACGGTGCATAAAGTATACAAATTTATGCATAAAGTTATATTGGTATTTTTGATGTGATCTTTGCATGCTTTGGCAGCTGTTAGACTTTAGGCATTGCCGGCGGCAAAAGGGTAAAAAAGAGATCTAAAAAAGGCTAAAAAAAAGGCTAAAAATAATTAAACTATTTTAATTAAAACTATTGACAAGGTAATCAATAGGTGATACAATAGTACATGAAGGATAAGGAATAAGAGAGAAAAACAGTTTTTCAGCGGTATGAATTAGTTATCGAGGATTCCGGCAAGATTGAGGCAGATTTTGACACAAGCGACGAATTGACAAGCCCGCAGGCCGTGGCCAGGATTTTAACCGCGGCAAATTTGCATAATAGACCGCAAGAACATTTGTGGATAATTGCACTTGATAGTAGCAACAACATTGTCGGCATTTTTGAAGGCGGGCGCGGTAGCGTAGGCTCTGCAGCATTTAGCCCCCGGACGATAATCCAACCATTGCTAACGGTAAATGCTTCGGCGGCTATATTGGCGCACAATCACCCAAGCGGCAACTTAAAGCCCTCCGATTCAGATATAGAAACAACAAAAGAATTAAATGAGTTCTTGAAAGTGGTTGATATTATGCTATTAGATCATGTAATCATCAGCCGAAACGGCTACAAAAGTTTAAAGGTTGGCGGCTTATTTTAAATTAAAAAAAAGGGAATAAAACAAAAGGCCCGCCCGGAGCCTATCCGGGCAGAAGGGGAAAAATGAACATGTATAAAACATTAGAAGAAAACGCAAAAAGAGCAAAAGAAGCATATAGCTTCAGGGATTACGAAAGCGGCAGCGCGACGGCAGAATATAAAAGTTATTGTGCCCAGGCGCAAGAGGCGGCAGATCGGGCAATAGCACAGCTAAAAAAAGCAAGCGCACCGGAGGAGCGGATCGAACGCGTAAATTATTTATTAGAAAAATACAAGGTAAAAAAGCTTGATTGGCTGAATAATTTATATTTAAATCGGGCAAGCGTTCCCTCCGTTATGATTGCCGGTGGATCAAATTATCCGACAAGAAAAAAAGAAAAACAGATTGCACGCGAAAAAACTATATATGAAAATAACCCTGATTATATTATTGAACAAATTAAAAGCATGGGCAGAGAGGCAAAAGTAAAAGAAGATTTAGAAAAAGTTATTGTAATTTTAAAGGGGTATAAAGATGTTTAATATGAATAGTGGTTATGTTGGTGCAAGTAGAAGTGTTAGAAGTCAAGAAGCTGTAGATTCTTACGAAGTTCCAATGTCAATGATTAAAAAGGCACTCATTGAAGATTTTCTTGACGAGCAAGACGATTTCACAAGTGAGGATATAAATTTTTTAAGTAAAGTATCTGTGGCAAAATGGAAATATGTCGCAAGTGAAAGAATGTCAGTTTCATCTTGGCATCATACGAGTTCATATTTCAACGAAACATATCACTATTCTCTGTGTTCCATCTCTGACAAATTACTTGAAATCAAAGACACTTTAGACACTGATTACAAAGAATATCGTGATTCAAAGAAAAAAGAAGTTTCGGATGTAAAATATGGCGTTATTAAAGTTCAGGTTTGGGGCGGTTCAAGAAAACGCCCACGTCTTGAAGGCTATGAAGAAGTGGCAGGAATAGTTGTTGGCGATTGGCTCTTTTACAAAAACAATCATTCCATCAATGGCTGCATTGCCAAATTCAAGACAACGGCTAATAAAGTAGAATGGTTAAAAGAATATGATTCATATGCTGATTTAACCAAAAATCATAAAGAATACAAAAACACTAAAAAAGTATTTAACAATTTGATTTCAGAGAAAAGAAATATAATAAATAAAAAGTAAGCGAGCCGGCGCATAACAATACCGGCAGAAAGGAAAATGAAATGGATAGAATTTTAATTGCAACTATAAGAAAAGACGATAGAGAGCAAGGCGAAACGGTTGCTATTTATTGGAAAGAAAAAGAACTTGTTGGCGAAAATAATGAACCAATAATTGACGGAGGGAACATTAATTCTTTAAAAGATGCGGTAGACCGTGCTTTTAAGCTATGGGAACATTGGGAAACATTTAATTGTGATACTGAATATTAGGAGCGGAAGAAAATGAAAAAGCAAAGAGTACGAGAAATTCTTCTAACTGAAAAGGATATAAAAAGAATGGCAAGGCAGAAGAAACGCAAAGCGAATAGAATTAACAACTGCATTGTTTTAATTATGATAAGCAGCGTGGCATTGATAGTTATATTTGCCACAGAAAAGAGGGTAGAGCAACAACCAATAGCAGAACATATAAAAGTACCTTACGAAGCAACAAAAGCGATTAAAACGCAAATACGGAGACCATTAAAAGAGTTACCTACAATTATTCCAACAGTTGAGCCGACAGTTGCGTTGCCTGATAAAATAGACAAAAAAACCTACATGGATTATCGGTCAATCACAAGATTAGGGAGTAGACAATTAGAACTACAACAAAGAGCCTGGACGGACAGTCAAGGCTTTAGAAAGATAGACGATTATTACATGGTAGCAATGGGAACATTTTATGGGGAGGTGATAGCGGTATTATGAAAGATTTTGCGATGCTTGCAATTATTGCCGCGATTATTGCAAGCCCCGTATTGATAATTCCTATAGTAGTTACGGCGGCGGCTTACGCTATAAAAGAAAACGGAGGTATATAAAATTGAAACAAGAGCAAAAAGAATTAAAAGTAACCTACAAAAAAGAATTGGCTAAAAAGTGGGGCACAGATCAAAAAATGATTGACTATTGCGCTAAGCACGCGGCCTATGTATTGGAGCATGGCGGCAAGCTTTACAAGATAGGGCGGCCGGATATTAAAAAAGATTTTTGCTTCGGATTTGGTCAAAACGGTATATCAGACGAAGAAGATACAAAAAGGGCAAGCGGCGCGGCAGCAAATGCAAGGACTAACGAGGAATATTTTATATCTCAAAACTTGAAAGATATAAATCATATGGTTGAGGAGCTTGAAAAGATAAAAAACAACATTAGCCTGGATTACGATCCTAATATAATAGTAATGGGCTATAACCAATACATGGGCCAACCGGAAAATTGCCGGCTTGCAGGTTGGAGCATCATCGACACATTCAGGCAAAGCCCTCCGCAAGGCGAAAAAATGGATATAGATTTTATCGACAAACTATTAAAAGGCTTCGCGCAAGTAAAAGCAGATTTTGAAAAGCGGCTTAAAACTTATCTTAAAAGATACGGTCTAACAAAAATTAACAGCTGGACTTATTTAGTCGATTAAAAAAGTTAAAAAAGGGCAAGCCCTTTAATATTACATTGGAGCAGGCGGCGGAAATGGTCAAAAGTTGGCAGGCAAGCAAACAAGGAAAGGTTGGAATATATCGAAAGGGAAAAACAGGAGCAGGCCCAAAAGGAAAAAGAGCAACAAGAATTTAACGAAAGAATCTCAAAAGTAAAAGAGCAATTTAAGGGCCTGGGCAAGATAAATGATATCGATGCGGTGATTGGGCTAGCCGAAAAGCTGGATGTAAATATACCGCTAAGAACAAAAGGCTGGATGATGGAAAGCTTGGTTAGTGTTACATTACGCGAGGAAGATCACCCGGACGGTGATATTGGATATGCATATCAAAGGAAAACCAAAAACTCAAGAGGATCTCAGGCAGTCTTTACGGTTATAAGACAAATCCGGGATATAGTATTAAGTTTATAAGTATTGTATTAAAAGGCAGGAAGGAGCAAATAAAATGAACAGTAGAGCAGCAAAAGAAATGTATCAAAGGATCGTTGACGCTAAAATTGGTGATCTGATAAGCACAAGGCATGAAGGCAACAAAAAAGAATATGGCGACACTTTAGCAGATATGCTCATTCAGCAAGGCTATAAGGAGGATGCAGACTTTGAATTTTATTTTGAGTGGAGCACTTGTCAGCGTTACATCGAAAAACTTGCAGAAATTAAGCCCTATGTAGAGCCGGAACATGATATAAAAGTAGGCGATATTTTTGTTTATACCTGGGGCTATGAACAAACCAATGTAGATTTTTACCAAGTGATCAAAGTTACAAAAAAGACTGTAACGATTTTGCCTATAAAAACCAAAGGCATATATAATTATGGCACTATGACCGGCAACAAAACGCCTATAAAAAATAGCTTTACAGAAAACGATAAACCTATAAGAAAAAAGCCTTATTTATTTATGGATGAATGGCACTTAAAATTTGATCATGGCGTTGCAAGCCCCTGGAATGGCGAGCCGGTATCTTATAGTAGCTATCATTAAGTCAAAAGATTAAGTCAAAAAGAAAGGAGTAAATTATGAAAAAAGTCTGGTGGAAAATTATATTTGCATTCCTGGTTATCCTCAGGATTGCCGGCCCGATTGTTGCCTTGATTGTGTTTATAATTTGGACTATATATACAACGATATTACACCATAAAAACAAGCCAAAATAAAATAAATAAATATTGTCAATAATTATTGACAAGGTTAAAATATATGTATATAATAAGCATATAAAAAGGAATCTCAAAAGAAAAAAGGAGTTAAAAAATGGCAAACCACAACCATATCGACCAATATCTAAACTATCTTGAAAATGTTCGCAAAGTATCTCAAAACACAATAAAAGCATTTGAGTATTCATGGAAATATTTTGCAGAATCGGGCGGATCTGAATTGTCAAAAGTATCTTGTGTAGAAAACTGGATAAAAGCCATGAACGAAAACGGCAATAGCCCTGCAACAGTCAAAATGCGTGTATCGAGCGTTAAAAATTATTTTGACTATCTTATCCTTATAGGCAGCTATCAAGGCAATAACCCGTTCACGGGCATTAAAACGCCTAAAGTGCAAGCCTACAAGCCTGATGTATTGACAGATGAAGAGCGATTGGAAGTATTATCAAAAGCCGATACGGACGAAGATAAAGCAATGGTGGGCATTATGTTTTGGATGGGCCTAAGGATATCCGAGGTGGTTGCCTTAAAACCGGAGCATATCCAGGGCAATATTTTAGTTGTAGAAGAAGGCAAAGGCGGTTATTCACGCAGAGTGCCGATTAATATGCCGGAAACAGCCCTGGATGCACTTAAAAGGCTTATCGAAACTGATAACCTTTATCTGTTTAAGAGCCAAAGAAGTGAGCAAATAACAGCAAATGCGGCTTACAGACGCATATCTAACCTATTAAAAGAAGCTGGGCTTGATACGACAAGATCACACGCTGCAAGGCATTCGGCTGCAAGCGAATATGTAAAGGCAGGCAAAAATCAGGTAGCAATCACAAAGGCATTTGGCTGGCATAGCCCGGCATTGCTTAATAAATATGCTGTATTGTCGGATGATGACTTGGTGGATGCATTAGTTTAAGGAAAGGAGGTAAAGCAAATGGACAAAGAAAGGCTGAAAAAAATACGCGAGGGGTTCGCAGAGCTTGTGGAGAAAAACAACAACGCTGATAAATATGATTGGAACGCGCTTTACATATATAATGAAGATGATGAAATAGTCAAGGCAGCACAAGAAGATTTATTGAATAGCACAGATTGTATTTATATTACACCCGAAGATATAACGGCATTATTTAACGGGAAAATATTAGGGTTTAAGAATATTTTAATAAAGCTTAAAAAGGAGGAGAACTAAAAAATGAAATTTATTTATGCAGATCGTATTAAAACCATTGTAGCTGATTGTGAACTTATATCGGTTACAAAAAAATCGATCAAAGTCAAAAGGCTTGACAACAATCAAAATGAATCTATAAGCCGATTTGATAGAGGTCAGGAATTTTTATTAGAAAAAGACGGCTGGTATCCGAACATTCCTACAGAATGGCAGATAGGCTATATCAAAAAGGCAGGCAATAATGTAAAGATACCGCTCAAAACCATCAGCCGAAAAATAGATAGGGTTGTTACCATTTTATCGGAATCACTTTAAAATCGTAATAATGAATCAAAAGGAGGATAAAAATGAAATACGCAGCAAGCAGAACATCAGGGTTTGGCATTTCAGAGCCTTGCCGTGGAGCATTTGAAGAAGAATCTATAGGGCCTGACCATTGGGGCAACGACTACACATACACAGATTGGTTTATTGAAATAAATACATTGGAAGAACTTAACGCTTTTATTGCTGAACATAAACGAATTGTAATTGAACCGCACCAGCGAATAAAAGATTGTCTTAAAATTGAAATCTACGATGATTATAGAGAAGATCACTACAGAGAAGATGAATATGGAGAATAAGAAAAGAGGTCAAATAAATGACAACACATAAAACAGAACAAGAAGACATGAACACAATCTTTCTTGCGATTGTTATTTTGTTTGCGATAGCCGGGATGTTCGTTGTGTTTAACACTGTAAGCAATAACAATAAATTGCACGAAGAAATCGAACAAGCTCTAGCGGAGCAAAGAGAAAAAGAGCCTTTGGTCGTTAAAGAATACATCCACCATATTGTAGAGATAGAAAAAGAGCCTGTATTGACTGAAGTCGAGCTACCGAAGCCGCATAGAGATTTTATATCAATGATGGACTATCAAAAGGTAACAAATAAGACTTCAAAACAGTATGGCTACATTTTGCTGTCAGAAGTGGAAGAATTTTCCGGGCTGATGAAATTTCAGGGCCGCTACATGGTCGCAATGGGTTCTTACTACGGAGATTTAGGCACAAAGTATGATGTATTGCTGACTAACGGTGAAACCATAAGGGTTGTTGTAACCGAAAGAAAGGATGATAAACACACCGATGAAAAAAACCAGTATCAAAAGTGGGATGGGTCTATCTTGGAGTTTGTTATAAATAAAGAAGTTATGTCAAAACAATTAGGTAATCACATAGTAAAGGGCGGGAATGTATTTAACATAATTGGCGGATATCCCAAAAGGATTTGGAGGGTGGAATAAATGAGCGTAAAAGAAATATCTTTAATTGTTATATTGACTTCACTTTATACTAACTTTATTTGGTGGTGCTTTTTTGGGGGTAAGAAAAAATGAGTAGAGAGTCTGCATATTTAATAATTGCTTTTTGTTTGGTGGCTTTAATTATATTTAACATTTTGGATAGGAGAGATAGATAAGTGAGAAACATTGCATACAACGTGGATTGCATGGTTGCCATGAAAGATATGGCAGATAAAGAGTTTGATTTAGCGATAGTTGATCCGCCATATAGGATAGGTGTGGACACAGCGATGAGAAAGTCGGCAGGTACACAATATGGAAACGCAGCAGCACCAAAGGCAACATACCACACAAGCGATTGGGATACAGAGCCACCAGCTGCAGAGTATTTTAATGAGCTTAGGCGAGTAAGCAAGAATCAAATATTGTGGGGGGCTAATCATTATATAAGCAAGATGCCCATTGATAGTAGTTGTTGGATTGTTTGGGACAAAAAGAACGGTACAAATAACTTCGCAGACTGTGAACTTGCATACACAAGTTTTAATACAGCCGTTAGAAAGTTTGACTTTATGTGGAATGGGATGTTGCAAGGCGACATGAAGAACAAAGAGTTCAGAATCCACCCCACCCAAAAGCCGGTAGCCCTCTACAAGTGGCTACTCACGAACTACGCCAAAGAGGGCGACCTGATCCTTGATACACATTTGGGTAGCGGAAGTTCAAGGATAGCTTGTTATGATATGGGCTTTGACTTTACTGGATTTGAGATAGACAAAAATTATTTTGATGCACAAGAAGAACGGTTTAGGGTGCATACAAGCCAAATTAGGATGGAGGATTTGATGTTATGAGATACAAAAAGCGTTGGGATTTCGGCATAGGAATAATTATGGCATTTATTGTAGCAATTTTAGAAAGTTTATTCGGGGGTAGGAAAAGATGAACTGGAACAACATAAAAGACAAGACCCCAAAAAGTGGGGAAACAGTTTTAGCCTATTGGTGGGAGGAGGATATCCACCAAGTGCATATGCTTACATGGTATGAGAAGGGCGACAAGTTTACAGGCGAGGACTTGCAAAGGGGCATGATAGATATGCTTGAGTTGGTGCATGGAGTGTATGACAGAAAAGTTGAAGAAACAGGTTTTTATTTTTTAGAAATAAACAAAGAAATGGAAACGCTATTTACACCGCACGCAGACATTATCACGCATTGGATGAGTATTCCTGCACCGCCTAATAGCAAAAAAGGCTGGCTTGGCGGAATAGAGCAAGAGTAAAAACAGAAAGGAGCAAACAGTAATGACTGAACAAGAAAAAATAATTTATGACACCTTGGAAGTCAACTTTGTAATGTCTTGCACAAGTAAAGATAACCGTTTAACCAGATCAAAGCTATCATATTTAACCGGCTGGGATGACAGGACCTTAAGAGCAAACATAGCTATTGCAAGAAGATTAAAGTTAAAGATAATTTCTGATAATACAAAAGGTTATTGGCTAGGCAATAACGAAGAATGGGATGAGTTTTGCGACAGAGAAAGGGGTAGGGCTATGGCAAGCCTTTATCCTAAAAGTACAGAGATCGACGGGCAGATAGAGATAGTGTTTAAGCCGAACTGGACTTATGACACAAGCGAGCTGACGCAAATCAAGCCGGTGTCAAATTATTTTACTGTTGAGTCAATAGTGGGCAAGCACATTAAGGCAGAACTTTGCCCAACATGCCAAGGGGCAACTTTTCTAAATGGTGAATGTTCAAATTGCAAACAAAGCGAGGAGCTGCCCTTTGATGGTGACTATATTCATGGCGTTTCTTGTCCGTATTGCGGCGGCAACAATACTGTGTCGCTTCTTGATATGATTGATTGCAGCGATTGCGGAATGACGTCATGGACATAAAAAGGGGAAAGAGAATGAAACCTTTGTTAATGAAATGCGGACATACAGCACATGCTGTAAATGAAAAAGGAAAGCCTGCTTGCATAATTTGCAATTGCACGAAAGTAGAAGAAAATAAGCCGGATCTAACAGACAGAAAAGCAAGGTGTTCATATCATGGACAAACCTTTACGCGTTGCAACGGCCAAACTATAACTTGTCATGGAGAAGCAGATTCAAGCTATAGGTTGCCATTTTTTGAACATAAGCCGGAAAGCGAATTTGATGCATATTATTGTGGCTGTTGGGGCTGGGATTAAAGGAGTGAAAAATGGAAAAGATTAAACAAGAAATTGAAAAGCATAAGGCTTGTATTATGGAACTAGAAAAGGAGTTAGAAAAAAGAGAACAAAGGGAGAGGGTGTTTCCACAAGACGGAGATAATTATTGGTACATCAGCGATTATGGGCAAATAGAATATCAAAGAGATTACATGAGAAGTGGAGGTGGGGATTTTGCCAGGTTTAGGTTGGGTAATACATTTAGAACAGAAGATGACGCTTTGTTTGAACTCGAACGCAGAAAAGTAGAAGCCGAACTGAAAAGGTTTGCGGATAAATATAATGAGGGGACAATGGATTGGAGAAATCCCTTTCAAGACAAGTGGTATATAGTATATGACCACGAAAGAGATAACTTTAATTTCTCATATACACAAACGTGGCAAAAGGCAGCCATTCACTTTACATCAATAGAGGTTGCCAAGCAAGCTATCGAAGAAATAGGAGAAGAACGCATAAAGAAATATTACTTGGGGGTGGAGCAAAATGGATCAACAGCTTATACAGTGGTTAGATAGATTAGATATGGTCTTGTGGAAGATTCACGATGAAGTTAAAGAATTAAACGCTAAGGTTGCTAGTTCCAAGCAAACTAATTATAAAAAAGCAATGCTAGAGATGACCCCTACAAGACTTGCATTAGATCAGGTTAGGTACAGCAAAGCGGAAGATGCTTGGCTTGGTAACTTTGAAGGCAGCTATAAAGAATTAGATGATGCTGTAAATGCACAAACTGAATGGCTAAACAAGGAGATAAAGGAATGAAAACAAACAAAATAATATGCTTTGATTTTGATGACACAATGGATATAAAGACAGAGCCGTACCCGGCCATAGGTAAAGCAAATACACTTATGATTGATGTGATTAAAACACACATTACAAAAGGCGATACGGTTATACTTAATACCATGCGTGAGGGCAAAGTCTTGCAAGAAGCCCTTGACTGGCTTAAAGTCCATGGCATTACCCCGCATGCAGTCAATGATAATTGCGAAAGCCAAAAAAACAAATGGAACAATAACCCACGCAAGATTTCGTGTGACATCAATTACGATGACAAAAACTTTGATTGGGGCAGTGATTACATGAACAACAAGCTACAAGAGTTTGTTAAAAAAGAATATATGCTAAAAGAATTAGAAAAATGCGAAAAAGACAGAAAGGTTGAAATAGGAAGCGAAACCTACGGCACAGGCTATCGCAATGGTTACCATAAAGGGCGTGCCGAACTTATTCGCTATATCTTAGACATGCCGGAAGAACATAGAGCAAAGGAGGCAATAGAAAATGGCAATTAACAAAATGATAATCTATAATGATACACCAACAGCGCTGGCAGATGACACAGCAGTTGCATCGGTGCTTGGTGTAATAAAGGAAAAAACAAAAAACAATAACCATATCACTCCATACCTGGTTGGCGATGTTGTTGTGACCGTAATCGAGAATAAAAGGTCGACCACATTCAGGGTGGCAAAGGCCGCAAGAAAATAACATTACTATATTGACAAGGTTAAAGCAAGTGAGATATAATATAGGAACGGGAGGCAATAAATGAACAGTAAAAGCATGGCAAAACATTTGAATAGAAAATTGACTGACTGGGTGGACTCGGTTAAAGATGAAAAGGTAGCCAAGGCTATCAAGGAAAATGCGATAATAACGGGCGGTGCGTTAGTATCGCTATTAAATAATGATGAGCCGAACGATTATGATGTATACTTTAAGACCTATGAATCGTGTTTAATGGTTGCGAAATATTATGCAGAGCAATGGAATGAAATGTACCCCGAAAAACCGCATGTAGAGATAAAGACAGAAAATGATAGAATCACAGCCTTTATTGAAAGCGATGGCATAGCAGCAGAAGATAATGAAAACATGATAGATGACGAAACCGAGCCTAATGCAGAAAAAAAAGAAGCCGAGCAAGAGGAAAGGCCGAAATATAGGCCAAGGTATTTTTCGACCAATGCTATCAGCTTATCCGATAAAATACAGCTTGTTATAAGATTTTACGGTAGTGTAGATGAAATCCATGAAAACTATGATTTTATACATTGCACCTGTTCTTATGATTTTAAGGAAAACAAGGTTAATTTGCCGGCAAGGGCATTGGAGGCAATTATAAATAAAGAATTGTATTATACCGGCAGCAAATACCCTTTATGCTCTATTATCCGTACACGAAAATTTATATCAAGGGGTTGGTTTATAAACGCAGGGCAATACTTGAAAATGTGTTTGCAGTTGAATGAATTAGACTTAAAGGATATAAAGGTATTCGAGGATCAGCTTGCAGGTGTAGACAGCTATTATTTCAGCCAGGCAATTACAGCGATAAGGGAAAAGCAAGCAGTAGACCCGACCTTTAAGGTAGACAACACATATTTATTTGAACTTATCAATCGTATATTTTAAGAAAGGAGTAAAAAATAAACCATAAGCAAAAACCATATAAACAAACAAATTAAACATTGGAGGAAAAGAAATGAGCAAAAACAATTATCTGGCACAGCTTAGTGCCGCAAGGACAGGACAACAGCAGAAAAAACCGAACCTAGACAAGGCTATGGCCGACATCAGACAATACTCAGATTCTCTTAGTGGACTTAAGACCGAGGACTTGAACGAACTTAATGAGTTAATGGACAAGGTAGACGGGCTTGCGGATGTATTTTCAAAGTATGATAAGCTTTCAGGGAAAATTGAAGCTTTGCAGAAAAACGCAGCTTCCATTGAAGCCTCGCTCGGAGATTTAGCCGAGTTGCAAGATGAAACACAAGTAAATCCGTTTGAAGGTTACACGGAAGAACAGACCCTTGCTATCAATGTACAGCTTATCAAGGAATTTGAAGCCGAAAGCAGATTATCCAAGGACTTACTCAAGCTATCGGAATCACAAATCTTAGAAGAAGAAGTGCCGGAAGAAGTGCCTGCGTTTGAAGGGCTAACAAAAGAGCAAACTGTACAGGTTTATATGCAAGTAATGGATGAATTTGAAAATAAGACCGAACTTGCAAATAGGCTTGCATATAATGCGGAGGTGGAATAAATGTCGGAAAAGAAAATTATTGAAGCAGAATTTACCGAAGTAATTGAGCCAGATGCAACCGAAAAAGAAAAAACAGCTAAAGCAAAAGAAGAGGAAAATGTTACGGACTTGATTGTGTTTACGGCTAAAGCCGTACAGCCGATTAAAGCCGAATATTTGGAATTATCAAGCAGATATGTTGAAATCAGGACAAGGCTGCATGAGTTAGTCGATAGTGTAAAAGATGTAGAGGTTACGGAAGATTATCTGGACGAAGCAACAAAAATCCAAAGGGAAGTAAATAAACTTTGGAAAGAAATTGAAACCGCAAGAAAAGATTATCATAATTTTGTGGACTCTGTTTTCTATGATCCGATTGCAGAAAAAATCGAAAAAGAAATCAAACTTGTATTCCAAGAATGGGAAAACACCTTTAAGGCAAGCAAGACCAACATCGAAAACGAGCTTTTAGAACAACGTGTAAACAAAACCGCAGATTGGTTTTCAAAGACAGCCGCAGAGCAAGGGCTTGACTGGTTGACACTGCAAGACGCATTACAACAAAAAGCGGTCACGGTTACACGCAAGAACAAATCCACGGATATAGTTAAGGCATCAAACGCATTCATAGATAAGGTTAAGTCCGATATCACGGTTTTGCGTGACGGTTATGGTGATGAAGAAATTGCAGAGTATCGCAAAACCTTTAACGCAGCCACAGCGATAGCTACAGTAAAGGCAAGACAGGCAGAACTTGATGCTGCAAAGCAAATAACAGTTACCCCTGACGCCCCTTTAGTGCAAGAAGTTGTTCCGGTGGCGGCAGCACAAACACCTAAAATGAATGCAGACGGCAAGATGACCCGTGTTTGGGAGTTAACAGGCACAAAAGAACAGCTTGTTGCCTTGGCTAAGACTGCAATGAAGTTAGGCATTGAATACAAGGCATTAGGAGGTAAATAAGTATGGCTATTAGGTTTATTAAATTCCCGGAAGTAGAAAACGGCAAGGATCGTACTGCGTTAGAATTTGCCTGGTTAGAAAGGCAACAAGCAGAAGAACAAAAAAAGAACCAACAAAACTATATTAACTTTGGCGAGCTGCCTGACGATATTGTAAAGCCTGCTGTTTTGTGGGCATATTACCAAGGGCTATCCGTGTTACCAAGAGATGGGCATGTATATTTTCAAACCGTAACCATTGAAAACCAAGACGGAGCTATCGAAGTAATCGCATTGCAACCCAAAATCCAATATGCAGGCGAAATCTATTTAGCGGTGCATGGCGAAAATGCAAGGTATCGTGCAGTTGAAATGCTTATTGACGGCCGAAGATTAGGTGCAGAAAACATGGACAATATAGCCTTTGGGCTTAACTCACAGCTAACCGTGCGTGTAGTTGATATGGCAAACAAAGCTCGCTCTATAACACAAACCATTGGTGTTTGCTTTCAGCATGGCTTAGAGTATTCCCCAACTTTAGGTAAATTCAAAAAGGATCTAAACAAGTTTTGGGCAGGCTATGAAAAATACAGAAAAGGCGACACCTCGCTTTTTAACCCGTGGTATGCAAATCCTTTGGCTATGAGTGCAAAAACACTTTGGAGAAAAATTGACGGACAAGATAAAATTACAACCTACTCCGAAGAATACTTAGAAGAAGTAAGGGAAGCAACGGTTACAGGCTTGGCTTTGCCTGAAATAAAAGTAGACTTTGAAACAGGTGAAATATTAGAGTTAGATGCCCCTGTACCCATGATTACAGGCGAAGTTGTAGTTGAAGAAGAGGTTGCACCTATTATGATTGAAAGCAGCGAAGTTGTTGCTCCAATCAAAGATGACGAGATAGAAATATGAGCAACTTGCCAAAAGGATTAGACTATACAATTATAAAAACAGGCAGTTCGGGCAATGCTGTGTTGGTAAACGGTATATTATTTGACTGCGGTATAAGCTGGAAAATGCTTGAGCCTTATGCCACGCAGGTTGATGTGGTTTTGACTTCACACAGGCACCAAGATCACATAAGGCACTCAACCTTAAACAAGCTAAAGAGTTTATTCCCAAGGGTAGCTATAATCGCACCTAAGGACTTTTACAAGGGCACAGACAAGGCTCAGTATGAATTTGACGCTATATTGCCGCATAACAAGAAACTGCTGATTAAAGGCAAATATGAGGTCTTATGCACACCCATACCGCACAGCGTGCCTAATGTTGCGTTTGTGGTTAAGTTTCAAAGTGGCAAAACAGTTATGTATGCGACTGATACGGTGAGTTTAGACCATTTGCATATCCCAGATCTTGATTTATATTTACTTGAAAGCAATTACAGTGAATTAAGCATAGTTAAGGATCAAAGGAATGCAATGATCGCGGTTACAACACATTTATCACAAGAGGCAAGTTTTGGTTGGTATTTAAGAAACAAGGGTGAAAACAGTGAATATGTGCCATTGCATGCCCACATGGACTTCAAGTAAAGCATTTATAAACATTAAAAAGGAGAATGAGGGTGATAGAAAAAGTAAATCCTGCTCACGTGGACAAAATCGCAGATAGGATAGCAGGAGCAATAGTAGATTTAGCATATATAACCCATTCTGACCCAAAAATAGCAGTAGAAGTTTTGATAGGGCATGACCATTGTCATGTAATAATTGAAACAACCGCTTTAATAGGTTATGCAGCAGTAAGCGACATTGTTAAACGAATAGGCGGCGATGTAGAAGCCGATATAAAGATCTATGAACAAGACAAGCACCTGCAAGAAAACCAAGATGGAAAGATAAGGTGTGGTGATAACGGTATATTCAAGGGTGTGCCGCTGACAGATGAAGAAAAAGAATTATCACAAATTGCAAGGGATATTTACAAAAAATGGCCATATGATGGCAAGTATATACTTGACGGCGATCGCTTAATTATATGCCAAAGCAACGCAAAAACCGAAGATATAAGAAAACTATATCCTGATGCTGTAATCAACCCCTTGGGCGATTGGATAGGCGGAACTGGTGTTGATACAGGTGTTGGCGGAAGAAAATTAGGTAGCGATATGGCTCAAAGCGTAACTGGTGGAAACATACACTCGAAAGACCTTTCCAAAGCTGATGTATCAGTCAATATCTATGCATTCCTCAAAGCACAGCAAACAGGTGAAGTTGTAGAATTAAGTTGTGCTATAGGCGATGAATATGTTGACGGCATACCTTATGGTGAAATTGTAGAAATAGCAAGAGAATTTATTAACAGGCTTGGTGGATTTGAAAAGTTTGCCGAGTGGGGATTGTTTTAACACAAAAAAAGAAAAGGAGAAAAAATTATGTTTGACAGCAAAAAAGACTATGGCGGGGGTGGGTATCTCCGCAAAGAAGGGGATTTTTTCTTAAAAATCCTTTCATGGGAATATGATGATGCGTATTTTCCCAAGTATAAGGTTGACGCAGAAGTTGTGTCCGGGCCGAACGAAGGAGAGTTTGTGCAGGGCACAATCACAAAGCCGACTGAAAAATATATGAACGACAATGATCGTGCCTTAGGCGGTTTTTCTTTCTCGCAAGTCGGTGCGTATGTAGTCGGTGCCGGAATCACAGACAAAGTAAATGCTTTAGAGAAAATCACGGTCGGTGCCATAGGCAAAATGATTGTCGGTAAAATAATAAAGGCACGTGTTCAACTTACAAGGAAAAGTCAACAGGCAAAAGAGGATGGCGAAACAACCGGGCTTTACTATGAAGTAGGCAGAATATATAAATATTCCGATTGGATTAACGAAGAAGTAAGTTCTTATGAAACTGCAGACCCAGTACCGCCGCCTGATATAGACTACAGCCATGACATGGTTTCACCGTTTGATTTAGGCAATGATGATGACCACGGTGGTGAGCTTCCATTTTAATTTAACTTAAACTTACGGCTACCGCTATCACTGATATGAACGATTAACATTAGTGATAGCGGTTATAATAAACAAAGGAAAAAAAATGACTTGGCAACAATTTCAACAGTGGGTATGCAAAGAATTATCTGAGCATGGCTTTTGGGCATATGAAACTATAAACAAACCATCGGGTCAGCCGGTAGATATAATCGCAGCTAAGAATAATGTTACATATATCATTGAATGCAAGGTAACAAAAAGTGATAGATTCCCATTAAGCCGTGTAGAGGACAACCAAATAATGGCTATAGAAAAATTTAGCAGGTGCGGTAATACACAAAGTTGGTTTGCTTTTTATTTTAGAAAACACCCTGACAGCGTTTTATTTGTCAGAGCAAACATGATATTAGACTTGATTGACAGTGGAGCAAAAAGCACGACTTATGAAGAGCTGAAAGATATGAGTGAGCTGCTGCTAGAAAAAGAGCAATAATTGATTGATTGTTTTGAATTGCAGGCAGTCGAAGGAGCAAGTAAATGAGAAAGATTAAATTCAGGGGGAAGACATTAGACGGTAGATGGATATACGGCGACCTTTGGCACCGACCTTACGCAAAAGACTGCGTTACCATAGTCAGCTTTATGGAAGATACAGGAACAACAGGAGGTCTTGAGGTAATCCCTGAAACCGTTGGACAGTACACTGGCTTAAAAGATAAGAACGGTATTGAGATTTACGAGGGTGATATAGTGCTCTGTAAAATACACGATAAAGAGTATATGGGCCTAGTTGAGTATACAAATACATACGGATTTTACTATCTTTCTGGGATGGGACGTTCTGATACTGAGTTATGGGGTTGTAACGAAAAAAAAGTCATCGGCAACATCTACGAAAACCCTGAACTAATGGTTTAGACTAATGATTGAGGCAGCGGAGATGAAAAAAATAACAGTTAAGCACATAGCGGAAAAATATATCTGCGAGACGTGCTCAAAGCTGGAGCAGCTTAAAGATAAAGTCAGGGAAAGCGGCGAAACACAGTGGTGCATGTGCACTTGCAGTCATGCGCAGGCTTGGCCGGTAAAGGAGGATTGTGAATGATTATTCAACTCGGCACCTGGTATGTGGAGGACGATATGAACAAGGAAAGGGAGATGATAAAATGAAACTAAGTGAATACATCAGCCGCATGAGAGAAATCCAAGAAGATATGTTCGACGGCGGGAAGCCAAGTGTTGAAGAGCTGATAGAACTAAGCCATCCTCAAGGTCTGGACTTGCACTTGCTAACCGAGCAAGAGCTAGAAGTGATGATTGTAGGAATTAACAATGGGCTAGACACAATGGAAAAGGCGTATCTATATTTTGATGACGAGTGATAATAAACAACGAAGGCGAGATAGAAAAGTGAAGGTATTGAGTGGTAGCAGTTTAGCTGGTGGTACGCCAACAAGGGGTAGAGTAAAGGACGATTATTACGCAACGCCACCTCAATCAACACAAGCGCTGTTAGATGTATTGGAACTAAACGGTTCGATGTTAGAGCCGGCTTGTGGAGAAGGTCATATAAGCGAAGTGTTAAAAAAGAATTATCCATGTAGCGAGATTGTATCAACCGACTTAGTCGATAGAGGGTATGGAGTTGGTGGAATTGATTTTTTAGAAAAAGAATACGATAGAACGTTCGATAACGTGATAACTAACCCACCTTTTAAGTACATGCGGGAGTTTGTTGAGAAGTCTTTAGAGATTTCAACAGATAAAGTAATAATGTTCGGGAAAATACAATTTTTAGAAGGGCAAAGGCGAAAAGAGTTCCTTGAAAACTCACCATTAAAATACGTGTACGTGTTCAGCGAACGTCAAAACCCGATGAGAAATGGTAGTCCTGTTGATGGAAATGGCAAGAAATGGTCATCCACAATGTGTTTCGCATGGTATGTGTGGGAACAAGGTTATCAAGGAGAGCCGATAATTAGGTGGCTATAAGAGGAGTGAGAAGTTGATAAACAAAGAAAGCGAGATGGAAAAATGAGCGTTACAACATGGATATTTGATCCGGAGGAAGTAAAGGCAGCCATAGGGCTGTATATGGTAGAAGTGCGAGGAGTGTCGCTGGATGACATACGGAGCATTGAGTTTTTAATAATTGACGGGGAACAAGGCTCCGAGTTTGATGGGGTACAAGTAAGTTTTGATGATCCAGGGGATGTGGAATTTGTTGACGCCGACGACCAAACAGGCGGAACTGAACGGAAACAGAGGGAGGAATAACTATGAAATGGAAGGAGTGCTAGGGAGATGAAGTTGAGTGAATATATCAGCCGTATGCGGGCAATCCGAGACGATATGTATGACGGAGGGAAAACGATGCTGAAATGTTGTATGTGCGGCGATGTGTTTGATATTGGCTATGAAATGCCGAACGGTGATTATGTTTGTGCCACACACGAGTGTTGCTATGAATATTGCAAATGTGAGGGGAAAAGAATAACTCAAGAAAGCGAGGACTGAGTGATATGAACAATGAAAAGGAAATAAAAGACAAACTTTTGAAGTTATTTGAAGAAATAGACCGACAATCAGATGAACAGGAGATGTATATCCAAGAGTTGAGACAAAGATTATCTCTTGCTGAAAAAGTCTGCTATGAGGCTAACGGTTATCTAAAAAGCAAAGACAATCCGCTTGGCAGGATTTATTTAGACAGACTGGCTGAGGCAATTGAGAAGTGGGACAGCAGTAGGAAAAATAAGGGTGCTCAATATCTTGTGATGGAGGATTGGGAACAATGCTGAGTTTAGAACGATTGCAAAATATACAAAAACAAATAACCATAACCGATTGGTTAGGAGATTCTATATAATGCACGCAGTTTTCGGAGCAGAGATAACTTTATATAACCCTACACTTAAAGTTGTAGCTTGGTGTAGAGCTAATCTATGGGTAAACAACCCTGAATATACTGCAAGGGTACGTATGAACAAGTGGTTAGGCAACACACCACGAAAACTCATGCTGTACAAGCGAGTTGACGGTAATCTGATACTGCCGGCAGGACTTAGGGGCAAGTTTAACAAGATACCGTTCACAGAAAGCTATCCACAGATAAAGCGTTGGCAACCACAAGAACCGAAAAGCTATGAACCGTATAGCTATCAAGTGCTTGCTGCTAATGATATGTTTGAGTCGAAACACGGCGGAATAGTGTTAGCGAGCGCGGGTAGTGGCAAGACTTCGATAGCACTCCATGCAATCGGCAGCTTAGGTGTAAAGACATTGTGGATAGCAGACACACTTGATTTGATAAACCAAGCAAAGAATAGGTTTATACAGTTTTATGGAAAACAAGGTGTAGGCGTAACCACGGGCGGTAAGATAGACATAGGCGAACGCATAACCTTCGCCACGCTCCAAACGCTTGCCAAGATACCGATTGAGAATTATGCCAACGAATGGGAATGTGTTATTGTTGATGAAGTGCAGATAGTTTCAGGCAGTCCTACAAAGATAACTATGTCTCAAGCTGTACTGTCTAAGTTAAACGCAAGATTAAAGTATGGTTTAACCGCAACTTATCATAGATCTGATGGCCTAGAAAAGTGTATATGGGCATTGATAGGCGACATTATACATGAGGTGCCTGAAAGCGCCACAGAAAAAACCACAATGATACCTACAGTTCGCAGGATAGATACAAGCCTTATGCCATCGGAAGAATACCTTGATACCGACGGCACGCTTATGTGGGCAAAATTGATTAACTATATAGCTTTAGATGAAGATAGAAATAGGCAAATAGCCTATGATATAGAAAAGGCCGGCAAAAGCATTTTAGTTTTATCCGACAGAAAGGCACAGCTTGATATGTTGTATGATTTTTTGACCGATAAACGTTTTGCAAAGATTATTACAGGCAGCACTCCAAGAAAAAAAAGAGAACAAGGCATACAGGATATGCGAGACGGGAAATTGCGAATAATGCTATCTACATTTGCCATGTCAAAGAAAGGTTTAGATATACCAAGGCTTGATACCTTGGTTTTAGCTTCACCCAATAAGGATTATGCGTTAATAACCCAAGCCGTCGGTCGCTGCCAACGCATATTTAAGGGTAAGACCCAAGCCTTGGTTTTAGACTATGTAGATAGCAACATCAGATATTTAGATAGAATGTACAAAAAAAGAGTTACATCTTATAATAAACTTAGAGCGAGGTATGAATAAAATGAAAGAAACAACTAAATATAACCAAATGCTTACAGCCTTTTATTGTGATTTTGCTTTAGCTAAAGATGAACGTATGAGATTAGGTGATTTAGATGATTTAATTAAAAAATCGGATGAAAGACTGCTCAAAGATATAAAGCTATTAGAAGAATTAGATTTTAACTTAAGGCACGGAAAAATAAAAATCGTAGAGGTGGACTAAGTGAAAAAACCAACCGTTAGGCAATGCAAGCTAATAGAAAAAAGATTAGGTTTAGATCCTACTAAATATCTTGTCAGGAGATGGAATCCGGTTAAAGACGGTAAAATAGAAGTTTGCCTTGTAAGCAGGAAAACAGGGGAGAAAGTATGGAAAACGATAATAACATGATTTGCAAGTCAGTGTCAGAAAACCAACGCGGCAATATATGGCTGTCTAATCATTTGGGTAGCATAACAACAAGGGGGGGGGAAGCCAGGGCAAGGCTATCCTTGCATACTGTCTTTTCAGCCAAGGCTGCAGTCAATGGATATACAATATGAACATATTGGCACACTATGTACAACAGATTATAAAGGAGAGAGGTGTTTACTTGCAATGGAACCTATAAATTACGCGATTGACAGCATGTCATCTAACAGCATGAAATCAAGCAATCCGCACAGCGGAATACACAAGGAGAACTATGTGAAAACAATAGATACGAATGGCAATAACCCTGCTTGCAACCAAGGGGGAAATATGATTGTTTATGCTTTATCAAGCCCATGTAAAGGAGAAAGTGGGGGTTTAACGTACATGCCAATGAAGCTACGTGTAAGAAAAATTACAGAAAGAGAGTGTTTGCGTCTTATGGGGTTGCCGGACGATTGGTTTGATGGTGCAGATTTGCCAAAAACAAGACAGTACCAAATAATTGGAAACGGACTTGTAACAGGTAAAGATTCCTATTTTTGGTATATGTGGCAAAACATCTATAAGCTACTGAACAAGAAAAGACCAACAGTTTTCTCACAATTCAGCGGTACAGGCATGACAGAATATATAACGGATGAATTAGGTTTTTTTACAGTTTATGCAAGCGAAATAGACGAATCTGCAAATAAAGCTCATGCCAACCTGCAAAGAAAAGGCATACTTGATAGAAGAACTCGAAACCTAGGTGATATCACGAAGGTAAGTGGATATAAAATCAGACCTTGTGATGTAATTTTCTCTTCAAGCCCTTGTCAAAGTTTTAGTCATGCAGGGAAAGGCGAGGGGGAGGATGGTGAAAGCGGCTTGATATGGGAAACCATAAGGACTGCAAGGGAAATGCTTGAGGCTACAAACGGTAGATATCCAAGCGTAATAGCAACAGAAAATGTTGCAGGTGAGCTTTCGCACAAACACTTTTTAACTAAGTTTCTTATTGCGCTTGACAGGATGGGCTATGCCATTGACATTCAACTTCACAATGCACTTGATTATAACGTAGCACAATCAAGGGAAAGAGTTGCAATTGTAGCAATAAAAAAAGAGTTGGTTGACGGGAACAGCTTTGAGGAGCATAGGCATAACAGGGTGCAAAGGGTCTTGAAGAAAACAAATGCAGATATACAGCTTTTTTCTGGCATAGCAACCTTCCCGCACGAGCCCAAAAAAAGCAACTTAATCGACTTTATAGATGATAATGTAGACGAAGAATATGACCTATCCGAAAGGGCATGTATGGGAATATTGCGCAGGGCATATCAAAGGGAAAAAGAAATCCCGGCTATTCTTGCATATGCGCTTATGGTGCAAAGCGGCGATTTGTACTATGAAAGTGAATATGACAGCAAGCACGGGAAGGTAGATGGCAATAAACTTAGGGAATGGTATGCAGATATTATTGATAAAGGTTTTGAGAAAGTTGAACTGCCTGTGTGCCTTGAAAATCATGGTACAGATAGCAGGATCAAGATAAAGGAAAATGAAACACCAACTGTAACTTCAAGATGGGGAACAGGTGGCAATAATATGGCACTGGTGCTAGATGTCATAAATGACACTGGGGGGGGTATAACGTGACGCACAACAGAACAGGTACACTGCGGTCGGCTTGTCAGTCTGTATTTTTAGTTGAAGCTTCGCCACAAGATAAAAAGAAGACTCGTTGCTTTAGTGGTGATTTTGCTGCAAGAAAAGAGTCTGAACATTATCCAACCATAACAGGCAACCATGCAAAAGTAAGTGCTGATTTGCTGATCATCCTAGAGGAAAAAGAATGAAAATATTAGAACTGTTTGCAGGAACAAGGTCAATAGGCAAAGCATTTGAACAGAATGGACATAAAGTCTTTTCTGTTGATTGGAGCAAGGATTTTGAAAATATTGACTTATACGCAGATATTCTTGCCTTAACTCGTGATGATATCATCAATAAGTTTGGCTATCCGGATGTAATCTGGGCAAGCCCTGACTGCACAACCTATAGTGTTGCAGCAATTAGTCATCATAGGCGACGCGAAGAAAGTGGAAATTTAGCTCCAATTTCTGAATATGCCAAGTTTTGCGATGAAGTAAATAAGCATGTACTTTATTTAATCGAATCCCTTTCTCCTAGATTTTGGTTTATTGAAAATCCACGGGGGGGGCTAAGAAAGATGGACTTTATGAAAGATTTGCCTAGATATACAGTTACGTATTGTCGGTATGGAGATACAAGAATGAAGCCTACGGATATCTGGACAAATCATCCAAACCCAAAATTTAAGCCTATGTGTAAAAATGGTGATCCTTGTCATATTGCTGCACCACGTGGCTCAAGAACTGGCACGCAAGGAATAAAGGGAAGCATCAAGCGATCTATAATTCCAAATGAATTATGCCAACATATTGCAAGCATATGTGAAGAAAGGTGAATAACATGAATAAACATGCTATACTAAAATTATCTCGTGTGCCATGTGTGCAAGGAGTCTCTGATTACGCACCTTCAGTTGGGGTGCGTTTTCTGTTTTTATAAACCTTAGTCAGGTGATATAATCAAAGAAAGAAGCACAAGCAAAGGAGGAAAACGAAATGAAAATTATTCCAAACAAATACCCTGAAGAAAAGAACTGGCAGAAGTGGCTGAAGTTTAACACTGGCAAAGAGGTCAATGTTGTCTTTTTGCACCGCACCGCAGCCTATATCCGTGACCACCACAAAAAACAAGCAGTAATCGCATCAGGCAATAGAACTATGAAACAGCAACAAGACTTGTACGATTTATATAAGGCAGGTAAGGGTAATAAGGCAGCTGTTCCCGGCAAGAGCAGGCATAACTTCGGCTTAGCCATAGACTTTAATAATATAGGCACAAAAAACGGTGTTAAACAATATCCCGGAACACTTAATTCAGACTATGCCTTGTGGGTATCCAAAAAAGCAGAAGTGTTAAATCAATATGGGTTAAGGCACGCAGTCGACGGCGAAATTTGGCACATAGAGCCGATAGAAACGGCTGGAGTATCTATAGATGATATTGCAAATTTTTTAGATGAGGATGATTTATTTAATACACCGTCTGGATATCCAAGGTTAGAGTTAACCAGCCCTTTAACCCGTGGAACATTTGTAGGTTTATTACAAAAATGGCTCAAGATTAAAGTTGATAAAGCATTTGGCAAAGACACCGATAAAGCAATCAAAGACTACCAAAAAGTAAAAGGGCTTACTGTTGACGGTATAGTTTGGACTGATACATGGAACGCATTAAAGGCTGACAACGCACCTAAAAAAACAGACTTAGAAATTTGCCAGGACAAAGTCAAGGGTTTAGAAAAGCAGATAACCGCATTGCAAGACACAATAAAGAAAAACGATACAACCATAAAAAACCTAAATGCTGATAAGACAAGCTTAGAAGGGCAAGTTACAACAGAAAAAGCTAAGGTAATTACCCTTGAAAAAGAAATAAAGGCTGTGCAAGACACAAATGCGGGCTTAATTATACATAGGGATAGTTTAAAAAACGAATTAACGGCAACACAAAAAGAATTAGTTGCGGCCAAAAATGAAGCAATACAATTAGAAACAGAAAAGAACCAGGCACAGAACTGGTCGGAAGTTTTACAAGAAAAAATAGTTACACTGGAAACAAAGATAGAAGATAAAGACGGGCAGTTGACGGAAGAGAAAGACAGAAACACGGAATATGTTAAATCTATTATCCATTTAGAGGCTTTAATATCCGAGAAGGAAAGAGATTTAGAATATGCCGAAGAAAGTTTACACGCATGTGAAACAGAAATTAAAATACTGAACGACAAAATAGAAGAATTAAGTAATAAAAAGCCTTGCGAAGAAATTGATATTAATAAATACTCCATAGCCGAATTATTGAAATTGATCATAGATAAAATTTTTAGGAGAGGTTAAGAATGGAAAAATCTTTTAAAGAATGCCCTATATGCGAATGTCCGTTTAAGTTTTGCCAATGTATCTTCTCAGGCTCTACACACCCCGACAGGCATTTACAGACAGAGGTGGTGGAGCAGCATTTATATTTACTAAATAAAAAGCAAATAAAGCATTTAATGTATTTACAAAAATATTGGCGAATATCTTATTCCGACAAAGAGAGAAAGCAAATATATCTCAAGCTAATCAGGAAAGCAAGGTTCAATAACAGCCGTAGATTTAGGCTTTTATTTCCCCTGTTTCGTGTTACGGTTCAACATGAAAACTTAGACTTTTTAACGAATTTAATCGTAAAATTAGGCGGCAAGAAAAATCATGCTAATTTCTATGATTTACCATATTGACAAGGTAAAGTATTAGGTGCTACAATAATACAAGAGGTGAGAATATCAGATGAAAACTTATGAAAAAGACGGGGTAAAATATATAACGCACAGGGATGCACTAAAGTATTATGAGTGTACGCCTACCACTTTGCTTAATTGGCGAGAAAGCGGTCGAATAAAGATTTATAAATTACCTCTTGATAGCGGGCATTTATATGCAGTAGATCCGATTTTAAGAAAATACCATATAGGGGGTGAAAGGTTTGACAGATAGGGAAAAAGCAACAATAGAAGAAAGCAGATACTTGATTTACAGTGTGTTTAACAACGGCGATGTAACCAAGGCTTCTGTTAAAGACCCTGACAATGAAAGACCCTTACCGAGATACAAAGACGGTGGCGGTGTATATGTTTGGGTCGGCAAGAAAAAGCTATATGTAAAGCGTTTGGTTGCAAAGCATTTTATGAACGAAGTCGGTGATAGAGTAGAGTGCATAGACGGTAACGAAGATAATTGCTCCGTGGTAAATTTGCGTATAGGTAAGCGTGATTATAGTAGTGATAGAAAGATATATACCAAGGTTTCGGTTGACGGTGTTGTCTATGATTCCATCTCTGCTGCGGAGCGTGCTTTAATGGTATCTCACGGTTATCTAACAAGATATTTTAACGGCCAAAGAAGTGGTAAAATCTTAGAAGGACACAAAATTAAAATAATAAAGGAGTGAGTGGATATGAGTAGTGTGGTAGACATAGCCTTATTGCGTGGCAATGACGAGAAAATAAATGTGACCATGAAAGATGCCGATGGTGGGGCTATTATTATGACTGGCGGTGACGAACTGTACTTTACGGTGAAAAAAGCGGCGTTGGGCTGTGAAGAGATCGAGGATGGTTTGATTTTTCAAAAATCTTTATCCAAGGGCATTGAAAACAATAATGACGGTACATATACCGTAAACATTGCTGCTGTTGATACCGATGATTTAAAGGGCTTGTTTGCTTATGATTTAAAGTGTGTATTTGCTTTGGGTAATGACGAATATTTTCGCAAGACCGCTTTGATGGGTATGATCGATTTTCGTGACACAAGGACACGCATAGATGAAGAAGGAGAATAGTTATGAGTAAAGATATATTTGTTACGCTTGATGTAGAGGGTGGTATTAGTGCAAGTGCCGAGCCGGGTGTGTTACAAGGCCCACAAGGTGACAAGTGGATGAAAGCCATGACACAAAGCGAATATGACGGTTTAGCTGAAGTTGACCCCGAAATTTATTATATAGTTACACCAGACGAGGTAGGATAAATGGCTATATATAATAAAAACAAAAAAGCAAAATTTTATAAAGGTTTCTATAAGCCTGTAAACTGGTATCACCGTGGCCATAAAGTGGCTGGTTGGGAAGAAGGTATCAAGTCTGGTGAGAGTATTTTGTTTGAAGATACCTACGATGATTTTATGGATATCGAAATGTCGGGCAAGAGCGAACAGGTGCAGACAGTACAAGGGAAGAATTTTGTTGATATTTCTGGCGAACTTTTTAAAGTTACCATAGGATATGCACCTGGTTCAGCAGAAAGTAAAGCTATATTTGCTGACAACAGTGTTGTGGTCGGTATGTCTCGGAATGCATTTATGAATATAAATGTCAATCTAATATATAGAAACCCCACAACAGGATATGTAAAATACTCGTCAAATTTTGCATGGTATGGTGTCGGTTTTAAAGTGTACTTAAAGCCCAGTACAAATTACATAAAAAATTTTACAGGCGATGGTTACGCTGGGTAGGCTTTTTTGAGGCGGACGGCACTTTTATATCGGATGCTATTTCTAACTCTTTTACCACACCCTCTAATATGGCTTTTGCGTTTATAGTTATAGCACCATCAACCGCTACTAGTGGGGTGCAATTAGTACAAGAAGTTACAGGTTTGCAAGTAGAGTTAGGCTCAACCGCAACTGCCTTTGAGCCGTTTACTCCCGACAGTCCTTCACCAAATTATCCATCGCTTGTTAACAGTGCTGGCAAAAAATTACTTGTAAATAGTAACGAAGTAATTATCCCTACCCTACACAAAATCGGTGACGTAGCTGATGAGTGGAACAGCAAAACAGGTGAAATCACAAGGCGGATTGGTGTTAAAGTTTTTGACGGAACGGAAGCCACAACACTATACACTTATAATGATTTAAATGGGGTTTATTTTGCGAGCATTTTACCAGAAAACCAATTAAGAGGGCCTGGCTTTTGCACGCATGAAAGTAGGGTGGGCAACTATGGCAGTTCATCTGGAACTTATATGTGGGTTGGTGCAAATAATAGAGATGTTTTTTGGATAGGTATTTGTGATTACCTTAATAAACCAACCGTGGGCGAAATACAAGACTGGCTTGCAGACCAGTATAACAACGGAACGCCAGTGACGCTTTACTATCAACTATCAACACCAGTCATAGAGCAAGTAGCGACCAAAGTACCGTCATATCCAAAAATAACGGAGATAGTACAAGATAACAACATAAAAACAGATATAACAGCGACAGCAAAAATAGTGGATTTGGGGGAGTAAGGCACGATGACTTGCAGGTGCAGAAAAAAGCTCAAAACAGATAACAACGGTGAAGAAGTTTCTGTCAGTATAAATAAAGGCACAATGCTTATAGAAAACAAAGACATTGAAACCTATGTAGAGATAAAATATTGCCCGAATTGCGGGAAGAAAATAAAGTACAAGAAACGTAAAGGAGAAAACTAAAAATGAGAATCGAAACCATACGAATAGGGGATTTAGCACTAAACGAAAAGAACATCAGGACAAATTTAAATGTAGATGATCTGATAGACAGCATACAAGAAAGTGGTGTACTTGTACCGCTTATTGTTACACCAGATTACACCGTAGTTGACGGCAACCGTAGATTAGAAGCCGCAAGGCGAGTGTTCGGCGAAGATGCTTTAATAACGGTAGATATAAGAAACCTGTCAGAACAAGAAATTATTGAATATTCACTCATAACTGCACTGCAAAGAGAAAATCTAACCGAAAAGGAAAAGGCAAACGCATATAAGCAGTTAAGCATTCTAGGGTTAAGTGATTTTACCATAGCAAAGAAAATAGGTAAAAAGAAAACAAATGTTAATGCTTACATTAAGGCAGCGGACATAGAGCAAGAATTATGGGAAACACACACCTTAGATGAGCTGCAATTTATAGCCGAGTACCCTGAACTTGCAAATTACACAGGCAGAGCCTTAATCGACAGATACGATAGGCTTGTTGCACAAGAGAAGTTTAACAACTGGCTAAATGATTTTTCATATCCTGAAAACACAAGCCAATCCATAGCCGACAAATGGTATGAAAACGAAGATTACGGCTTTGACGGGCTTGCAATTAAGAGTGATAACAAGCTTTATCATAACGGCGAAGTTATAGCCGAGGATTATCACACCTATCCATATGCACCAAATACCCTTATACACGCTGTTTCTAATGAACTATGGATAATTGAGCCTAAAGAGCAAGAAAGTGCCACAGAAGCCGAAAATGAACCACAGGAGGCACTTAAACTAATAGATGAAAGTGATATATACGAGGGTTACTTGGAAGTTTGGGGCGGAATTGTAGAGCGAGTCAAACGAAAGGTAGAAGAAGTAAGGGTAAGAAAAGAGCCGGCATTATCACTTGTTGGTATTATATGCAAGACCTACGGCTTTGATGATCTAAAGGATATGGCCTTAGATTCGTTTGAAACGCTTGCTATCGAACCGTTCTTCATGCGTGATGGAAAGATAGAGCATAGGGAGTGTGAATGCTTAGATTTTATCAATGCAATGACCACTTTAAGCGATGCAGAAAGGGTAGTAATCAGTGGCAAACAGTAACACTTATGTTTCAATGAATAAATCTCATGATGAGTGTTATACACGCTTGCCTGATGCTTTGGATATGTTTTCCTTTTTACAAAAGCATATAAGTTTAAGGGATAAGATAATTTGGATGCCGTTTAACGATGAAGGCAAGAATATAGAAAAGGCTGCACATTCATTAAAGATTTATAAAACGGTCGGGGGGGGGGGGTATTCCCTTACAGCGAGCCAAAGGAGGGGGGTATAATGAT